>SXGR01288802.1_pt1 | contig 13065 bp, 10 predicted proteins | sample 3174711 | NCBI WGS metagenome assembly SXGR01 (sample SAMN11356860, study PRJNA531348) | freshwater metagenome | isolation source: freshwater sample F1-60 | place: China: Fuxian Lake, Yuxi | collected 2017-12-25
GAAGACCTGGAGCACGCCGTCGTTATTACCTCCGGTGCCATCGAGTTGCACGGTGCGCGTTCCGGCGGAGTTGCGCACGTTGAGGAAGCCGCCTGCGCCAGTCGAAGTGCCGAATTCCGTCGCAAGCAAGCCTGCCTCGTCATAGGTCGTCATCCTTCCGCCGGAAACGAGCGAGACGAGTTCCAGCACGCGCCGCTGATTCTCCGAATATAATTGCAGCGTCCCGCCGTCGGTCGAAGCGGCCTGGAGCTGGGCGCGCAGTCCGGCGTCTGGTCCATAGAGCCGGAGTTCCGGCGTGGTGGTATCGCCGATTAGTTCGGCTCCGCCGCCAATCCCCAAAGGCGAGAGTTTCAATTCACCCAAGCCCAGCCGCGTCATCGCCCGTGGCCCGGCGAGATTCGCGTAGGCCGTGTAAGTGCCGTTGCTGCCGGTGAGAATGATCGACGGATCGCCGCCCGCCGTCCGGTAAACGCGCAGGATGCCCACGTCCTGCGAATCTCCGAGCGAGATGGAGTCCGAGAGTTTCGACGACGTGATCGAGTTGTCCGCGAAGCTGCTGGCCGTGAGGCTGCCGGCAGGAACGCTCTCCGCCACCAGCGCGTACGGCGCGGCGGTCAACGGTTGGTCCGGCTGCAACATCACCAGCCCGTTCGTGCCGTCGCTGAACCAGATCCGCAGGTATGTGTTCGTGGGGCCGGACAACGCCGTCGGCGTGATCGGCGGCATGTTGCCGACCGCACTGTTGCCCAGCGCGACCGTAAACAACCCCGCCGCCACCGGCAGCGCGAGGGCAGCGGCCGGCTCCGCGTTTTCGCCCGTGGAACCGTCATGACTCCAGAGCGCGAACAACTCGTTGTTCACCGGCGGCGGCGCGACGGTGACCCTTGGCACCGATGAATACCCTGAGCCACCTCCCAGCACATCGATGCGCGTGACCACGCCGCCGCTGACCGTCGCCCGTGCCCGCGCGGTCGTGCCACCGATGATCACCCCCGGACCATCAATGATCACCGATGGTGCCGTGGCGTAGCCCGAGCCACCGCGGTTGATGATGATCGACGTGACTGCGCCGCCGCTGACGATCGCCGTCGCCACGGCCTGCGAGTTGCGGTTCGTCTTGATGCCGATGGCGAACTTGAACTGCCCTGTGCCGGTGAACGGCTGTCCACCGCTGGTCACCCGGCCCTGATACGTCACGATTTCCGGCACGGCGGCGCGCAGGTTCTCCACCCCCACAACCGCGAGGAACGCGGCCCAAAGAATGATTCTGGAATACTTCATATTACGGGGAAGAACGGGATTCGCGCCGCGAGGTTGCGCGACGAGTTGAACAATCTTCGGAGGCCAGCTCGCGGCGAGACGCGATGCGTCCCACAGATTCAGCGAAGCCGCAGATGGGGAATCAATTTGATGGCTTTCCCGAATCTGCGGGAAACCTCCTGACGTCTTGAGCCCGCGGCGGGCCTAATCCATCCGCAACTCGCGCAGGCGCTCATGCAATCGATCCATCCGCCACACCTGTGCTTCTCCCTGCATCGTCGTCGCGATCAGGTGCGTCCCGTCGCGGCTCCAGGCCAGACGGTTGATGCGCAAGGGCTGCGGCGCTTCGAGCACGGCCAGTTCTTCCATCCCCGGCAAGGCGAGCAGATGAACCTCGTGATCTGCCGCGCTGACCGCCAGCACGCGGCTGTCGGGCGAGAACGCCGCACCGCCGAGCGCCGAGTTGCGGGGCAATGCCGGCAGCGCGGGCCCCGGCTGCCACGAACCCGCCTCCCACAACCGGCACCCAAGGCCGAACTGCGCCAGCCATCGGCCGTCCGGACTGAATGCCACGCGCAGATCTCCCGCGCCCGGCCAGTCCAGAACCGTCTCGCCTGTCTCCGCGTTCGAGACGCGAATTGGATCGAGATCGATCGCGGCGGCGGCCAGCCACCGACCGTTGGGACTCAGCGCCACGGACGCGATGCGCGCGTGGCGGAACTCGCGGATGGAACTTCCGCCGCCCGTCGGCATCAGCCGCGCCGTATCCCGCAGGTAGTCCGCCACAACCATCGTTGCGCCATTCGCAGTGAAACTCGCCATCTCGCCGCCCGCTCCGGTGAGCAACGCTTCGCGCGCGCCGAAATGAACCCGCCCGTCCGAATCGCGCTTCACCGGCCAGCGTGACGCATGATTCCAACCCACCGCCACCAGGTGGCCGTCGCTCGTAAAATACGCGGACGAAGATCGTTCGCACGGCAGTGCCGCCACAAGCCGCATCGACGGAAGATCCCACACGCGCACCTCGCTTTCCCGCGTCGCCACAAGCAGCCGCGCGTGGTCGTCCACCGCCACGCCCAGGGCGGAACCCGTCCCCGACTCCGCCCTCCATGCGGAGAAGACATCCGAGTTCGTCAACACCAGCCAGCCCGGCCGTTCCCCCTGCCAAACAGGGCCGGCGAGTAAACCGCCTGCGTGGAACCCAAGCTGGAAAGCGATTCCGTCCACACGCAATCCAGCCCGGCCCGTCAGCACGTCGAAGACGCGCACCGTTTCGTCGGACCCGGACGAGACGAGCCGCCGCCCATCCGGACTGAACGCCAGCGCGCGCACTGCGCCGGCGTGCGCTTCAAATGCCCAGCCGTGATCTTCCACCTCGCGTGAAAGTCGCGTCGTCCCTGCCGCCGAACCCAGCCGGGCTTCCTGCGCACCGACTTCCCACAACCGTACCTGCCCGCTTTCACTGCCCGCCGCCAGCCAGTGGCCGTCGGGGCTCCACTTCAACACCGAGACCATTCCGCCGAACCGAAACGCGCGCAGCAACTGCCCCGTTTCTGCCTCGCGAATCTCCACGCTGTTCCCGCCTCCCGCGCCCCACGCCAGCCGCGTGCCGTCGGGCGCGAACGCCACTGCGCCGCGCGCGTTCGTGTTGCGATCCGGCCACTGCCACAACTGGCGACCGTCAGGCAACGCGAAGCCGGCCACCGTTCCGTTCGTGCGCAGAAACGCGACTGCGCCACTGTCCGGCCGGACGGAATAACGGTTCAGCCATGAAGGTTGGGAGGCGGCGATGACGCGATTGGTCAAATCCCAGATGGCGATCTCGCCGCCGTGACGAATGGCGAGGTATCGCCCGTTCCCGCTGAATTCCAGGAGGTGTTGCAACCTGCGCCCGCCCAGGTCGAGACGCAGTCGTTCACGTCCATCGCCCCGCCCGATCAACTGCACCGGGCCGCGAAAACTTCCGCGAGCCACCACGTCGCCCGTCGCGTCGAGGCTCAGATACGTCGCGTCGGTTTCCGCAGGCAGATCGTGGGCTGGCACCATTAAGGCATCCGGCAACGCGAGGCTGGCGATGGCTTCGCGACGCAGGCGCGACGCGAAGTCCGGCTCCGCGAGATCGCCGCCAAGCTGCACTGCTTCCTGTAACGCCCGCAGGCTCTCGACACGCTGGCCGGAACGTCCGCCCAGGCGCACGGCGCGGGCCTGCGTGATCAACGTCTCGCGCAGTTGCGCCTCGCGCGCCTGCTCGGCGCGGCTCACGCGCAGGTAGGCGACCGTCGGCACGATGACGAGCACCGCGATCAACAGCGCCAACGCTCCCGCCAGTCCGGCTCGCGCGGGATGACGCTGGCTCCAGCGCCATGCGCGGCCGATGGTTCCAACGGGCCGCGCCATCACCGGCTCGTGATTCAGGAAACGCCCCAGTTCATCGGCGAAAGACTGCGCGCTTGCGTAACGCCGCGACGGTTCTTTCTCCAAGGATTTGAGGCAGATGGTTTCGAGATCGATCGGGATGCCGGGATTCAACCGGCGCGGGGCGATGGGTTCCGCTTCCGCGACCTGGCGCAGGACGGATTGCGGCGTATCACCGAGGAATGGCGGGCGGCCGCAGAGCAGTTGATAGAGAATGGTGCCGAGCGAATACACATCGCTGGTCACTCCCTCGCGCTCGCGCTCGCCGCGCGCCTGTTCGGGCGCGAGATACGCGGGCGAACCGAGCACATCGCCCGTGAGCGTGAAGCGTTCCCCCGCGTCCAGCACCCGCGCGAGACCGAAGTCGCTGACGCGCGGCGAACGCGCGGCATCGAGGAGAATGTTCGAGGGTTTGAGATCGCGATGAAGGACGCCTTGTTGATGCGCGAATTGAACAGCCTCCGCGACCGTGCGGAGCAGCGCCGCCGCGTCGCGCGCCGGAAGCGGTTCGCCCCGGGCCAGGTCCGCAAGCGTCCCGCCCTCGACGAGTTCCATCGAGAAAAACGGCTGGCCGCCGTGCTCGCCCGTCTCATGGATGGTCACGATGTGCGGATGCCGCAGTCGCGCCGCAGCCCCGGCTTCCGATTGAAACCGCCGTCGCGCGTCTTCGCTGGCGAACGCTCCGGCGGCGAGGAGCTTCACAGCCACAAGCCGGCCGAGGCGGCGCTGGCGGGCGCGATACACCACGCCCATGCCGCCGCGACCGATGGCTTCGAGTAACTCATAGTCGCCGACGGACTGCGGTGCTTCCGGTTCCGCGCCGTCCTCACCAGCAAGTTCGAGCGCGCCGCGCAGCGAACACGCCGGACAGAACCGCGCCCGGGTGCGGGGCGGCAACGGCTTGGCGCAGGTGGGGCAAAGGTGCAGCATCAGTCAGTCAGGCAGGCTCTCGGGAAGAACGCGAAAATCCGCCTGTGGTTTCGCGCTCACGTTTCCAGCACGCGCAGCATGTGGCGAAGCTCCTCCTCCACATCGTCGGTGGACGTGACAGTCTCCGCCACCTCGTCGCGGATGAGTTCGCGGTAGCGTTTGCGCAGGCGGAACGCAGCGGACTTCAGCGCGGCGATGCTCATGCCGAGTCGCGCGCCGAGTTGCTCGTAGGATTCCTCACCGGCACCACCATCCACCTCCTCCGGGCCCAGTGCTTCGTAGAGCGCGAGCCGCTCATTCGCGACGCATTCACTGCGTAGTCGTGTGCGCGCGCGGGCAAGCAACGTGTGCGCCCATTGCCGCTCGAAAGCCTGTTCCGGCGTGGCGGCGTCAGCGGGTTCTGGGGCGGCGTCCGCGCGGTCCTCCTCGCCCATCGTGGAGAGCGAGAGCGGGCGAACGCCACCGCCGCGCTTGGCGGTCTGCGCCTTGTCGCGCTGGTCCGCGAGGAAGTTGCGGAAGGCCACGAGCAGGAAATTGCGGAAGCGACCCTTGTCCGGGCTGACGCTGGCCAGTGCATCGCGCGCGAGCAGGCGCACAAAGAAGTCCTGCGTAAAATCCTCCGCGTCCTCGGGACTGTGACCGGCCCGCAGGGCATAGGCGCGCAGGGGACGCCAGTAGGCGCGGCAGAGTTGTTCGAGCGCGGCGCGGCCGCCATCATCCGAGGCATCGCGGGCGCGCAATACGACCGTCCAGCGCGTCGTGGCGAAGATCGCGGGGGAAGCGTTCTCGGGTTGGTTTGGCTGGGCCGGATTCACAAATGCGCGTCGCGGAGGACGGCCGAAAATTGCCACACACCGCCGTGATTGGCACATCATTTCGGGCGACGCTGAACCAGGAAATCCGACCTGTAGCCGCCGAGGTGAGGAGGCGGGCATCGTTCGACCGCGAAGCCTCCGCCTCGTCACCTCGGCGGCTACAGGGACATGCGGATCAGATCGTCTGGCTCAGGAAGCCGCCGTCCACGCGAATATCCGTGCCCGTTACGAAGCTGCTGGCGTGGTGACTTGCGAGGAACACGCACGCGCCCACCAGTTCCTGAGACTCGCCGAAGCGGCCCATCGGCGTGTGGCCCCAGATTGATTTCGTGCGCGTCGTCGGCGAGCCGTCCTCGTTGAAGAGCAGCTTGCGATTCTGTTCCGCCGGGAAGAAGCCGGGCGTGATCGTGTTCACACGCACGCCTTTCGGTGCCCATTCGCGTGAGAGGAAAAGCGAGAGGTTCAAGACCGCTGCTTTCGCCGACGAATAGCTGACGACACGAGAGAGCGGCAGATGGGCCGAGACGCTCGCGATGTTGATGATGCTGCCGCGCCCGCGCTTCGCCATCGACGGGCCGAACTCCTGGCACGGCAACAACACGCCGCCAACAAGGTTGAGATCGAAGTTCGCCTGCCAGTCCTCCAGCTTGATCTGCTCGAATGTGTGTTCCGCCGTGACGGTCACCTTCGGGTCGTTGCCGCCGGCGGCGTTCACGAGAATCGTGGGCGCGCCGAGCTTCGCTTCGATCTGCTCATGCGCTTCGCCGAGACTGCAACGAGAGATGGCGTCCGCGGTGAAGAACGCCGCCGTGCCGCCCTTAGCGACAATGGCCTTCACGCGCGCCTCGCCGCGTTCGGCATTGCGGCCGAGCACCGCGACCTTTGCGCCCGCTGCCGCGAGGCCTTCCGCCAGCGCTCCACCGAGCACTCCGGTCGCACCAATGACCACCGCCACGTCACCCTGCAAATTGAACAAGCTCATAGTTGATAGGAAAGAATTCTGCACAGCGGCCGGCGGCGTTGAAGGAGATTCTTGGCGGGCCGAGAGCGACGCAGCAGCGAGGCGCTACCGGGCGCGGGCTAGCCGTTACTTCCCCGGGGCCGACGCCCATTTGCCATCGATCATCACCGCGTCGACTGCGCCGCTGTGCTGAACGATCTGCTCGAAGACATCGCGTGAGTCGCCGTGAAACGGAATCGTGATGACATCCGCGCGGGCCTCCGGGGCGAGTTCACCGATGGTTCCGGTCATGCCCAGCGCGGCAGCGGCGTTTACGGTGACCATGCGCAGGATGTTCTCGTGCGGAACTGCCGGGGACTTGGCGGAGAAGGCGCGCATCTCGTCGAAGAGACTCAATTCAACGGCGCGGCCGTTTTTCTGGCGCGTCGTAGCCAGGCTGTCGGTGCCGAGGCAAATGTTGACCCCGGCGCTTTCCAACTCCGCACGCGGAAAGCGCAGGTGCTGGAAGTAATCGTGGCTCTGCGGGCAGTGGGCGACGCTGACGCGATGTTGCGCGAGCAACGCGGCGTCGTGCCGCCAGAGGTAGTTCACATGGACGGCGAGAAGATTCTCGTCGAGGTAGCCGCAGCGTTCGAGATGCTGGACGGGGGATCCGAGACCGCAGTCGGAGACGTCGCGCTGGCTCTTGAGCCAGTCATACAGCGCGCCCTGGCGGTACATGAACATCTCGAACTCCTGCTCGCTCTCGGCGACGTGCGTGGTCAGTCGCCATCCGCGCCGGTGGGCGGCGCGCGCGGAGTGTTCGAGAAGTTCACGCGTGGTCGTGTAGGGCGCGTGTGGCGAGAGTCCGACGCGTCCTTCGCCGCCGGAGACACCGAGCCAGTCGTTGACCGCCTGTTGGACAATCTCCGCCGCCGGCAGGCGCGAGCGCACGTTCAGCATCTCGCGGAAGGAGATTACGCGCAGCGGCGTCTGACGCCAGGCCGAGGGGATGAGTTCGGGGATCGTCTCGATGTCGGCGACGGTGGTGGTGCCGTGGCGCAGCAGCATAGCCGCGCCTTTCTGCCACGAGGCGGCATAGTCGCTGAGAGTCCAGGCGGCCTTCACCGCGACCATCGCCTTAATCCAATCCGCGAAGCTCCGGGGCGGTGGGATCATCCCGGCCATCGCGGTGTAATCGAGATGGCAGTGCGCGTTGATCAGGCCCGGCAGCAGGATGACTTCGCCGAGGTCGATCGTCTCGCCGTGAACGTGGGCCGAGGGCAGTTCCGAGTAGCGGCCGACCCAAGTCACGCGTTCGCCTGCGATGCAGACGGCACCGTCGTCGATGGGCGGACGGCTGACGGGCACCACGATTCGGGCACGAAAAATCATTGCGGTGACGGGAGGCCGACCGTGGAGAATGGCAGTTGGGCGTGGGACGCGGCGGCGCGCCGGCGGCGGGTGATCAAATCTCCGCGTCCTGGCGGCGGCGCTTCAAGGCGGCGGCGTCGGTGTGCTTGCGCGCCTTGGTCTTGTTGTGCCGTTTGCGGATCTGTTGCTCGATCTTCTTGGTGACCTTGTCGATCGCAGCGTAGAGGTCGCCGTCGTGATCCTCGGCGTAGAGGTCGGGGCCGCGGACGCCGAGACGGATGGAGCATTTGAACTGACGGGCGGGAGAGCGGGTGTTGTCGTGCTCAAGGCTGACGCGGGCATCGACGGCCCAGCGGTCGAAGTGTTCGAGCTTCTCGATGCGGATCAAGACGTGGTCTTCGATGGCCTTGGTGAGGGTCACGTTGTGCGTCGTCAGAATGAATTTCATGGCCGGAGGATGGTTGGAGGCAGGGACAAAATCCAGCGAAACCATTTCGCCGGACCTGTTTTACGCTGCCCGCGAATTGTCTGGGCCGAGTCCGCGCGCCGATAACATTTCCGCACGAGCCGCCGCTTCGGCAACGTCCCTGCTTAACGTGAAGGCGTGTATCTGGATTACTACGGACTGACCGAACCGCCCTTTAGCATCACGCCGAATCCGCGGTTCCTGTTCTATGGCTCCAAGCACCGGGAGGCCTTGAATCACCTGCTTTACGGGGTTCGCGAGCGGAAGGGCTTCGTGCAACTCACGGGCGAGGTGGGCGCGGGCAAGAGCACACTTTGCCGGGCCTTGTTGAGCGAGTTGGGCAACAATTTCTCCACCGCCCTGATTCTCAATCCGATCCTGGACGCCGATCAGCTCATGCGGGCCATCGCGGTCGAGTTCGGCCTGGACGCGCGCGGGTTGGATCGGCTCGAAACGCTCGATGAAATAAATCTCTTTCTCTTGCGGCAGATCGAGCAGGGCCGCGAGAGCGTGCTCGTGATCGACGAGGCACAGAACCTGACCAACGACCTGCTCGAACAGGTACGGCTGCTGTCCAATTTGGAGACAGACGATCGCAAATTGTTGCAGATCATTCTCATGGGCCAGCCGGAACTGCGCGACCGTCTCAACGATCCCGCCCTGCGCCAGCTTCGCCAGCGGATCACCGTCCGCTATCACCTCAGCCCCTTGAAACGGGGCGAACTCGATCAATACATCCGCCATCGCCTGACGGTCTCCGGGGCGAAGGGCGTGCCGGAATTCACCGCAGCCGCTCTCTGGCGGGTTTTCTGCTATTCGCAGGGCATACCGCGGCTCGTCAACGCCGTGTGTGACAAGTGCCTGCTCGCGGGCTTTGTCGAGCAGCGCAGTGAAATCGGTTACCGGCTCGTCGGCCGGGCGATTCGTGAACTCGAAGGAAAGATGGACATATGAGCTTGATCAATGACGCCCTCCAGCGCGCCACGAAGGCGCAGCAGGCAACGCAACCCGCTCCTGGACTGGAGCGCGAACTCGAGCCCGCGCCCCCGCACCGCGCCGTCGGCATTCCCGGCTACTTCACGCCGGGGATGCTGTGCATTTTTTCCGCCGCCTGCTGGTTCATCGCCAAGGGCTGGAACGGCGGAGGCATCGACCAGACGCTCGCCAGGGTCAAACAACTCGCCGAGCCTGAAACCATCGTGGCATCCGCCCGCGAAATCAACGTCTCGGCCCGCGAACTCGCCGCTGCCGGAATGGATTTGCCGCCGACTGAAGGCGCGGAACTTCCCGTGCCGGACAACCGACAGTTTGCGCTGAACGATGCGCCGAGTGCGACCGCACCGGCAGAAAGTGCGACCACTGCCGTCACGCCTCCCGCTGAAAGCGCCGCTGCCACCGCGCCGGCGAGCTTCAAGCTCCAAGGCATCATCTACCGTCCGTCGAATCCCTCCGCTGTGGTCAACACCCGCACCGTTTTCATCGGCGACACCGTGGGCAATGCCCGAGTTCGTTCCATCAGCGAACAGAGCGTGACTCTCGAAGTCGGTGGGGAGACCAAGGTGTTGACCTTGACCTTGCAGTAAGCCGTCGCTAAACCCTGCCCGCCCGGAACGAAAGGTGTGTCTAGCGCCTGAGTGGAGGGCGTTGCATGAATCCGCTCGCCGCCAAACTTTCCGCCTCGCCTGCGCTCGCGCGCGTCCTGCCCTTCGCGGCCTTTCTCGGGCTTACCGTCCTTCAAGGTTCTTTCGGCGAAGCGGGCCGTTACTGGATTTACCTCGCCAAGTGTCTCGTCGGAATCTGGCTCCTCTGGCAGGTCTGGCCTTTCGTCACTGAGATGCGCTGGCGCGTTACGATGCCGGCCATCCTCGTGGGCATCGGCATCTTCGCCGTGTGGGTCGGACTGGATTCGCTGGTGCCGAACCAACAGCAGCTCTGGGTGAAGCTCGGCTTGAGTAAGCCGCCTGCAACACCGGCTCCGGCGTGGAATCCTTTCGCGCAGTTCGGCGACGCTGTGGTGCTGGGATGGTTCTTCGTTGTGGTGCGGATTGCCGGCAGCGCGCTCGTGGTGCCGCCGCTGGAGGAAGCATTCTACCGGTCGTTCCTGTACCGTTGGATCGCCAGCCCGGATTTTCAATCGCAGCCGCTCGGGCAGTTTGCGCGGAAGCCGTTTCTGCTGACGGCGATCATCTTCGGATTCGCGCACAACGAATGGCTGGCGGGAATTCTCTGCGCGGCGGCTTACCAAGGTCTCGTTTGCTGGCGGAAGAATCTCGGCGAAGCGATGACCGCCCACGCTGTTACGAACCTGCTGCTGGGAATCTACGTCGTCGCGCGCGGGCAGTGGCAGTTCTGGTGAGGTGAACTGCGGGAAGGCGCCGACGCCCGCCGTGCCTTACGGTGTCACCGCGAGGCGTTCCTCGTTCACTTCCCGTTTCATGAGGATGCCCTGCTGCTTGTAGGCCTTGAGCATGAAATGCGTGGCCGTGGAGATGACTCCCTGGATGGTCGCCAGCTTCTCGGACACGAAGCTCGCCACCTCACGCAGTGTCGAGCCCTTCACCACCACGAGCAGATCATAACCGCCGGACATCAGGTAGCAGCTTTCAACCTCGCCGTACTTGGCGATGCGCTCGGCGAGCCGGTCGAAGCCGCCGCCGCGCTCGGGCGTGATCTTCACCTCGATGACCGCGCGGACGATATCGCGCTCGAGCTTCTCCTCGTTCAACACCGCCCGGTAGCCGAGGATGATGTCGCCGGCTTCGTAGCCCTTGATCTTCGCGGCCACGTCGGCCTCGGGGAGATTGAGCATCGCGGCGAGTTGCGCGGGTTTGAGCGCGGCGTTTTCGTGAAGCAATTTCAGCAACGGATCCATGCACGGACGTTACGCACCGGCCCCGCGCCCGCCAAGAACGGATTGAACCAACTCCGCGCCGCAGGAGCTGAAACAATTTCGCGCGAAGCCATGAAGAACGCGAAGCGGAGACGCCATTTCCACAGACAGATCACGCCGCCGTTAGATGAGAGCAACGGAACCTCGAACTTTCCTACCTTCCTTCGCCCCCTTCGCCCCTCCGCACGACTCCCTCACGGATTCTTCCACATCATCCCGGTTGAACCAGACGGTTGTTCGACCGCGAAACCGCTCCCGGAAACTTTGTTGCCCGGCGGTTGAACACCGTGTTATCCACGCCCGTCCACATGACACATCTTATGCGAATCATCTCCTGCACGACCCTGCTCGTCGCGGCCCTTCTTGCCGGCTGCGCCTCCCTTAACCGCGCCAACAATCCTCCCGCTGGATTCACCGCGCTCTTCAACGGCACCGACCTCGCCGGCTGGCGCGGCGGCGACACGTTCGACCACCGCAAATATCTCGAGATGCCCGCAGACAAACGCGCCGAACAGGACGCGAAGTGGACCGAGGACATGAAGAAGCACTGGAGCGTCGAGAACGGCGAGTTCGTGAACGACGGCCATGGCAAATACGCCACCACCACCAAGGACTACGGCGACTTCGAGCTGTTCGTGGAATACAAGACCGTGCCGAAGGCCGACTCCGGCATCTACCTGCGCGTCGTGCCGCAGGTGCAGATTTGGGACTTCACGGAGACGGCGAAGTTCAACATCGGTGCAGACAAGGGCAGCGGCGGATTGTGGAACAACAGCGCCGGTGCGCCCGGCAAAGACCCGCTCGTGCTCGCCGACAAGCCGTTCGGTCAGTGGAACAAGTTCCGCATTCTCATGGTCGGCTCGCGCGTGACCATCTGGCTCAATGGCAAGCTCGTTGTCGATCACGCCATCATGGAGAACTATTACGACCGCAAGAAGCCGATCCCGGCCAAGGGTCCCATTCAACTCCAGACGCACGGCGGCGAGATTCGCTGGCGCAATGTGTTCATCCGCGAGATCGGCACCGCCGAGGCGAACAAGATTCTCGCGTCCAAGGGCGGCGACGGCTTCAAGCCGATCTTCACCGGCAAGGGTCTTGATGGCTGGGCTGGTCCGCTCGACAACTACGAGATCAAGGACGGTGCCGTAGTTTGCAAGCCGGGCAAGGGCGGGACGATCTACTATAACGAAACGGTCTCCGACTTCGTGGCTCGTCTTGAATTTCAAGTCCCCGCCGGCGGCAACAACGGTCTGGCCATTCGTTATCCCGGCAAGGGCGACACTGCCTACGTCGGCATGTGCGAACTCCAGGTGCTGGACGACACGAGTTCCAAATACTCCAAGCTCGACGCGCGGCAATACCACGGTTCCGCCTACGGCATGGCGGCGGCGACGCGCGGTCATCAACGCCCCGTGGGCGAATGGAACTTCCAGGAAGTCACGGTCAAAGGTTCCAAGATCAAAGTGGAACTGAACGGCGCGGTCATTCTCGACGCGGACCTCTCAACCGCCAAGGATTTCATGGCGAACTCGCCGCACCCCGGCAAGGATCTCAAGAGCGGCTTCTTCGGTTTCGCCGGACACAACGACCCGGTGGCATTCCGCAACGTGTCGATCAAGAAGCTCTGAACGGAAGGGCCAACCAACTCTCTGACGGTTCAAGGCCGCGCTCTTTGAGGGCGCGGCCTTTGCGTTGGAGAACTTGTTTCTCTCGAAAAGAGCGGATGAGCGTGGCTTCATCCGAGCATCCACAACTTCAATGCGAGCAGGATGCAACCCAGTAAAAATGCCGCAATCATCTGCTTCCAAAGCGGCCACCGGAGAAACTGGGGAACCTCGTACTGAGCTTCGACCGGAGGCGGGGAGGCGGGCGGAGGCTCATGCAGAACATCGGTGGCCGAGCGATATATCTCACCATCGTCACCCCGTACCTTCGCTCCAAGCGATCCGGCTAAAGAAACCATCTTGTTGATAAA
>SXGR01084425.1_pt1 | contig 13063 bp, 13 predicted proteins | sample 3174711 | NCBI WGS metagenome assembly SXGR01 (sample SAMN11356860, study PRJNA531348) | freshwater metagenome | isolation source: freshwater sample F1-60 | place: China: Fuxian Lake, Yuxi | collected 2017-12-25
CGCGTCATCATGTCGTTCAACACCACCGGCATGAGCCGCGGCTACGTCGGAGCCGACGGCAAACCCGTCGTGATGTTCACGACCGTCGACGCGGCGCCCGTTGGTCAATGAAGATCGGACTCGCCGCCGCCGCACTCGTGCTGGCCGGGACGGCCTACTTCCTCCAGACGCGCGAGCGGCCGGTGCTCCCTGCCGCCGGCCCCGCGCTGCGGTACGCCTTCGACGTCGTCAACAGGTATCCGCACGATCCGGAGGCGTTCACCCAGGGACTGATCTATCGCGACGGATTCCTGTTCGAGAGCACCGGGCTGACCGGCCGCTCGTCGCTGCGCAAGGTGAAGCTCGAGACCGGCGAGGTCGTCCAGCGCCAGGACGTGGACGCGCAGTACTTCGCCGAGGGACTCACCGACTGGGCCGACCGGCTCGTTCAGCTGACGTGGCGGACCAACATCGGCTTCGTCTACGAGCTGGCGTCATTCCGCCAGGTGCGCACCTTCAGCTATCGCGGCGAAGGCTGGGGCCTCACGCACGACGGGCAGCGGCTCATCATGAGCGATGGTACGTCCACGCTGCGGTTTCTCGATCCCGCCACGTTCAGCGAGGTTGGGCAGATGGCCGTTCGCGACGGCGGCCTCAATGTGGACGACCTGAACGAGCTGGAGTTCGTGAAGGGGAGCATCTACGCGAACGTCTGGTTCCTCGACAGCATCGCGATGATTGCGCCAGACTCGGGGCAGGTGACGGGCTGGATCGATTTGCGCGGGCTGCTGCCGGATCGCGAGGCGCGCGGCGCCGACGTCCTCAACGGCATCGCCTACGACGCGCAGGGCGATCGGCTGTTCGTGACGGGGAAGCTGTGGCCGAACGTGTTCGAGATCCGCGTCAGGACAACGCGCTGAGCACCTCGTCGGCGTGCCCGTCGACCTTCACCCTGTCCCACCGCTTGACGACCCGGCCGTCCTCGCCGATCAGGTAGGTGGTGCGCGCGATGCCCATGTACTTCTTGCCGTAGTTCGACTTCTCCTGCCAGACGCCGTATTTCTCGGCGACCTCGTGGCTGGCGTCGGCGAGCAGCGGGAACGTCAGGCCGTGCTTGCCGGCGAATTTCGCCTTGCTCTTTTCGTCCAGAATGCTGACGCCGAGCACGGCCGCCTTGCTGCTCGTGAACTTCGGCAGCATCGATTGAAAGTCGCATGACTCCTGCGTGCAGCCCGGAGTATCGTCCTTGGGATAGAAGTAGAGAATGACCTGTCGGCCGGCGTAATCGGCGAGGCGATGGGTCTCGCCGTGCTGGTCCTTGAGCGTGAATGCGGGGGCCTTCTTCCCTGGATCGATGAGCGGCATCTGTCTCGACTCCTGACCACATGAGCATATCGCGAACAGCGATCGTCGCCGCCGACGGCACGTTCACGTACGCGCAGCTGGATGACGCGTCGCGGCGCGTGGCGGCGACGCTCCTGGCCGGCGCCGACGATCTCAACCAGGCGCGCGTGGCATTCCTGGTGCCGCCCAGCTTCATGTACGCGGCCGTGCAGCGCGGGATATGGCAGGCCGGTGGCGTGGCGGTGCCGCTGGCCACGTCGCATCCGCCGCCGGAGCTCGAGTACGTGATTCGCGACTCGGGCGCCACGTGCGTCGTCGGCCTCGATGGCGCGCGCGACGTGCTGTCGCCGCTGGCGGCGGCGGCCGGCGCGCGCTTCCTCCCGGCGCACGTGATGATGGACACCGAGCCGGCGGCGGCGCTGCCGCATCTTGGCGCGCCCCGCCGCGCGATGATCGTCTACACCAGCGGCACGACCGGGCGCCCGAAGGGCGTCGTGACGACGCACGCGAACATCGGCGCGCAGGTGGCCTCGCTGGTCGAGGCCTGGGGCTGGACCCCCGCCGATCGCCTGCTGCTGGTGCTCCCGCTCCACCACGTCCACGGCATCGTCAATGGACTGGGGTCCGCGCTGGCGGTCACCGCGACGTGCGAAATCCCGAAGGGCTTCGACGCGGAAACGGTGTGGGACCGGCTTGCGTCCGGTGAGATCACCGTCTTCACGGCCGTGCCGACGATCTATCACCTGCTCATTGCCGCGTGGGACGCGTCGCCGGCGAAGCAGCGCGCATGGTCGGAAGGCGCCCGCCGGCTGCGGCTGATGATGTCGGGCTCGGCGGCGCTGCGCGTGCAGATCCTCGAGCGCGGGCGCGAGATCACCGGGCACACGCTGCTCGAGCGCTACGGCATGACCGAGATCGGGATGGCGCTGTCGAACCCGCTGCGCGGCGAGCGGCGTCCCGGGTTCGTCGGCACGCCGCTCCCGGATGTCGAAGTACGGCTGGTTGACGACAACGGTGGGCCTGTGGAGGACGGAACAGCCGGCGAGCTCGAGGTGCGAGGACCGAACGTGTTCCTCGAATACTGGCAGCGGCCGGAGGAAACGAAGGCCGCGTTCCGAGACGGCTGGTTCCGCACCGGCGACGTGGCCGTGCTCGAAAGCGGCGCCTACCGGCTGCTCGGCCGGACGAGCGTGGACATCATCAAGACCGGCGGCTACAAGGTCTCCGCGCTCGAGATCGAGGAGGTGTTGCGCCGCCATCCCGCGATCGCCGAATGCGCGGTGGTCGGCGTGCCGGATCCCCAGTGGGGCGAGCGCGTCTCCGCGGCGGTGGAGCTGCGCCCCGGCACGGGCATCACCATCGACGATCTGCAGGAATGGGCGCAGGCGCTGCTGGCGCCCTACAAGCTCCCGCGCGCCCTGCGCGCCGTCACCGCGCTGCCGCGCAACGCCATGGGGAAGGTGGTCAAGCCGGAGGTGGCCGCGCTGTTTACGTGACGCGGCGACGGAGCGCGTCGTCGTTCACTCTTCTGAGTTCGTTCTTCTCGGTTCGTGTTCAGGTTCGGTTCTGGGTTCGGATGTTCGGGGTTCCAGGTTCGTGGTTCGCGCGTTCTGACGTTCGGCGCGCGATGCGATCCGGCGCTCCCGCGCGCGGCGCGCATTCCTCAGCGCTTCTGGCGATTGCAGATACTCCATGAGGCCCGTGACCTCCGCGAGAGCGGCTTCCGCCAGCTTGTCGTAATTGAGCCGTACTTCTTCAGTGATGTAGCGCCTGTCGACCGCGTTCCGCAGATGGTTCTGCGCCTCCATCAGCGAGGACCGCGCGATCACGGTGAATCTCGCGAAATCCGGCGGATTGAATCGACCGTAACCCTCGGCGACGTGCGCCGGCGGACCAGCGGCCGCTTCTTCTAGTTGCTTGCGCCGCTCAAAGTCCCGAGAGAGCGGGCCGCTCTCACACAGCCTGTAGATCGCCTTCTTGAAGACGTCGCAGGTTTGCCACGCCCTGAACTGCGTGAATCGATGAACCCCTGCCATGCCAATGGAAGGAGCAACCGATGTACCGCTCGCTTATGCGTGTGTTTTCTGTCTGATGACTGGGAAGGTTGGCAGAAATTGCAGCGCAGATCGCCGCGCGGGTACGCAGTTTTTGGAACATCGAACCCCGAACCTCGAACTGCGAACCGAACGTGAACACGAACTGAGAAGCGAGAACCCGGAAGTGTGAACGACGGCTCTACGCTCAGTGCGTCATAGCGTAGAGCACGACGTTGATCCCGAACGCGTAGCCGTCGGCGGCGAATTTCTGGAAGAAGCTCGGGTCCTCCGCTTCGCGCTCCCAGGAGTCGCCGAAGTCGGTGTTGTGCGTCATGAGGACCATGACGCGGCCGTTCTTGTCGAGAATCGCGCGCGTGTGCACCTGCGCGCTGTCGGCGCCGCGCTCCGAGGTGGTGCCGGTGCTCAGCCAGAAGCCGATGTTGGTGATCTGCGCCGTCTTCGCCACGTTGAACTGCATGTGGTAGATCGGATGCTCCGGCGGCAGATCGACGATCGGATAATCCGGCGGCGGGAACACCTTCCGGATCTGGCTCGCCCAGTAGTTCCACGCGTACGAGCCCCAGAAGTCGTCCACCCACAGGAAGCCGCCCTTGAGCAGGTAGTTGCGCAGGTTGGCGGCCTCTTCATCCGAGATGACGATCGCGCCCACCTCGGTCATCATCACGAACCCGCACTGGTAGATGGTCGGATCGGACAGCCGCATGATGTGCGGCTGCGGATCGCCGCCGGCGTCCTTGCTGACGATCGTCTTCGTCAGCTCGCTCAGGCGCAGCGACAGATTGATGTCGGCCCACGGATAATCCGCGGCCCAGCCGCCGCCGTCGCCGCCGAAGCCGCTGCGGAACCAGCCGCGACAGAAATGGAAGGAGCCGTCGTAGTCCTCGGCCGTGGCCAGCCGCGGCGCGAAACGCCCGCGGAACTGTGCCTCCGCGGCCGCGGCCGCGAGCAGCGCAACGATGATCGCCATGGCGAGCGCCCGGCGCCCGTGCATATGGGCCGAGCATAGCATTTGTGAGTGCTACACTCGACCCATGGGACCCGCGCGCCGCGCGCTGCGCATCGCGGTGGCTGTCGTCATTGCCGGCACAGCCGTGGCGGCCGCCGCGTACGCGCAGGGGTTCCGGTTCCGCGAAGGCAGCCTGGCCGCGCGCTATGCCCCGGCCCACATGCCGGACGGCTCGTTCGTCATCTGCCGCATCGCGTACCGCAGCGTGCGGGTGGAGCCGATGGGCATCGGGTGGCAGACGGACTATCCGTACGCCGAGGTCAACCTCACCACGCGCCTGTCCGAGCTGACCAGGACACGCGTGAGCCGCGACACCAGCGGCGCCCCGAACCACTTCGTCGTCCGCCTCACCGACGATGCGCTGTTCAACTGCCCGTTGACGGTGGCATCTGACGTCGGCACGGTCGGCTTCAGCCTCGCGGAAGTCGAGCGGCTCCGCGCCTACCTGCTCAAGGGCGGGTTTCTCTGGGTGGACGACTTCTGGGGCTCGCTCGCGTGGCGGCAGTGGTCGAACGAGATCGCGCGCGTCCTCCCGCCCGCCGAGTATCCAGTGACCGACGTGCCGCTCAACGACCCGATGCTGAAGACGATGTTCGAGGTGCACAAGGTGCCGCAGATCACGAACATCCAGTTCTGGCGCGGCGTCGGCGGGCAATCGACGTCGGAGCGCGGGCCCGACAGCGCCGACGTCCACCTGCGCGCCATCCGCGACAAGCACGGCCAGATCATGGTGCTGATGTCGCACAACACCGACGTCGCCGACTCGTGGGAGCGCGAGGGCGAGGACCCCGGCTTCTTCTACCAGTTCTCGCCCGACGGCTACGCGCTCGGCATCAACGTGCTGCTGCACGCGATGACGCATTAGCAACTTCCAACTCCCAAACGCCCAACATCCAACTCCCAATGCGCGTGCTCGCCGTGGCGGCGACAGTGTTCGTGGCGACCGTGACGGGTGCGGCGCAGTCAGCGCCAGATGCCCGCGACGCCGAGGCGCGCGCGGTGACCTACCTGGCTGCCGAGGTGCCGAAATGGCGGCGAGAGCATCCCTGCTACTCCTGTCACAACAACGGCGACGCGGTGCGCGCGCTGCTGGCGGCGGCGGGCCGCGGCGTCGGGAGTGGCAGCGCGACTGGCAGCGCGATGGGCAACGCCATCGACGACACGCTCGCGTGGCTCGCCACGCCGGAGCGGTGGGATGCCAACGCGGGACGCGGCGGCTCGGAAGACCTGCCGCTCGGCCGCATCCAGTTCTCGAGCACGCTGCTCTCGATGGTGGCATTCAAGCGCGCGCCGCAGGAAGCGCTCGACCGCGCCGCGGCGATGCTCGTGGGGCACCAGGGCGCGGACGGATCGTGGCGGCTGAGCGAGTCGCAGATCCTGGGCGGCGCCACGTTCTATGGCACCTCGCTCGCCACGGCGATGGCGCACCGGGTCCTCGCACGCGCGTCCACCGAGGCGGCGCGGATGCCGCGCGCGAAGGCGGCCGCGTGGCTCAGAGCGGCGAACGTCGAGACAGTCCTCGACGCCTCCGCGATCCTCATCGGTCTCGAGCGCGACGTCGATGCGCCTGGCGTCACGCAGCGACGCCGCGCCCTCGAGACGCTGAAGCGCGGTCAGGGGCCCGACGGCGGCTGGGGTCCGTACGTCACGTCGCAATCGGAGCCATTCGATACCGCGCTGGCGATGCTGGGTCTGGTGGCCGTGCGCAACGTGCAGGATCTGGCTTTCGCACCCTACACAGAGGCCGAGCTCGAGCAGGCGATCCGCCGGGCGCGCGACTACCTGATCGGTTCACAGCTGGACGAGGGCAGCTGGCCCGAGACGACGAGGCCGGCCGGCGGCGAAAGCTACGCGCAGCGGATCTCGACGACGGCGTGGGCGTTGCAGGCGTTGCTGGCAACTGAATAACTCCCAACGCCCAACTCCCAATTCCCAAAGGAATCGGTTGCTTGGGAGTTGAATGTTGGGAGTTGGGAGTTGACAGGAATGCGTCACGCTGTCGTATTCGTAACGGCCTTGCTTTGCTGTGCAACGTCAGCGCATGCTCAGAACTGGTCCTTCGACGCCCGGAAGATCGCGCTCGGCAACGCTGGCGGCGCGGATCATCCCGCGAGCCGGATGATCGACGAAGCGCGTCCCTACCGCTCCATCGTGCTGCCGTTCGGCCTCATCCAGGTCCTCCGCAACCGCAACGTCTTCAATCCCGATTCCGACGAATTCGACATCGTCCGCAGCGTCGAGTACGCGGCGTCTCCACTCCACTACGTCATCGGCCGCGACAGCGGGACGAGCGAGACCGGCCGCCGGCTGTCGGTGGACATCCGCAACGCCACCCTGAGCCGCGACCTGAATACGTACCGTGGCTTCGCGCCGAAGCAGCAGCCGACGTCCGAAGGGCTCACGCATACGACGTTCGGCCTGACCATTCCGGTGGTTCGCACCGGGGGCGGCGGCTTCCATGGCCTGTACGTGGGCGCCGGCCCGTACTTCTCGATGCGGACGTCAGCCGATATCGACCAGCAGCTGATCGACATCCTGTCCAGCGAGGTCGACGTCTATCGTCCGAACGCGCGGTTCCGCATCGGGATCGATTCGCGCAACCAGATGGCGCTGGCGTTGACCGGCGGCTACCGCGGACGATTTCCGCTGGCGGCCGCGTCCGGCGAGCGTGACGGCGTGTACTTTGCGCTCGACTACAATTACCTCCTCGGCTTCCGCTACGAGGACTACGACACGGCGCTCCGGCTCGACACCGACTCGCAGGGGCTCCTCACGTTCAATCCCGCCGCGGGTGTGCCGCTCGCATCCGGGCGCGACCACTCCTCGTCGGGGCGCGGCTACGCCGTGGACGTGGGCGTCGGCGTCGTCGCCGATCGCGTCGAGGTCGGCGTCGGCGTCAAGGGCATCGCGAACCGGATCGCGTGGAGCGATGTGTCGCGCACGACGCACACGCTCGGCAACCTCTTTCTCGGCAGCGCCTTCTTCGAGACTCCCGACGTCCCGGTTGGCGACGTGACCGTCGAGCTGCCGCGCGACTACCGCGCATACGCCGGCTTCCGCACGGGCACCGGGATGTTCGTCGGCGACCTTGGCCGCGGCTTTCAGGGCACGTCGTTCCACGGCGGCTACGAGCACCACCTGGGCGCGATCGATCTCCGCGGCGGCGCGCTGTATTCGCGCGAGCGGTGGCAGCCCACGGGCGGCATCGGCCTGAACATGGGCCCGCGCGTGTCGCTGGACCTAGCGATGTTCGGCACGTCGGCCAACGTCGAGCGAACCCGCAAGGCGGCGATTGCCGTGTCGCTGCGGTTCAACCAGCAGGCGCCCGATCCTGCAGCAGCCAATCCCTGATCCGGTCGGGTATCATCGTCGTATCACTCGCGTGCGGATAACCCGATCCACGGTCCTCTGCCTGGCCTTCGTTGCGTGCGCCGCGATGCCGCGCGCCGCGACGCTTCCCGACGGCGTGGCGGACGCGATCGAGAAGCGCCGCAACGACGACTTCGAAATGATGCAGTCGTACCGGCCCGGGTTCCGGTTCTGGCAGCACATCTTCACGATTCCTGACGGCTCGATCGCCTTCGGCAGCGCCATCGACGGACGCCTGCTCGTCGTCTTTCCGACCAGGGGCGACTGGATTCGCGACGCCGACTGGAAGGACCCGTCGCTCGCGCGGCTGCTGGCCGGGCGGCAGCTGCCGCGGAACCTGGATCAGCGCCGCGAGCAGGTGGCGCTGCTGCTGGAGCAGTCGGTCGGCCCCGTCCTCCACAACCCCACGCGCGGACGATCCGTGCTGCCGAATGCGGCCCGCTACGGCCGGTTCGTCGGCGAGTGGGCGGCCATTTACGAGCGGTTCGGTGTTCCGCCGGAGGTCGGGCTCGCGCAGGCCCTCCTCGAGTCCGGCTTCAACCCGACCCGGCGATCCGAAGCCCGCGCAGTCGGCTTCTGCCAGTGGCTGGCGCGCAACTGGCGGCGGCTGAACCGGCTGTCGCCGCACGTGATCGAAGGGCACAACCAGACGACGCAGGCGCCGTACTGCGCCGCGTATCTGAGCGTCCTCGCCACCAAGTACGGGTCGTTCATCCCCGCGCTGTCGGAGCACAACAGCGGGGGGACCAACGTGGGCCGCACGCTGATCAACGGCGAACGCCTCGGCGGCGAGGAGGTGCGCGAGCGGTACTTCCTGGGCTCGCAGTTCGCCCGCGACCTGCGGCAGATCTCGCTGATGGGGTTCCGCGACATCTACCGGACCTACGGCCCGCGCTCCTACCTGTACTCGGAGATGGTGTTCGGCAACGCCATCAACGTCACCAGCATCGCCTCGTCCACACCCCAGGTGAGGGTCCATGCGATGCGGACGGCGCGCGCCATTCCGCTGGCCGAGATCACCCGTCGCACGAAGCTGAGCGTCGACGAGGTCAAACGCTTCAATCCAGCGCTGCTCACGCGCGTCCCCGCACAGGGCACGCTCTACCTGCCGATGTACGTGAAGGAGTTCGGCCGCGACGTCGCCTTCTGGCATCGTCCGCCGACCGACGCGTTCGCGTCGGCGATGGGCGACTTCGTCAACCTGGAGGCGAGCGTGGAGGAGTGGGACGACCCGAAGTTTGCCGCGACGCTGCAGACATTCCTCAAGCGCTTCGAGGCGACGAAGACCGAGGAAGGGCTCGTGATGGCGACCGTGCTGGAATACGCGATGGAGGACGCGTACACGAGCGGCCGCAACGCCATCCTCGCCGAGTTCCGTGGCAGCGAGAAAGTCCGCGCCCTGTTCGAGCGCGCGATCGTCGAACGAAGTGCGGCGGGCGCCCTGCGCGCGTCGCCGACCGCCGGCGACGCGACCATCCCCGAGGCTACCGCACCGTAAACGGAATCCTGATTGTCGCTCGCGCGGTTGCCGACCGCGCCGCCGCCGGGGTCCTGCGCGCCTCGCCCACGACCGGCGACGTGACACAGTGATGTCTTCCCCGCCTCTCGAGCGCTGCGCGGCATCGTTGGCGTGTCCGCTCGGCGCGGGCGGCGTCCGGCATGAGCGTCGGCAGGTCCTGAAGAAGCATCATGACGTAGCCTCCTTCCACGTGGCGACGGGGCACGCCGGCGCATCTGACAGACGGTCAGTGAGCAACGCGCGGCCGCGGCTGACGCGCTGGCGCATCACCTCGGTGGTCACGCCGCAGATCGCAGCGGCCTCCGCATGGCGCATTCCTTCGACGCCCACCAGCAGCAGCGCTTCGCGATACACGAGCGGGAGTCCGGCCAGCGCCGTGGCCACGCGGTGGTGCGCTTCGCTCATGCTCAGCGTTTCGAAGGGAGACGGGCCCTGCGTTCCGGACGGCCACAGGCCGATCAGGCCGTCCGCGTGCGAGTCCTCGAGCAGGCGCGAGCGCCGATAGCTCACATACAGGCGGCGCGCCACCGTGAAGAGCCACGGACCAAGGCTGGTGTCCGGGCGCAGCCGGTGCGCATGCCGGACCAGCCGCAGCCATGTCTCCTCGAGTAGATCTTCGGCGACCTCGCGGCGGTTCGACAGCTTGCACAGGAAGTTGAACAGACGCGTGTTGAAGGCCGCGTGCACCTCATCGAAGGCGCCGGCGTCCCCCGCCCGGAGGCGATCGACGAGTCGGAGCTCGCGTTCGCGGTCCATGACCTTACTAACGCACACGCCGCGGGAACGTGACAGTGTCACGTCGGGCGGCCCCAGGCGTTATCAGAAGCATGGAAGTACTGCAGAACGCGGGAATCGTGGCGATGCTCAGCATGTTTGCCGGCGTGGTGCCGCTGGCGATGGGTATTGTCTACGCCATCTGGCCCAGCGAACAACGCCTGACCCTGATGCGGCCGCTGTCGCTGGCGACGATATTCGCCGCCATCAGCGGCGCCACCCTCGGCCTGCTGAACGTGCTGCGAGGCATGAGCAGCAGCGAGACCGCCGACTTCACGCGGATCTCGGCGATCGGACTGGCCGAATCCCTGGCGTCGGTCTTCGTCGGCTTCGGGTGCCTGGCGCTCGCCTGGCTGTGCGTCGCGATCGGCCTCTGGCGCCGGCCTTAGAGGGACCACGAAACCATCGGGCAGGGTGCGCAGGTGCCGACGGTGCGAGGGTGCGCTCGTCGAGGATACCGTCCTTGTCCATGTTGCCGGTGGCAGAGCTCGGAGCCGAGCCGGGGACGGCACCCACGCGCATGCGTCTAGTCGGAGGCATCCGTTCGCGGCTTAGCGCGCGCGGCGGACTGTTCGTTGCCCGCCAGTAGAGCGAGCTCGGCGGCGCCCTTTCAGTTGCCGAACCACAGCAGCTGGCAGTCTGACCGCGACGAATAATTCAGATGGGTACATGTAGTCTTCGCCGGACTCGTCGACCACGCGTATGTAGCCCTCGCGCGCGGCTTCACGGTCGGGAAGCACTTGGTAAAGCTTTCGAACCTCCAGGTCCTCCATGCCGCCATCTTCCAGGCACAGAGCGAACGAACCAGTCGATTGCTGTGCTCTCATGACATCTAATCTAGGAAACGCTTGATCTTCAGTCCCCGCTTGCCCACGCCGTGAGCCTCGTACCAGTGAATCTCCGCTCGCCGAAGCGAACCGTGCGCTAACCGAACGGTAGCGTCTCCTTTGAGTTTGCGCCAACGCCTGCCGCCGTGTCGTTTTCGCAGCGTCTTGAAGCGCCGAATGCCGCGACCAGTGGCGATTACGCGAACGTTCGTAATGTCGCCGACGATTTCAAACACGAACTCACGCGTTCGGATCGTGCATCTGGACCGCTACGATGTCGTCAATCTCAGCGCGATGATCCTCGTAGTACGCGAGACATTCGTACACGTGCGAGCGCTTCAAGTCGGGGAAGCTGCGACAGACTTCATCCACGGTGGCGCCGTTGACGATGAGCCCGATGACATCGTGAACGCCAATCCTGGTACCTTCCACGCGTGCGTGCCCGCTTCGGACGTCTGCCGACCGGACGATGTACCGATACGATGCTGAAGTGTCCATGGCGTCGGCCTTATTCTAGGGCCCAATTGGCACCGATTGCGAGGAGCAGGACTGCCCGAAGCGCACCGCGCACCGGCGCACCCGCGTCCTAGCGCACCGTGAAATTCAGCCGAATGGTCTCGGGATTTGGCGACTTGTCCACCGTGTCAAAGTTGTCCACTTCGAACGCGCGGCCGATCTGGTTTCCCGCCAGGTCCTCGAGGATGTCGAGTGCGAGCAGCTGATACGGGCCGGCGACCCACGGCTCGCGCGGCGTGAACGTCCACCGCGTTTCTTCCTGATCGACCACGATCTCGCCCGCGACCGGCGCCTCGCCGCGCGTGACGCCGAGCGCCCGCATCAGCAGGCCGTGATCGAGCGGCTCCGGGAAGGTCACCACCACGCCGCCGCGGCCGCCCGATGACGGCGGAGTGATCCGCCACGACGCCGTGTCCAGCGGCTTCGTGTCGGGGGCGGTGACGCGAAACGTCCTCCGGAACTCCTCTTTCAGCGGCAGCCCGTGCTCGTCAGCCCAGTCGCGGCTGACGACAAGCGTCATCGCGCCGCCGGGACTGAGCGGCCGGCCCATCTCGCGGTTCGGGAGGATGCCGTCCTTCACGCGTCCCGGGTCGAAGAAGACGGTGAAGCGCGTGTGGTCGGGGCTCCAGAACTCATAGTCGAGCGGCAGAATGGCGCCCTTGATTTCTTCGCCCGACGCGTTGAGCACCTTCATGTACTCAATGCCGCTCTTGCGTCCCATCGGCCCGGAAAACTCGACGTACATGCGCAGGAGATTCTCCGGGACCACGTCGCCGCTCGGGTACAGGCGTGAGACGAGAGTCGAGGGAGTGGTGTGCTCAGCGGGTCGTCCAACCGTGGCGGCGAGCGCCGCGCCGGAGCCGCCCGGCACGCTCGCCGGATCGAACCGCACGTGGTACTGCCGTCCCGGGTCGAAGGGAAACGCCGGCGTGAAGCGGACCGCGCGTCCGCTGACCGTATAGCTGCCGAGCATCGCCGGCCCGTCAGCGCTGACCGCCACGCGCAGCACCGCCGGCCACCGCTCGGGCGGGAGATCCTCGAGTGCGTCGATGGTCGAGCGCGACAGGCCGCCTACTTCGACATAGGCCGCGTTGTCGGCGAGTGCGATGGATGGAGTTGACGGGGTGCGGCCGCATGCCGCGACGAGGAGGACGCAGAGGAAGAGCGGAGGAAACGGTCTTACACGGAGGAACGGAGAAACGGAGATCATCTTGTAAAAAGAATTCTCCGTGACTCCGTTTCTCCGTGTGAACCTGTGCCCTCCGTACCCTCTGTTACCTAGGGTAGCGGAACGACCTGGAGGTTGAGCGCGCCTGACGCCGTCTGCGCGATGACGATCGAGTTGTTGTCGTCGAGCTTGTCGAGCTGCAGGATGCCGGTCATGCTCGTGACCTTCTCGAACGGCACGCCGCCGGTCTCTTCGTCAACCGGGGTCGTGATCGGCGCCGCATTCGCAAACGTATTGGTCGGGATCTTCATGACGCCGCGGCTGTTGTTCGCGGTGAGCAGGAACTCCTGGCCGCCCTTCCGGTAGACGATCATGTCGAGCACGCGGTTGCCCGCGCCGAACTCGGCGATCGTGGTGCCGCGCACCTTGTCACCCGGCTTCAGGTTCGCGATCGGGAACTTCACCAGCGGCGTGCAGGTGTAGCCGGCGATCAGGTGCGACTGC
>SXGR01446456.1_pt1 | contig 13060 bp, 15 predicted proteins | sample 3174711 | NCBI WGS metagenome assembly SXGR01 (sample SAMN11356860, study PRJNA531348) | freshwater metagenome | isolation source: freshwater sample F1-60 | place: China: Fuxian Lake, Yuxi | collected 2017-12-25
CAAAGCCGCGCCATGTTGCAGTCACTGTTCCCGTTTGACAGCATCAGCGCGATGGCCGCTCAACCGCAGCAGCCGCCACAGATGCCTCCTGCTGCTTAACACGCTCCCACCACGCGGCCTTGTAGTCCTCAAACTCTCGGCCGGCCGTGGTGAACTCCTGGGTGGTGCCGTCTTGCACGGCCACCAAAATGACGCCAAACTCGATATTTGTGCTGAACATCCGGTCGTGTGCACAGGCATAGGCCGCGAGCTGGTGAAAGTAGTCCGTGATGAACTCATGCCGCTTGGGCTTGAGAGACTGCTTAAAGTCCACAATCGCGAGCTTTCCCCGGTACTCGGCCACCATGTCGGTGGTTCCCGCATACCGGTCGTCATAGTGCAGCGCCACCTCTGAGCCGTACACCACGTCGATGTCTTGGAAGTATGTGCGGATGAGCGAGAGAGCCATGTGTTGGCCGCGCAGAGCCAACCAATCCTGGCCCAAGGTCAACGGCTCATCGGCCAAGAAGCATTCGATGACCTCGTGCAGGCAAGTGCCCACGTAGGCCGCCTCATTCTTGATTCGATCCGCCTCCTTTTGACCCACGCGATCGGCCCACTCTTGCAGCTTGGCTTTGTCCTTAGTGCGGTCAAGGACCGTGGTGACCGAGGGCACGTTTCCAAAGCCCGGCACCTTGTAGTGGCGCCCGGTGGCGCTGTCAACGCGGGCAATCTGAGGGTACTGGAAGCGGTCTCGCTGTCGGATTAGATGAGCCATTGTTTGAGGTCCTCGCCAAGCACTTGGGTTGCGATGTCAATCTTTTCGCGCAGAGCCTTGACAATCTTTTCGTCAACAGTGCCCGGGGCGATAAGGTCAATGTAGGTCACATTCTTTGTCTGACCAATGCGGTGCGCGCGGTCCTCGGACTGCAAGCGCTTCTCAAGGTCAAAACTGTTGCTGTAGTAGACAACTGTGTTGGCGGCCGTGAGCGTAATCCCATAGCCCCCCGTGCTGGGGTTGCCGACAAAGAAGCGCAGCGGCTTGTCCGGGTCCTGAAAGTCCAACAGCACCCGCTGGCGCTCCTCCTGATTTGTGTCACCGTAATAGGTGCCCACGGACTCCATGCCGTAGTCCTTTTGCAGCGCGAGCTTGATGGCCTCAATGTCAGGGCGATAGGTGGCCCAGATGATGATCTTGCCGTCAGACTCTTCAATGGCGTTAAGCAGCTCTTTGATGCGGTTGTTGGGCAGATGCACTAGCGTGCCATCATCGAGCTTGACGTGGCCACAAACAATCTGATGCAGCCGCATAAGCTGGGTCAAGGCGTTGACCGTGCTAACTAAGCCGCCCCCCACCTGTGCCAGGGCAATGGCTTTCATGTCGCCATAGGCTTTGGACTGCTCGTCAGTGAGGTCGACTTCGCGTTTGACGTAGAGCTTCTCAGGCAGGTCCAAGCACTCCTCCTTCTTCACGCGAAAACTAAACCGGTTGAGCTTTTCCTTGAGTTCGTCCAAGCGACGATAGCCCACAACCTGCTTAAAGCTGTGACTGGCCAACTGACGCTCGACGATCACAGCGTAGCGCGCCTGGAAGGCGTAGTAGCTGTGCATGTTCAGGCAATTGGGCGACAAGAATTCGCACTGCTGGTACAGGTCCATCGGACTTTTGGTAACCGGGGAACCCGTGAGGATGCGCTTGTACCGCGCGCCACGGCCCACTTTCTCAGCGTTTTTGCTGCGTGCCGCGCCGGGCGTCTTGATGGTAGTGCTTTCATCGACCGCCATGAGAGCGTTGTGCACCAGCAAAAAGCGTTTGGCAAAGGACGTGCCTCGTGGCGTACTAAACGCTTCAACATTCATGATCAGGATTTTTAGGTCTTCGGAGACCTCAAAGAGCCTGTCCAGCGCCTGCTGCTCGGCCTTGCGGGGCGAGGCTGCCCAGATGGCCATGCGGTACACCACGTGGCAGGGCATGTGCTTGGGGATTTCGGTGTCGTACCAGTTGCGGTAGACGCCTTTGGGCGCGACAATCAGCACGCCGTTGATCTTGCCCTTGTCGTAGAGCAGCGCGACGTTGTTGATGAGCATGTAGCTCTTGCCGGTGCCCATGTCGGCAAAGAGGGCTGCCACAGGTTCCGACCAGAAACGCTGCAGATAGGCCGCTTGATGGGCAAATGGCTTGTTCTTGAACGGGTAAGTGGGCAAATAATAGTCCATGATGTCTCTCTTTCTAGCAGGGGCTTGACAACCCCTGTGGAATCTAGTGTACACTGGACGCTCGCTTTCAGAAAGGAGAATTTCAGTGCCAACGGTATATGTCGTATCCGAGACCACAACGCACAACATTGCGTCAGCTCTGGACTACGGCAAGATCGAGACCATTCTGCCGCCCAACGCGCAGATTGCCTTTTCTGTCGTGCCGACAGTTCGGCGTATTCAACGCAAGCTGGAAAAATTTAGTGATGAGGATTTTTTGCTCCTCATCGGTGATCCATCTGCCATAGGCATTGCCTGTGCAGTGGCGGCGGCTCGTAACAACGGCCGCTTTAAGTGTCTCAAGTGGGACAAGCGTGAAAGGCGCTACATTCCTCTTGAGGTTGATTTGTTTAAGAAAGGAGAAATCGATGAGTCTTACGAATTTGTTTGAGAACGACGCAGATGCTTTGAAAGTTTCAGACGAAACGGTCACTGGTATCTCGGGCTTGGCCAAACGTGCCAAGCTGTTGGAGAAGGAGATTTCGGACTTGACCGACTCCCTCAAGGAGAAGGAAGAGAATTACCGAAAGCTCACTGAACAAGCCATCCCCGAGGCTATGGCCGAGGCCGGTATGCGCAAGTTCGTGATGGACGATGGCTCAATGATCGACATCAAGCCTTTCTACGGAGCTAGTATCCCCAAAGCCCGCCAGGCTGAGGCGCATACCTGGCTGCGCGAGAACGGGTTTGACGACATCATTAAGAACACCGTCAGCGTCCGCTTCGGGCGCAAGGAAGACGCACTCTGCACGCGTCTTCTACAAATTCTCGGCGAGCAAGGCTATCCGGCCGAGCAGACCGAGAAAATCGAACCCCAGACTCTCAAGGCCTGGGTTAAGGAACGGATCGAGAAGGGGCAGCCCGTCGACTCCGATCTTTTTGGCGTATTTATAGGCCAAAAAGCCCTCATCAAATCAGCATAACGACACACGACAAAAGGACTATGAACCATGGCTAAAACCAAAATTGCGGAAAAGAACGCGAGCACCGCACTCGCCATCATGAGCGACCTGGAGCAGGACGCGGGCGCGGGCTTTGACGGCATGACGCAGGAAGACTATGCACTTCCATTTCTGCGCCTGCTGACCAACACCAGCCCTGAAGTGGGTGAGGTAGATGGTGCCATGCCCGGCATGATTTACAACCCCGTCACCGGCGATCTTTATGACGGCAAGAAGGGCATCCGTGTTGTGCCGTGCGCCTACGTGCGCCAGTACATCGAGTGGGAGCCACGCGGATCAGGCAGCGGTGCACCTGTGCACATTTACCCGGCCACCAGTGACATCCTGTCGCAAACGCGACGCGAGTCTGGTGACAACAAGGACTTCCTTGACAACGGTAATTACATTGAAAACACGGCCAATCACTACGTGATGCTGGTCGATGCGAACGGTGTGCCCAGTCCAGCGTTGATCACCATGAAGTCCACACAGCTCAAAAAGAGCCGCAAGTGGAACTCCATGATGCATTCGGTCAAGATGACCGGCAAGAATGGCCTGTTTACCCCGCCCATGTACAGCCAGCTTTATAAGCTGACCACTGTGGCCGAGTCGAACGACAAGGGTAAGTGGTATGGCTGGGAGATCGAACGCGTTGAAGCGGTGGAACAACCGGACCTTTATAAGGCATGCAAGCTCTTCGCACAGTCCGTAGGAGCGGGCGACGTGAAGGTTAAGCACGATGGTGGAGATGGTACTGAAGCAGGTAGTGGCGCAGCACCGTTTTGATGGTCACGGGGGACGCTTGCAGGGGCGTCCCCTTTTTTCAAAAGAAAGAAGAAATGACGGACATCACACGGTTTAAGGCGATCTTCAACGGACTTGACATTGCCTACGGAACCTACCGCATTGAGGGGTCCAAGGAGAGTGGGAAACAGGCAGGTAAAGCGGTCGTAGTCCGCAAGCCGCCGACGGATGACTTGTGGGTGAAGCACTTGGAGGGTGCGGAGCCCTCATTGGGCATCATCCCTATCCGAGCTGACAACACCTGCATTTGGGGTTGTATTGACATTGATCAGTATCCGCTGGATCACGCGGGGCTGATCAAGAAGATTCGGGGCCTGGAACTGCCCCTGGTCGTATGCCGCAGCAAGTCTGGCGGAGCGCACGTCTTTCTCTTTGTGCGCGACCCCATTTCTGCGGCCAACATGCAGCGTTACCTCAAGGCGTGCGCTGCTGTGCTCGGCGAGGCCGGGCGAGAGATTTTCCCCAAGCAGGCAGAAATCCTGGTCGAGCGTGGCGACACCGGCAACTTTTTGAATCTGCCCTACTTCGGGGGCGACCAGACGATGCGTTACGCGGTCCGCGATGACGGGTCCGCTGCCACGCTGAAAGAGTTCTACACCATCTACGAGCAGTTCGTACAGGCCAGTGAGCCTGTACCTCCAGAAGAGCCCAAGAAGGCTGATCATCCCATTAAGGACGGGCCGCCGTGCTTGCAGGCGATCTGCGCACAGGGCGTGCCTGAAGGCACGCGGAACAATGCCCTGTTCAACATTGGCATCTACCTCAAGAAGGTATACCCCGTGAACTGGGACAACGCGCTGGCCGAGCACAACTTTAAGTACGTTGCGCCCCCGCTGCTCAACAACGAGCTGCAGGTCATCATCAAGCAGCTCCACAAAAAAGACTATAAGTACAGGTGCAAAGACGCCCCCATCAATAGCTTTTGCAATAGCGGACTGTGCCGTACTCGTAAACACGGGATCGGGGCCAACGGGCCAGACAGCCCACAGCTCTCCTCCTTGTCCAAGTACAACAGCGAGCCACCCCTGTGGTTCCTCGACATCAACGGCAAGCGCATCGAACTGGACACCGAGGCGCTGTTTAACCAGCCGGCCTTTCAAAAAGCCTGCATTGACAAGATTAACGTGCTGCCCCCGACGCTGCGCAAGCAGGACTGGGAGCAGTTGCTCAACGCGCTGCTGCGCGAGATGGTGGAGAGTGAGCAGATAACTGAAGCACCTGAAGACACCAGTGTCACCGGGCGTTTCAATGATCTGCTCGAAGAGTTCGCCACGCACCTGCAACAGGCCATGGATTGCGATGAGATTCTCATGGGTCGTCCTTGGGTGAACGAGGACGAGGCCAAGGTCTACTTCCGCATGAAGGACCTTGAAGCCCACCTGACCCGCAACAACTTCAAAGGCCTGACCGCACCGAAGATGGCCCAGCGCATCCGCGACATGGGCGGCGAGCCGATCAGTCTCTTTCTCAAGAACCGCACCGTGCGGTGCTGGCGCATGCCGCTGTTTAACAAGCAGGATGCGCCGTTCGACACGCCGGAGCAGAAGAAAGCAAGGCGCCCGTTTTGAGCGTGATGAAGCACGTCTCTGGCGCGGCGGTTTGGCGTTTGCCGGACGTCCATCAACCTCCAGGCGGGGCCAAGATGCTGTTGCTTACACCCGGCGGCGTCTGCGTCATTGGAACCTGGGATTCATGGTGCGTGGCATGGGCCCCGCTGCCAGACCTCACGGCCGCCGGCACCTGGGTAGAGGTCAAAACGCCAGCCGCAAGTAGTGGATAATGTGCACCAACAGCCTAACCCACCCATTCACAACAAGGGACGAAAGTGTTGCGGCAGACCCAAACGCTCACCAACGAAGAAAAGCGCATTGCGACCTACGAAGACGGTAGACCTTACACCGTCGCCAGCACGGTCAGGGAAAACACCCCTCTTGCAGACCTGAACCTTAACTGGCGAGAGAAGGACTTGCGCGAGCGTGAGCGCACAAAGCATGTTCACCGGCTGCACCCTTACCTCGGTAAATACATTCCCCAACTGGTCGAGATATTTCTTCGTAAGTATTTCTCGGAAGGGGACACAGTTCTTGATCCTTTTTCTGGTTCAGGCACGACGCTTGTTCAGGCGAATGAACTGGGAATAGAAAGCATAGGCTATGACGTATCCGCGTTCAACGTGTTGTTGGCACGCGCAAAGACTGCCACATACAACATTCCGCAGCTTAAAAGAGAAATCAACGACATTCTCATCCGGCTGGAATCTGCGCAAAATCCTGACCTGTTTAGTGTCAATGAGGAACCAATTCCTTTTACCGAAGACGCTACCGAATATTTAAAGTCGTGGTTCTCTCCACTGGCACTGACTGAGCTCTTGGCGTTTCGGAATCTAATCCCGCAATACAAGAACCAAGACTTGCTAAAGGTGATCTTATCCAGGACGGCGCGATCCGCGCGACTTACAACGCACTTTGATCTCGACTTTCCGAAAGTGCCGCAGACGGAACCCTATCACTGCTATAAACACTCCCGCATCTGCCTACCAACACCCGCCGCATACAAGTTCATCCGGCGCTATGCCCTTGACACACTAAAACGCGTTGAAGAATTTGCTGCTTTAAAAACAAAGGCAAAGGTCAAAGTGCATCATGCGGATAGCCGTGATGGGAAGTTTGCCGAAATCGACGGTGTGATCACCAGTCCCCCATACGTAGGGCTTATTGATTATCACGAACAACACAAATACGCGTATCACTTACTGGGCTTGGATGACCGCCGAGAGCTTGAAATAGGCGCACACGCCAAGGGTGCGAGCATCAAGGCCAAGAAAACATACCAGGAAGAAATTGCCGGGGTATTCAAACACGCAGCCGATAGTTTGCGCCCAGGGGGGCGAATAATTGTAGTTGTCGGAGATCGGGCAAACCTTTACCCCGAAATTGCGGAACTTGTTGGGCTTGAACAAGAAGCCAATGTGCAACGTCATGTAAACCGTCGCACTGGGCGCCGGTCTACTGATTTTTACGAGTCGGTTTTGATCTGGCGCAAGCAAAAAAAGGCAGGCAAAAATGGCGGACAACGACAAAGTTAAGGTAGCCGTAGGTAAAGTCATTACCCTGATGATGGATTGACAGATGCGCTGGACTCTACAAGAAGTCAAAGAAAGATTGAGGCAACGCAATGGCGATCACTAAAGTTTTTGGCCCTCCTGGCTCTGGTAAGACCACCTTCTTGCTTAATGTTGTTGAGGGGGAATTGGAGCGTGACGTGCCCTCGCACAAGATTGGCTACTTCGCCTTTACTAAGAAGGCCGCCACAGAGGCTAAGGAACGGGGCATGAGTAAATTTCCGCACCTCAACCCCGACACCGACTTCCCCTGGTTTCGCACGCTGCACAGCCTGGCGTTCCGGTGCCTGGCCATCGGCACCAAAGACATGATGTCGCCCGATAACTACCAGGAGTTCGCTCGCGAGGCAGGCATTGAAATCAACGTGGACTTCGGGGGCGATGAGGATTTCATGGTTAAGGCGGACCATCCCATCCTCAACGAGATCAACATCGCACGGATCAAGGGCCTTGACCTGCGCGAGCACTACAATCGCTCCAAGATTGAGATTGAGTGGTTCTACTTCGAGTACATTGAGCGCGCCTATCGCCACTACAAGGGGTCGCGCAACCTCTTGGACTTCACCGACCTCCTAGAGCAGGTGGTGCAGGACCCCGACCGGTTGCCGCACCTGGATGCACTGATCATTGACGAGGCCCAAGACCTCTCCCGCCTGCAATGGAAGCTGGTCGAGCAGCTCGCGCTGCGCTCCCAGCGCTGCTTTTTAGCCGGCGACGACGACCAGGCCGTCTACACCTGGGCCGGGGCCGACGTCGACAGCTTCCTAAACTTTGAGGGCGAAATTAAGGTGCTGGAGCAGTCTTACCGCGTTCCTGCCAAAGTTCACGCCCTAGCCAACCGCGTGGTGCATCGAATCAAGAAGCGCCAACCCAAGGTCTGGCGTGCCCGCGAAGAGGCCGGCAGCGTTCAGTACTACAACGACTGGCAACAGGTTGATGTCACTAAGGGCGATTGGCTGGTGCTGGCAGCGGCTAACTACATGCTCTCGGAGATGCACAACTGGCTCAAAAGTCAGGGGCTACTGTTTGAGCGCCACGGACAACGGTCCATCCCGGAGTCCGTCATCACGGCCGTGGTGGGCTGGGAGCGCCTGCGCAAGGGCGGTAGCGTGTCGTTTGAGGTGATACGTATCATCTACAAGTACCTGGGCAGCGAGTATGTCAAGCACGGCTACAAGGGGCTAAAAACCGCCGACCCGCAGATCGAGTACACCCTCAACTCTCTGAAAGAAAAGCACGGACTTCTTTCTACAGAAATCTGGCACGAGGCCTTGACCAAGATCGCCGAGGACAAGCGCAACTACATCATCGCCCTGCTGCGCCGGGGCACCAAGATCACGGGCCGCGCACCCATCAAACTGTCCACGATCCATGGGGCCAAGGGCGGCGAGGCCGACAACGTGCTGCTCATGGGCGACTTGACCACGAAGTTTGCCAAGGACTACGAGAAGAACAGCGACGACATCAACCGGCTGCTGTATGTGGGCATCACCCGCGCCAAACAATCGCTGCACATTGTGCTGCCCAAAAATGAGCAGAAAGGATTCCGGCTGTGAAAAAGCGCGATGCCTCTACCGTGTCACTGTTCCCGCGCATTTCCGAGTGGGTGCCGCCGCAGTCGTTTCCCAACCTTTCAGAAGCCACGGAGATCGCAATTGACCTCGAAACCTGTGACCCGAACATGGAGAGCATGGGACCGGGATGGCCTCGGCGAGACGGCTACATTGTTGGTTACGCTGTTGCTGTTGAGGGCTGGGCTGGTTATTTTCCTGTTGCTCACGCTGGGGGCGGCAATCTGGACAAGCGTATCGTGGAGCGTTGTATGGCTAAGGTTCTTGCGACACCGGCTGACAAAATCTGTCACAACGCCGCCTACGATATCGGGTGGCTGCGAGCTTCCGGCTTCAAGGTCAACGGGCGCGTCATCGACACGATGGTGGCGGCGCCGCTGATCGACGAGAACCGCTTTAGCTACGCCCTGAACAGCTTGGGTTTTGACTACCTCAAGGAGGTGAAGTCTGAGCAGGGATTGAAAGAGGCCGCGCAAGACTTTGGCGTGCACGCTAAGAAGGAGCTGTGGCGGCTGCCCGCGATGCACGTCGGGGCCTACGCCGAGCAGGATGCGACGCTGACCCTCAAGCTCTGGCACCACTTGAAAACGCTGCTCAAGCGCGACGAGGTCGAGAGCGTTTTTAATTTGGAAACCGAGCTTCTGCCCATCCTTATTGATATCACCCTGCGCGGCATCCGTTTTGACCGCGAGCGCTGTGAGCGCTTGGTCAGCGAGATGCGGGGCAAGGAGCAGGAGCTGTTGCGCACGCTTAGGGAGCAGGCCGGACGCTCGGTGGACATTTGGGCAGCGGCCAGCATCGCCCATGCCTTTGACAAGCTGGGCATCCAATACCCGCGCACGGCCCAAGGCGCGCCGAGCTTCACCAAGAGCTTCTTGGACAGCTACGACCACCCGATGGCCAGGATGATCGTGGAAGCGCGCGAGTTAAACAAGACTCACGGCACGTTCTTGGACCCCTATCTGCGCCACAGCCAGGCCGACGGCCGGGTGCACACGCACTTCAACCAACTGCGCAACGAGGACGGCGGCACCGTGAGCGGTCGCCTGTCAGCGGCCAACCCCAACCTGCAGCAAGTGCCCGTCCGGCACGAGATCATCGGGCCCTTGGTGCGCAGCCTCTTCCTGCCCGAGGACGGCGAGCTGTGGGCGGCAAACGACTTTTCCTCGCAGGAGCCGCGATTGCTGGTCCATTATGCGACGCTCTTGGAGCTGCCGGGGGCCGAGAAGATGGCCCAGGCATATAGGGAAAATCCCGATACCGACTTCCACCAGATGGTCGCGGACATGGCCGGCATCAAACGTAAGTCTGCCAAGACGATCGGCCTGGGCCTCATGTACGGCATGGGCAAGGCCAAGCTCGCCAACAGCCTGGACCTGCCCATCGAAGATGCCAGCGAACTGATTGGCACCTTCCACGCCAAAGTCCCCTTCCTGCGCGGCACGATCGACGCGGTTATGAAGCGCATCGAGCACCCAGCCTCCGGCGGCTCTATCCGCACCCTGCTAGGCCGTAAGTGCCGCTTCCCGCTGTGGGAGCCGGTGGAGTGGGGCGTGAACAAGGCGCTGCCTTACGAGCAGGCCATCATCGAATACGGCCGACGGATCAAGCGTTCAGGTACTTATAAAGGGCTCAATCGGCTCATCCAAGGTTCTGCCGCCGACCAGACCAAAGCCGCCATGATCGCCCTGCACAAAGCTGGCTTTACGTTGCTGTTGCAGGTGCACGACGAGATTGCACTGTCCGTTCGTGATCAAGACGAGGCGGTTCAAGCCTCACGGATCATGGCCACGGCGGTGAACCTAGAAGTCCCCTCGCGTGTTGACGTGGAGATTGGACGTTCATGGGGCGAGGCCGCATAATGATGTCGAGGCTGCAGTTGCCTCACTTCAGTTAAAGAGCATTGGGCCAAAGCTTGTCCCTGGCCCTTTTTTTGACGTAAACTGTGATACCACAGAAAGGAGAATCCAGTGTGGAAGACGAGAAGAAACCCTCCCCTGTTCGTAAGCGTGCGATTACGCGCATTCCAGTCAAGAAATACGTGCGCAAAACGCGCCGTGACCGGCTACTGGCCAACGGCTTGAGGGAGCGCAAAGTGCGTGGCGATCCTAAGAAAAAGAAGAAGCGCGGCCGTCCTAAGAAGTCTGGTGCACCGCGTCAGTATCGCGAGAACCCCACGCGCTTGTCACCGTCGTATCGCAAGGGCGCACGTTGGCACAGTGTTGCCGTGCCTGAAGAGGCATACGCCATGCTCAAGGAGATGAGTCTGTTTTACAAAAAGCCCGTTGGGCGCGTCGTTGAGGACATTGTCAAGCCTGCGTTTGACAAGGCCTATCAGGATTCCCTGACCCTGGCGCGCATCGCAGCAAACAAGGAGAAAGCCCGTGCCACTCAGGAAACATCAGATGACGGTGAGCCTCCCCGTCGAACTCATTTTTGAAGTCCTTCCTTCGCTAGAAGTGGAGGACCGGGTTTTGCCCCCTATGCTGGACATCACCAAAGTGATGGTGACCATCGTCGGTCCTAACGGTAAGCCGCGCACCATCGACATCACCAACACCTTCAGCGAAGACGAGATCATGATGATGGAAGACGACATCATGGAGAACTATGAGGAATGAAACTTTTAGACGAACTACGGTCGGTGAGAGAAGTTTTCCCGGCCATCGAGGACCTTCTTGAAGCCGCTGCCCAGCGCATTGAAGATGCACGCTTGTGGAGAGCGGCCTGGTTGAAAGCAGAGGAAGAAGTTGATCAGTTGACAAAAGAACTGGAGCTGCTAAGATCGCAGCGTGTGAACAGAAAGGAGAAAGAGTGTGAAGACTGAAAACCTCATGCCATGGCCCTGGCCCTTTGCTCAGTGGAATGGTGAGCGCTGGGTGATGCCTCTTGAACTCGCGCCCGAGTCTGTGCGCAAAGCTGCCAAGAAAAAGCCCGATCCCATGGACGGGTTGCACGACGTTGAGGAGGCACCCTTCTGATGCTAGTCAAAGACCCTCAGACCGGGCAGATCGTCATTGACAGGACGCCTACCAAGATTCGTTACATCGATACCGGTAAGGTGAAGATTGGTTGCGCCCACTTACCCAAGCCTGCCCGCATGACGCGCGACGAGGAGACCATCCAATCGCTCATGTTGGGCCAAAAGGTTCCCAGGCGCTTTAGCGCAATCTTGCATTGGCTTTACCTGGCGCTAGTGCTGTTGGCGGTGTTCTGTGTTTCGGCTGCCGCGAAATGAAGAAACGAAACAAGAAGTACCGGCCACGTCCCGTGGTGCAAGATCCGCCACGTGACAGAGAAGCGAGCAAAGGGAAAGACTGCGGTAGAAGGCGCTGTGGTAACACCTGCTGGAAGGAATTCAGAATTGATTTCGATTCCTAGTAAAAGGCGGCGGACGCAGGGTGGCGAGTCATCGACTGAGTGCTTAGTTAGCTCGCATTTAGGCGACAACTCCGAGCTATTTCCGAAAATATTGGATTTGTATGTGGCTGACGGATCAACTATTGCCGATGTAACTTATGGAACTGGTGTTTTTTGGAAAAATGTTGATTTTGACAAGTATGTATTTTTTCCTAGTGATCTCAAGACAGGTGTTGATGCGCGAAAGCTGCCGTACGAGGACGAAAGTTTGGATGCGTTTGTTCTCGATCCCCCGTATATGGAGGGGCTATACAGAAAAACTGATGATGCTCTCGCTGGCAGTGGATCACACGCAGCGTTTCGTGAATACTATTCCGACTCATCTCTAACGCACGATAAGGAAATAAAGTACCACGATAAAGTATTGGATATGTACTTGAGTATTGGTATTGAGGCGCGACGAACGCTTCGAGATAAAGGAGTGTTTATCGTTAAGTGTCAAGACGAAGTAAGTGCAAATAGGCAGAAGCTAACTCACGTTGAGCTAATTTATGCATACGAGAAGGTTGGCTTTTACTGCAAAGACTTGTTCGTATTGACTCGAAGTAATAAGCCAGTCGTTGCACGTGTCAAGAAGCAAGAGCACGCCAGAAAGAATCACAGCTATTTTCTTATTTTTGTGTTGAACAAGAAAAAGAAGCTACCGTATTCTAATTTTAGAGATTTTTTGCTTTCTTATTCGCAAGCAAACGGTCAATAGTCTTACCTAAGTCACTACTCCACGGTGGCGTACGAGGCCAAGGCCGATGCCAGACTACATTTGCAAGCGGGAACATTGAGTTTACGTTATGTTTGGAGGCTGCTAAGTGAACCAAATTGAATTTGGCGATTGTCGCGAGACGATGCGGCGCTGGGCGGCACAAGGCGTGAAAGCGCAGATGTGTGTGACAAGTCCTCCTTACTTTGGGCTGCGTGACTACGGGCGCGACGGCCAGATCGGGCTGGAGCAGACGCCCGAGGAATACATC
>SXGR01010483.1_pt1 | contig 13058 bp, 8 predicted proteins | sample 3174711 | NCBI WGS metagenome assembly SXGR01 (sample SAMN11356860, study PRJNA531348) | freshwater metagenome | isolation source: freshwater sample F1-60 | place: China: Fuxian Lake, Yuxi | collected 2017-12-25
CCCTTGCGCGTTTGTAATATGCAACAGGGCGGTTCGCGAACCGCCCCTACGCAGAGCCTCCTGGCAATAGTTCAAACAGATTAGGGCCACGATAAAGGGCCGACGTATGCACTTCACGGCAATCCATGGCACCTGACCACGACACCGAGATTTCCCCCGCGCTCAACGTCGCAGATCCCCCCCCTTCGCGCGCCACAAATTCAACATGATCAATATGGGCTTTTTCTTTGAGAAATTTCCCTACGGCTTTTTGCAATGGAAGAATGCTGCTGCCGTTCACAAAATAAAACGTTTCACCCCGGCCATCGGTCCCAGGAACACCATTCATAAAATTATTTTGACGTGTGCTTGATGCAAAAATTCCAGGAGCCAACAGCACTGTTTTGCCAGCCGCTTCAAGTTCGGCCTTGATCGTATCGTAAACAGGGCCCGAAGTCTGTATCTCCTCAAACGCCTTGCTTTGCATTTCTTCGAGTTCCGTGCGCTCCCATACTTTCAAGCGTGTCGCCCCTGGTTCAAGCATCGCGTTCAGCAACGCCCAAGCCTCGGCAGGATGATTCAACATCACCTGGTCGGGACGCAGGGGTCGTGTGCACATATCGATGTGAAATTCGGCTTGTGTCAGCATGGTGAGGTTGGCATACGGAATACGCAAGTCACTTGCTATCGTTTCTTTGGACATCTCGATGGCAGCAAGAAACTTCACCGCATCCTCGGGTGTCGCTTGCTGCTCCGCCCATGTTAACTTGTCCTGTACACGCGCAAGCGTGACCTCATCAATCGATGTACGAAGCGTTTTCGCGCGGTGGGCCCATTGCGTCCGATCCAAACCGTCCGATGCCATCAAATGAAACGCTGTCACGATCACGGAGTCACGTCCCACCAAGGCACAAGGCTTTCCATCACGCCCCGTTCCTGGCAATACATTGCCACCTTCGAGATACGATCGCGTGGTAAAAACGGGCTGTCCTAAACTTAACGCAAAACGCCGTGCGATCTCCCCTTCATCACGCCCTGAAACAGCGCCTTGAAAATCACTGCTGTATGCATGAAAGCCTTCGTCCTTCGTGTAGCCTTGTGCCCAAGCCAGCACATGATGGTCAATCATCGGTGGGACCAACACGTCCATATCACCTGTTCGTGCGTCAGGATTCGTAATAATTTTATTGTCCTCGCCCCAAGCACTGAACGCGTCTTTGGAATCAATCGCCGCTGCAACATTTCTCAGCTGTGCCAATGAAAGGCCCGTGCGTGTACACAGATCCAGCGCAAGTTCCTGCGCCGTACCATACGAAGGCATTTGGATCACAAGCTTAAAGTCATACTTGCCTGCAAGCTTCGCCATGTCGCCAAGATATGCCCGCTGAACCTCATCCCCACTGTCTTGCATGAACATCGTTTTCAATGGACACGAAAGATCTTCCCCACTGGGCGCCGGTCCTAATGATGACGACCGCACGCTCCGTACACTGCTCGACATGATTTCCCCCAAATCAAAAGAAGCGACGACAGAGGGATGAGCCTATTATCGGGGGAGTTAGAGGTTCGATGCGTTGGAATTGATAAACACTATTAAATTCATTATCGAAGCCCGAAATCAATAAACGTCGATGTGCTTAGAATTTTGGCGTCTGTATTGTTCTCTGCTTTTCCCAGCTGTCCTTCATTGTCATGTCCCCAGCATCCCACATGATTCATGCTGGTGAGCACACAATTGTGGAGCACACCTGATGTGACGAGAACGGGATACTCCGACGCGGTGCATGAACCAGTACTTTCTTTGGTTCCGGACAAAGTGACGGGTGCTTTTGACACAGGATTATCACTCGTCCCCCCGTAATTCGTATACGTGCTATCATTAAGCTGACGCCTGTTGTTATCGCCCCAGCATTTGATTGCACGTTTGGTACATCCATTTTTTACATACTCGTAAATGGCACAGGCATGACGCGATCCCAAACTGGCATCAATGACATTCACATCGCTTACCCCTGATTCATACGTACTAGAAACAAGTGATACTTCCTTCGCGTCTGACATCATTTTTTCATCACCAGGATGACTTGTATCCGCATTTCCTGCGCCAATATCCCAAGTAACATCCCCATCACGCCCCAATTGCCCCCAATCATTATCACCCCAACATTTCAACTTATTGGGAGGAGATCCCGTATTGTAAACAACACAGCGATGGATCTGATGTTCATTACAACAACTCCCACAACAAGAGCTCCCACAACACTCTCTATTTTTTGCCCCTCGAATATCGACAAATCTTGTTTCCGTTGAAAACCCTGCCACGCTTGAAGTGGCTTGGATCTGATCGGCATAAGAATTAATGCCAAGATCACCATAGAAATTATTGCCCCAGCATTTAATCTCTTTGCGATCGTTTGTTCGGGCACATGCGGAAAACATACTCACACTTGCTTCTTGAAATAAAAGGTCATTCACATTGTTAACAGAAACAATGGGGACTGATTTGTCGTCGGTATTTACTGTAGTTGCATCACCCAAACCGCCAAGATAAGCCACGCCCCAACACGCTGGTTTGCCTCCTATGATAACGCATGTCAGACGAGAGCTCGCTGCAATGCTTGTAATATCGCCCGTAAGGCTCGAAGAAAATGAAACACTTTTATCGATGAACTTTGATGATGCGTTGATGTTCGTTTCCCCAATAACCGTCGTCACATTGGATGAAGTAGCAACACCGAGTACACCTTCTCCCCAATGTCCCCCCCAACACTTCACCTGTGTATGATTCGATGTATCTTTCAAAACTGCACATGAATGCGCTTCACCAAGCGCAATATCAACAGCCGTAAGATCTGTCCCAAAATTCACAAATTTGAGATTGGAACCCATTTCGCCGGTATTGTCACCAAGATTTTGATGATTGAACGAATCGTCGTAACCCAATTGACTATAATAATTCCAACCCCAGCACTTCACCCCACCGGCATAGGTGAGAATGCAATTATGATGGGTTCCTGCGGCCACTTTTTTAATGGTACATGCATCACCGAGGCCTAAGGATGTTAATTCGGCTCGCGCTGTGTCTGCAATTTGGGCTGCGCGTGATTGATCTGGGTTCCCAACAGCGGGGCAGTTATCACATGCATCACCAAAATTATCGTAGCAGGATGTAACAACAGAACTTGTGCAAGGCGTTGATAGGTAAAGTGATTTGTCTGTGTTGGTTTGGCTGGCATTGGCGATCAACCGGCAATTATCATTATCATCAAGAACAAGATCGTTGTCATCATCGGGATCACAAACATCACCCATTCCATCGCTATCTGTATCCGTTTGGTTGGGGTCACTATTCTCATGGCAATTATCACAGGCATCACCCAATGCATCGTTATCACTGTTGATTTGGCTGCTATTTGCCGTAGAAAGGCAATTATCGCAAACATCACCGACATCGTCATCATCAACATCGTCTTGCGCGAGATTGTCGACCAAATCACAATTATCGCATGCATCGCCCAGTGCATCGCCATCACTGTTGGTTTGGTTGCTGTTTGCCGTTGAAAGACAATTGTCACAGAGATTTCCAACGCCGTCCACATCGCCATCGGCTTGATTGAAATTACTTATCAACGAACAGTTGTCGCAAACATTGCCTATACCATCGCCATCGCCATCGGCTTGATTGGAATTGCTGATCAACGAACAGTTGTCACAAACATTGCCAACACCGTCGCCATCACCATCGGCTTGATTGGAATTGCTCATCAATGGACAGTTGTCACATACATCACCAATACCATCATGGTCACCGTTGTCTTCTTGATTTGGGTTTGCATCGACTGGGCAATTGTCTGCAGCATGACCTTGGACTGCGTTATTAAAAACGCCATCGTTATCACTGTCTTCATCACAGACATCACCCACACCATCGGTGTCGGTATCCAATTGGTTTAGATTTTCGATTGTAGGGCAGTTATCACACGCATCACCGATGCCATCATGATCACCCGTGTCTTCTTGATTCGGATTGGCGACCCGTAGACAGTTGTCGGGGGCGATGTCACTCACATCATCATTGTCATCGTCTGGATCACAAACATCGCCCATAGCGTCGTTATCAAGATCGTCTTGGTCGACATTTGATGTGTTTGGACAATTGTCGATGTCATCCACAACACCGTCATTGTCTGTATCGGGCGGAATGGGACGCGATGTTGATGACTGGGTGCAAGCGATGGCCCAAATACAGAGCGAGAGCAAAAGCGAGAAACGTGGCATAGCATGATTTTAGCATGAAATGGTAGAGCGTTCTTGTTCTGGGTAGGGGGAATGGGAGGAAATGAGGAAATGGGGACATTCCAGCATTACGCGTCATTCGCCACTTTTTTTGCATGACTCTTGCTTGCAGCGCTGTCCGAAAACGTTACACCACTCGCCTCACTTTGAGACACACCGATGTAGCCAAACCCAACTTCATCCCCGTGGCATCACACCATGACTTCGTCCCATAAGGCTGTTCGCGCTGAAGGCACTTTTGCATGGCCTGCTCTTCATCATGAGTTTGAGGCGCGTTGACCCATGCAATCCAATCCGTGGGTTTTTCGATAGGCCCATCACTTAACGCAATATGTTCACAGCTTGCGGCCCCCCATCGCCACATGCGTGCATCCTGAACCATATTGGCACGCACAGGATTGCGTTCAACGTACCTCAAGACAGTGAGTAAATGCGCATCGGTTTGCGTGGGATGAGCCTTAAATCTACCCTGCCATATTCGCCCCTGCGTAGCGTATCGTTGATGATATCTGCGCACATGGGACGTCAAAAGCCACTGCATCCATTTGCTCAAATCACCATCGCGATAAGGGCTCGGGCAACAATAACCTGTTCACGCGAGAACGCATATGAGGGTGTAGATTGCGAGCGCGCCCACAGCGACCGACCGAGTCGTAGCAGCGCTACGGCGAGAGAGGGAGCGAGGACGTAAGCCGCAAGATGCATCCTCAGATGTGTTCGTAGCGAACAGATTATTGTTGCACGAGCCCTATGGCCATAGCACAAGGTGAAAATGATTAGGCATCAAGCAGTACGTCAGAATGCGCATGGGAATACGATCGTTTGCATCAAGCATCAATTTGAGAAAATGCGTGAAATCTGATCCATCGAAAAACACTGTTTCGCGGCGATTGCCACGATTCATGACGTGGTACACCACGTTGCCTGCGCTGGCGCGTAAGGTTCGAGGCACTTGTCTAACTCCTTGCATGGGTTCAGCAGGAAGCCATGCAAGAATAGTGCCGAAAAAATGGCAAATGACGCGTAATGCTGGAATGTCCCCAATCCCCACGCCCCTACAAGAAATGTTATCTTGCCACTTGCCATTTCACTATCGAAGACCGAGGTCGGCAATCCCTGTCGCACTCGTATCGAGGACCCATGCTACGTCATTTCCTTTTCCCAACTCGCCGTGGCCATTGTACCCCCAACATCTTACGTGGTTTTTGCTGGTAATAACACAATTGTGAATGAAACCCGACGCAAGCATGACCGGATATTCGCCCGTCACGCATTCTGTATCTGTTTGCCCAGATTTTAATGTTGCGACAACACTTCCTACAAGGATCGCATCTTTCGTCTGCACTTTGTTTGCAAGTTTCCCATAATCCGTTCCTGTCGCTGTCGTCCCCGCTTCTTTGTCATCGTTATTTCCCCAGCATGACAAAGCTTGTCTTGTCTTTGTGCACGTCACACTATCGCTTGTGTAATTGTAGATCGCGCAACTGCTGAGTCGACCAAGGCTCGCATCAAGAACGTCGGTTGTGGTGGTGGTATTGTCTGCTTTGAATGTAACATCCACGGCAGACGCCATGCTTGCTGTGCCAGTTCCTGAACCGATATTATCATCATTATCCGTGTCCCTACCCAATTCGTTCCAGTAATTTTCACCCCAACATTTGAGCTTGCGTGAATTTGCCGTCCCATAAATGGCGCAGCGATGGACATAATTGTAGTTAGTCTCCCAAACATTTTGAGACCCGCGCACAGCAACAGCATTGGCTATATTTTGAACTTGCTGGGGTGTCGATTGATCAGTGGCTGAGTTAATCCCCAATTGCCCAACATTATTCCACCCCCAGCACCAAACATTGCCGTTCACTTGAAGCGCACACGCACCATACTGACTCATCGATAATTCAGAAAATTGAGACCCTCCATCGCTGAAAATGACCGGAGTAATCGCAGCGGATGGCTTATTGATTGTGCTTGTTGTCGTTCCATCACCCAATCCGCCGTTGTTGCCCTGTCCCCAGCACACAGGTCTGTTGCCTCTAAGAACACAACATCGGCGCTCACCACATGCCATACCGGTAATGTCGCCCGTGCCTGGAAGCGTCGTGGCTTTATCAATACTCTTCGGAGTATTAGATGTAATATTGTACGCAGTAATGACCGATGTACCTTGCACACCGAGCTCACCATCACCTGCATGCCCCCAACATTTGACTTGTTTTTCATTGGACGCATTTTTGAGAATAGCGCAGGTATGATAACGCCCAAGTCCAATATCCGTTGCAACAAGACCCGCCCCAAAACTCACATAGGGAAGTGAAGATCCCATTTCAGATGGATTATCGCCACGGCTGTTGTTGTCCGATGGGCCATATCCCAGTTGCCGATAATCATTGAGGCCCCAGCACTTAACGTCCCCTGAATAGGTCACGATGCAGTTGTGCCAAGCCCCTGATGCTATCTTTTTAATCGCACACGCATCGCCCAGGTTGAGTGCTGCCAATTCGGTCCGTGCTGTATCGGCAATTTGCGCGGCACGGGATTGATCAAAATTGGAAACCTTGGCACAGTTATCGCAAGCATCTGGTATTAAATCCACATCTGTATCCAATGACGATTGATTTGCAATCAACGGACATCGATCGCATGCGGAGGCGTTGTTGCTCTCAATAACACATGGTGTCGACGTCGAGCCATTCACTGTTTTATCAGGAGTACCATCGCCATCTGCATCGGGATCGCAGGCGTCGCCTAAATCATCGTAACATCCTGTCGTGGTGCTTACTGTGCATTTCAATGTAGAATATAGAACTTTATCTGTATTGGTTTGGTTTCCTACTCCCTGTGTATCTTTTTGATCTGCACCATTGCGTATCAGAGGGCAATTATCGCATCCCGTTTCACCTGCTGTGCATGATGTCGCTGTTGCGCCACTAACTGTTTTGTCATCGACGCCATCGCCATCTGCGTCGGGATCGCATGCGTCACCCAAATTATCCTTGCACGCGGTGAGGATTAAGTCTGTGCATTGCTTCGACGGATAAAGCGTTTGGTCGGTGTTGGTTTGGAGTGGATTGGCGATCATTTGGCAGTTGTCTTCATCATCGTAGACTTCATCTCCATCAGTATCGATCTGACATGCTATGCCTCTTTCGGGATGGGCATTTGATGGCGTTTGATCCGGATTGAAAGTACTGGGGCAGTTGTCGCAAGATGTTGAAGGAGAAGAAGGTTGTACGCACCCAACAATGGGCACAGCCGTTTTTCCGTCAAGACTCACGGTTTTGTCAGGAAAGTCATCGCCATCAAGATCAGGATCACAGACATCACCGAGTAGATCGGTGATGCAAATTTCTCCTGACGCACACGTTTGGTCTTGGTTGTCTTGATTGCTGTTTGCGAGATATGGGCAATTGTCTGGCGTGTTTTTAATTCCATCATTGTCATAATCGTCATCGCAGGCGTCGCCTAAATCATCGTAACATCCTGTCGTGGTGCTTACTGTGCATTTCAATGTAGAATATAGAACTTTATCGGTATTGGCTTGGTTTCCTGCTCCCGCCACACTTGTTTCAGAGATACCATTGGCTATCAGGGGGCAATTGTCGCATCCCGTTGCACCTGCTGTGCATGATGTCGCTGTTGCACCGCTGACTGTTTTATCATCGACGCCATCGCCATCTGCATCGATGTCACATGCGTCTCCTGTATCATCATCATCGGTATCGGCTTGATTCTCATTCGCAATCAGTGGGCAATTATCGCATCCCGTTGCACCTGCTGTGCACGCAGTGGCCGTTTTTGCATCATCGCTTATGGTTTTGTCATCAACGCCATCGCCATCCTGATCTTCATCGCATCCATCACCCACCTGGTCGCTGTCTAGATCTGCCTGATTCGAATTTTCAATCAATGGGCAATTGTCGGCGATATCATTATCACCATCGTTGTCATCATCGGGATCACACGCATCCCCCATCGCATCATCATCTGTATTGGCTTGATCAAGATTTTGCACATCATCGCAATTATCGATTTCGTCCACAACACTGTCATTGTCTGTATCGGGTGAGATGGGGCGTGATGTCGGTGACTTGGTGCAAGCGATGGCCCAAATACACAGAGAGAGCAAAAGTGATGAACGTAACATATCGAAATTTTAACATGAATCGGGGAAAACTGTTGTTCTGTGTAGGGGCGCTTCGTGAAGCGCCCTTTCGGCATTGGGTTGCACCTGACGGGCGGTTCGCGAACCGCCCCTACAAGGATACAAAAGGCGGTTTGCAAACCGCTCTACAATGGGGACGTGTCTGATAATAAATCTTCGACAAAGGTATCAGGCACAAGACGCACTTGCACACGTCCTGGATGTTTGGTCCCATCGAGCCAAATAATTTCAGGTGTACGGCCTACTCGGTGCAATTCTTCAAGCACAGGATCAAGGCCTGCAAGGCGCTTGGAAGGGTCTTTGCCCAAATGCACACGAACACCACGCGAATAATCATCATGGACCAACACCACACTCCAACCCATTGCTTCGTCCCAATGCACTTCGTCCACACGCCCAGGGCCGGTGGCGCGTGCATCTTCAACGAGGATAAGTGCCTCGCGCACAATGCCCGCGGTTGTTCCGCGATCGGTTTCCACCGTTTCTCGCGCCAATCCTGTAAGAACCGGAAGATCGAGCCCATCGCGCGATGTTAATTTACGAAACACATGACCCGATCCATCGGCCATGTACACATCACCCAGCACCAATAAAATGGCGGGTTCATACTCTTCGATATCCACACGAACATGATCGGGCCACACGCGGCGCGCAAGAGCACGATGTACCCATGGATGGCGTTTTAAACGATAGGAGACGGCATCCACATCAACCGTCAACATGGACATGCCTTCTTCGAGTCCTGAAAAACGCATGGCTTCATCCGGTGCAATGCGCGTCACACCACGAACGTCGATTTGAGAGACTTTAAGGAGAGGAAGCCCTCGGAACCATTCTCCACCTTGATGCCATACCACAAGACCGACGAGAAAAAGGCCGATGAAAAATCCCCATCGGCGGATCGCCGAACCATGACGATGATAGCGTTCCTTGATCGCAACACGCCGTGCGTGCCAATCCACGGGATCACGCTTACGACGATTTTTGCGTGAAAAAATCAACCTGTCACCTCATCGCCAAAAAAGCTTCACCCACGCGCCAAATGGTGCCTGCACCCAGCGTTAAAATCAAATCGCCGGGCTTGGCAATCGCATCAAGGCGTTTGGCTATTTCATCGAGCGAAGCCACATGCGTCACATCAGGATGCCCCTTGGCGCGTATGACATCGGCAAGCACCGATGATGAAATACCCTCAATAGGTGTTTCACCCGCCGCGTAAATATCTGCCACCAACAAGACATCCGACGCACAAAACGCCGTTGCAAAATCCTGCATCATATCCCGGGTGCGGGTGTAACGGTGGGGCTGAAATGCAACCACCAAACGACGATCCCATGAATCACGGGCGGCCTGCAACGTCGCCAACACTTCGGCAGGATGATGGCCGTAATCATCCACCACCATGATATCGTTGACGGTTCCTTTGATTTCAAATCGACGTCCAATACCACCAAATGTACGCAAGGCTTCGCGGATCACATCAAATGAAACACCCAGATCATCGGCCACAGCAATACACGCCAAGGCATTTTGCACATTGTGATTCCCAATCAGCGCCAAATCGATATCACCCATGGGTTCACCGTGTTTTCGCACATGAAAAGTGACACGCCCTTCACCAAAACGCACGTCATGGGCAGAGAGATCGGCTTTGTCGGTTAATCCGTAGGTGATCACGCGTTTATCAAGTTGCGGTAACAGCGATGCAACCACGGGATGATCCAAGCACATGACCGCAGCACCATAAAAAGGCACACGCCGTACAAACGAGAGAAATGCATCAGTGATTTCTTGGATGCCACCTTTCCAGTGTTCCAAATGTTCAGCATCGATGTTGGTCACCACCGCAATGGTGGGCATCAATCGCAAAAACGATCCATCGGATTCATCGGCTTCCGCCACAAGATAATCACCCGTTCCAAGCCGCGCGTTGGACGATATCGATTTTAATCGACCGCCGATCACAACTGTAGGATCGATGCCGCCTGCTTGCAGAACGGTTGCGATCAGTGAGGTTGTCGTTGTTTTTCCGTGCGTTCCTGCAACGGCAATGCCGTATTTGAGTCGCATCAATTCGGCCAACATTTCGGCACGTGGGATCACAGGAATGCCCAACGCGCGCGCTTCCAAAACTTCTGGATTTTGTGATGAAACTGCCGTTGATGTCACCACCACATCGGTGCCATGCACGCGTTCGGCCTCATGCCCCACATACACCACAGCGCCCAAGCTTTGCAGCCGCTCTGTGACGGGCGACGCTTGCATATCGCTGCCGCTCACGTGATAGCCAAGATTGCACAAGACTTCGGCAATACCGCTCATGCCGATGCCGCCAATGCCTACAAAATGAATACTTCGCACTCTATTGTGGAACATGTTTAATCTCTCATTTCGGGCAAGGGCGGTTCACGAACCGCCCCTACATAAATCTTCGATCACATGAACAACCGCTTCGGCCGCATCGGGTTTTCCCGATGATTTCGCAGCATATGCCATACGACTCATTTGATCGGGATCACGAACAAGGGCAACTACCTGCGATGCCAATGTTTCTGCTGTAAGATTTCCTTGCGGTAAACAAATAGCAGCGCCCAACGTTTCCCATGCCTTGGCGTTTGCATGTTGGTGATCATCTGAGGCATGGGGAAATGGCACCAAAATAGACGGTCTGCCGATCGTACCCAATTCAGCAATACTGCCCGCCCCCGCACGACACACCACAAGATGGGACCACGATAACGCCTCTGCCATGTTGTCTATAAAATCCACAACACGAATACCCGAAACACCCGATGCTTCGGTGGTCGCACATACTTTTTCAAAAGCACCACGTCCCGTTTGATGGATCACATCAACAGAAACACCGGCAGCACGGATCGCCTGTACCGCAGGAACGACCACGTTGTTAAGTGCGTGTGCGCCTAAAGATCCACCAAAGACGAGAAGGTGCAGTGTGTCGCTGGGGAGCACAAATGTACTATCGCGTGCATGGCCAAATGCCGCACGAATAGGATTGCCCACAACCGTTACCCGTGGGCCTTTCAGCATAGGCGATGGAAGTGCTGCACAAATGCGACGCACAAACGGTGCAAGAAGGCGTGTGGTTAAACCGGGCGCTGCATTTTGTTCGAGAATAATCGTAGGCACGCGGCACAAATAGGCCGCAAGTACTGCCGGGCCTGAAGCATAACCACCCACGCCCAACACCACATCGGGTTTAAGTTTTCGTATCAGCTTGATCGATTGCCACAGGGCTTTCGGTACTGAGAGAAATCCGCGCAACAGTTGCTTCACACCGCCGCCACGCAAAGGCACCACATTCAAAAGCGACAATCCAAAACCGGTTTTGGGTACAGCACGCACTTCAATGCCCGCAGGGGTTCCGACAAAATGGATCGCAACCTCAGGGTGACGTCGTCGCAATTCTTCGGCGACCGCAATGCCAGGAAATAAATGACCACCGGTCCCACCGCCTGCGATGACAACACATTTCACGTGGAGCTCCTTATAGATCGATCCGCATCAATACGAAACAACATACCCACTGCCATCAAACACACCACGATGTTTGAACCACCATAACTCACAAACGGCAATGGTAAGCCTTTGGTGGGTAAAAGCCCCGTCACCACACCCAGATTAAAAACTGTGGGAATAGCAAGCAAGCTTGTCACCCCTATGGCCAAAAGACGTTCAAAGGCATCGTCCACATCCATCGCAAGGCGCATGCCACGCCAAAAAATAAGTCCAAAGCCTGCGAGCATGACGAGCACACCGATAAGACCCATTTCTTCAGCCAAAATAGCGAACACAAAATCGGTATGGGCTTCGGGTAAAAAAAACAAACGCTGTTTGCTCTCGCCCAATCCAACACCAAAAAATCCACCCGAACCAATAGAGATCTGCGATTCGGCACTTTGGTAACCCACGGTATCGCGGTAAGCCCATGGATCAAGATAGCTCATCAAGCGACGAAGTCGAAAAGGTGTACCAAACAGCGAGTGATAAACCACGGGTGATGCACACACGGCTGCAAGTAAAAATGATCGCATACGAAAGCCTGCGATAAAGAGTAGCACCACAACGATGCCTTCCATCACCATCGCCGAACCAAAGTCAGGTTCAAGCAAAACCAAAAAGATAGGGATCTGTACCAAAGAGATGGGCAACCAAAACGGAAGTTTTTCGGCATCTTGATTGGCTTCACGGCGTGCAAGCAAACTAGCAAGCACCAAGACAACGGCCAATTTTGCAAGTTCACCCGGTTGTAAATTAAAAGGTCCCACGGTTAGCCACCGCCGCGCACCCCCGATCAAACGCCCAACACCAGGGATCAAAACAATGCCACACAAGACTGTCGCTGCAACCAGAAACCATCCTGAACGGCGGCGCAACCATCCGGGTGGCGTCACAACCATTCCCAACAACGCCACCACACCAATGCCAATGCGCCACAGTTGTGCTTTTAAGAAATGTTCGGCGTCACCCAAAGTACGAAGGGCATAGACGGCGCTGCTTGAGTACAACGCGACAAGACCAAGTCCCATCACCACGCAAACGCCCAAACAAAGCCAGGGATCGGGGCGCCAAAGAACAGAGGGCGGTTCGCGAACCCCCCCAA
>SXGR01089500.1_pt1 | contig 13058 bp, 11 predicted proteins | sample 3174711 | NCBI WGS metagenome assembly SXGR01 (sample SAMN11356860, study PRJNA531348) | freshwater metagenome | isolation source: freshwater sample F1-60 | place: China: Fuxian Lake, Yuxi | collected 2017-12-25
GGCAGATGATGCCGTAGCCATAGGGATCGATGATGCGTACGATGCGGGCAATCCATTCAATGTGTTTTCGTCGCCCGAGCTCTTCGTGGGGTTGGAGGGTTGCTGGCGTTCCCCATGCGTTCGTAAGGCCGTAGGTGCGGTAGATATGCCGTAGGCGGGGGATATGGAAGTCGCATGCGATGAAGTTGATGGGGTCGTCCCGCCCGATGCCGCGCCGCATGATAATCTGCTTCAAAAAGATGACTTCTTCCCATGAATCCCGCGGCGGCATGTAGTCGCTGGAATACGGAAAGTCTTTTTTGGTTAGAAGTCGGTCGGGTTTGATGCCATTGCGCACGAGCTGCTGCTTCATTGCATCGCCAATGGTTGTTTCATGGCCGGCTTCTTTCAGGTGCCAGCCGCCTAAAAGTATGGCAAAGACCGATGGATTATCCAAAAGGATTGGCATGGCCGTTTCGCATACGGCTGATGCTAGGGGGCCGAGACGTCCATTTTCATAGACTTCATATCCATGCAGTACGAGGATGGGCGGATGCGTTTCGCTCATGACGGAGCTCCTTTCTTAAGGTATTCGGTTGTGGGGTGCTAACGGGGGAGAGCATAGCTCATGAGGCGTTTAAAATCAAAAAACCCGCCTTAGTCCTGCGATGCAGGGGCGGGTTCGGGGCGGAGGAGAGCCTTTGGTTTTTACGGTTGCCGCCGGATGAATTGCGCGAGTCGGTATTGGGCATAAAGAGCAATTCCGATAAAAGCCGTAATACCCAAGATTTCCTTCGGGGCGGTGACGACGGCATGGTAGAAACCGTATGTGAGCGCTAATCCTGCGAGCAGGATATAGGGAGCAAATACGCCTTTCCATCCGTACCGGTGGCAGAACTCGAATACGTCGTGCATGGCGCTACTTTCGGGTTAGGGGATTATTTACCACAACATCGGTCGGTTCTTTTGTCGTCTGCAGCTCTTCGTTGGTTGATAGCAGGCTCCGTGATTACCGCAGAAGGAGCGTTGTCTGATTTATTGATCCGGCGCATGATGCGTCTCCAGTGAGATTGGTGGGGTTCTGGCGTTATATATAGCGTAACGCCATAAGAGCGTCAATTCCCGTTGTTTTATGGTTGCCGTTTTGCTATATTCAGCCCCATGGGCGCCTAGCTCAGTGGTAGAGCGCTTCTTTTACACAGAAGATGTCGGGGGTTCGATTCCCTTGGCGCCCACAAAATAAAAAGACGGCACAAGGCCGTCTTTTTGCTTTGTGATTGCACTAGGGTGTCTCGACCCGTAGGGGAGAGGCGATTCCCTTGATCCCTTAATCGTCCTTCGTTGTCCGTATAAAACTTGACAAATCCTTAAATAAGCGTATAATATCGAGTAGTCAAAGTAGTGCGGATTCGGCGTAGAGTGCGCCGTGCCACTGCGGGTATTAGGAAAAAAGAAGGGTGTGTATATGCGTTCATGGACGAATAGTCCGAAGCGGCAGCGGACCAAAGTTGTTTTGAGTCGCTTTCTGTCTTCGAGGAAAAGGCGGTCACCGGATACCGATGACGAGGTCGTTGAATCGGCTCCGAGAAAGCCTTTGAGTCTCGCGGAGATCGTTCATAATCGGCGCAGAGGGGGAGTGGAGAAGGAAGTCCCTCCGTCCTGCTAAGTGAATGTCCGCGACACGAGTGCTCGTGTCGCGGATTTTTTTGCGGATTTTCCGGTAATCTTGACAGATATGGAATATATATGTATTTTAATAACCAGCTAAGCAGTCGGGGGTGGCGCAGCGTCGCGCCGTCTCGCTGCCGTTTCGAGTACTCGTAGTAGGGTTGCGTCATGAATAGTTCAAGGATGAGTAGAAGAGTGTTGGTTTTCGTTTCCTGTCGTCGGTCGACAGTGGGGCCAAAGCTTGCTGATTCCAATTTTTTGGAGCGGATCTTGGATGATGGAAGGGGTTGTGGGTACCGATCTACCGATTATGTTGCTCAGCCGTTCCCTGTGAACGAGGTGGGTGACATTAAGGATGGTGTCGATGATCCTTCCTTGGAGGATGTCGCGTTGGCGCTCGTTGACGACGACTACGAATTCGCCGGTCGTACGTTCCGCCGGTTAGATTTTCATGGATCGCCCGTGTCGCCATGGGACGTGATCGCGATCATCCAGTGGCGCATCGAGCACGGATTGATGCTTTCGCTTAATGCCGCCAGCGTTTTCGATGGTTCGTGGGCTGATCTCCTTTGCGCGATGGGGATGGCGTGAAAGTTCTTCGGTGAGGGATACGAAAGACGGCATGTATGGGAGTGCTCCCGTACATGCCGCTTTATTTTTCATAATCGCAAAGTGGTGGTAGAGTGGTACGGTCGAATATGTCCGTGGGGCCAGTAGCTTAGAGGCCTAAAGCATCGAGCTTATACCTCGAGGATCGATGGTTCGAATCCATCCTGGCCCACAAAAAATAACAGCCGCAAATCGCGGCTGTTATTTTTTGTGGATCGGGATATGGATTCGAATCAGTATGGCGAGAGTTTTTAATGAGTCCGCGGCGGACGAATATAAAAACCGATGTTTCGACCCGTAGGGGAGAGGCGAATCCATCCTGGCCCACAAACTTCCTTTTTAAAGTCCGTAGGAGTACCCTCTAATCAGCTTTTTAGAAAGGAGCGTGGAATTATGCGCGACGTTATCGCGTGCGACGTGGACGATATCCTGTTCGAGTTCAATTTGGTTCTTGCCTTGTGGCATAACGAACGGTACGGAACGAATTTCCGTAAAGAAGACTTAACTTCGTATATCGTGGGCGACGTATGGGGTGTGTCGTCCGAGGAGGCGATTCGGCGGGTGTGGCAATTCTACGGCACGGAAGACTTTCGTTATTTACCGCTCGTGGAAGGGGCTGAAGACGGTATTCGCCAGCTCGCCGAAAAGTACGATATCGTAGCCGTTACCGGCAGGCCGCACGGACTCGCCCGCATTACCAAAGAGGCGCTTAGCGGGTATTTTGAAGGCTGCTTCAAGAAAATCCATCATACCGATGCGTTCGGTATCGGCGGAGGAAGGCCGGTTCCAAAAGTCGACGTATGTGCCGAAGTCGGCGCGCGGACAATTATCGAAGATTATCTCGGTCATGCTAATCCGTGCGCGGATGCGGGTATGGACGTGATGCTTTTCGACCAACCGTGGAATAGGGGATCAGTGCTTTCTTCGGGTGTCGAGCGCGTGCATTCGTGGGATGAAATCCTTGGCCTGCTCCTGTAGCCGAAACGAAAACGGCGTCATTGTGCATAATGACGCCGTTTTATTTTTTTATATTCGAGTCGGTTACGCGAGTAACGGCTTTAGCTTGAAGGGCGCTATCACCGCATTGAATTCTTCCTGCTCCAGTACTTCCTTTTCAAGTAGTGCTTTCGCAACCGCTTCGAGTGCCTTCTTGCGCGTGCTTATGATCTTTTTCGCCGTGGTGTACCCGCGGTCGATAAAGCTTCGTACTTCTTCGTCTATTTGCGTAGCCACCGTTTCCGAGTAGTTTTTGTCGCCGCCGAACTCGCGCCCGAGGATTATCATGTCGGTACTCTTGCCGAAGGTTATCGGGCCGAGCTTTTCGCTCATGCCGTAGTGGGTTACGAGGCGGCGGGCGAGATCGGACACCTTTTGTAAATCGTTCGAAGCGCCCGTGGACATTTCGCCGAACATCGCTTCTTCTGCTGCGTAGCCTCCGAGCATCATTGCGAGGTCGGCCATGAACTGCGAGCGCGTGCGCAGGTGCTCGTCCTCAAGGGGGAGCTTCATGGTATAGCCGCCCGCGTAGCCGCGGCTCACTATAGATACCTTGTGTACGGGGTCGGAATTCTTTAAGGATGCCGCGACCAAGGCGTGGCCGGCTTCGTGATACGCCGTTATTTCGCGTTCTTTCGCGGATACTGCCTTGCCCCGCCGTTCCGGCCCCATGAGCACCTTTTCAATGGAATTATAGATATCGCTTTGGATAATCGATTGGCGGTTGTTGCGTGCCGCATATATGGCGGCTTCGTTCATGAGGTTTGCGAGGTCGGCACCGGAGAAGCCTGGGGTGCGGGTTGCTACTTTGCGCAAATCGACGGTTTTTTCGAGCGGCTTGTCCGTGCTATGGATTTTTAAAATAGCTTCACGGTCGTTGATGTCGGGGTTGTCGAGCGTGATGCGCCGGTCGAACCGCCCAGGGCGCAGAAGCGCTTCGTCTAAGACATCCGCCCGGTTCGTAGCCGCGAGGACGATTACTTGCGTGTCGCGCTCGAAGCCGTCCATCTCGACGAGAATCTGGTTTAAAGTCTGTTCGCGCTCGTCATGCCCGCCGCCCATGCCCGTACCACGCTGGCGGCCGATGGCGTCTATCTCGTCGATGAATAAAATCGAGGGGGCGGCTTTTTTGGCCGTGGCGAACGCGTCGCGCGTGCGGCTCGCCCCTACGCCCACGAACATTTCGACGAATTCCGACGCCGAGATATGGAAGAAGGGGACATGACTTTCGCCCGCGACCGCGCGCGCAAGCAATGTTTTGCCCGTCCCCGGGGCGCCCATCAAAAGCACGCCGCGCGGGATGCGCGCGCCCATGTCGATGAACTTTTTCGGGTTCTTCAGGAAGTCGACGATTTCTTCAAGTTCCTGCTTGGTCTCCTTAAGGCCTGCAACGTCCTTGAATGTCACGCTGTCCTTGTCGCCCGCAAAAAGTTTTATGCCGGCCTTGCCGAACGAGAACGCTTGGTTTTGTCCGCCCTTCGCCTGCCGGAAGATGAACCAGAAAATGGCGATCATCGCGATGACGGGGAGTAGCGTGGGGATGAGGACGCTCGCCCAGAACCTGCCGCCCGTGCGGTCTTCGACGGTAATAGATACGGCGCGCAGGGCATCGGTTTCCACACCGTAATTTTTAAGAGTTTCCGTAAGGCCGGCTTCACCTTCTTTTTGCGCAGTAAGGAGGGTCTTGTCGGTTAGGGTGATATCCAGCGTATCGTCGTGCACGATAATGGAAGTGACTTCACCCGTATTTATTTTTCCTACCAATTCGTTCAGCGAAACGGCTTTAGGATTATTGCTTGTATCCGCAATGAGCGAGAAGACGAACGATAGGGCAACGAGCGCGAGTATTGTCCACGCGATATTTTTGTAGAGAATTTTCATGTGTTTAGGGTAGCTTGAAGATTTAGAGCATATCACGGTTTTTAGGGTATATTCAAACCATGAAGGCGCAGGCGGTACTTACGGAATATCTCGATTATTTAGAGGTCGAGCGCGGCAGGGCGGTTGCCACGCGCCGCGCGTACGCCCATTATTTAGAGCGATTTTTGGCTGCGGCAAAAATTACCGCTATTGCGGATATTACCGAGCAGTCCATCCGCGATTTTCGCCTTATGCTCGCGCGCGAAGATTTGAAGAAGGCGACGCAGAGTCAGTACGTCATAGCCCTGCGCAGTTTTTTGAAATACTTGGCTAAGCGCGGACACGAAACCGTGCCGCCGGAGCGTATCGAATTACTGAAGGCGCCGGCGCGGCAAGTAGAGATCATAAGTCATGCGGAGCTCGAGCGCCTGCTCGATGCGCCGGATTTGAAAACGTTGGCAGGTATGCGCGACAAGGCAATGCTCGAACTTTTTTTCTGCACGGGCTTGCGGCTTTCGGAGTTGTGCGGTCTCGACCGTTTTATCGATTTGAAAAAAGGTGAACTTACGGTGCGGGGGAAGGGCGGTAAAGTGCGGCTCGTCTTCTTGTCGCCTGCGGCATGCAAAGCGGTATCCGCGTACCTCGGTAGGCGCACGGATGCGGAGACACCGCTTTTTGTAAGTATCCTCAAGGGGAAAATTATTGGGCGTATAACGCCGCGCGCGGTGGAGCGCATGATAGCGCGATACGGCACGCAAGCGGGGATCGTGGGTAAGAAGCTTTCGCCGCATACCCTTCGCCACTGCTTCGCCACGGACTTATTGGCGAACGGTGCGGATATCAGGTCGGTACAAGAAATGCTTGGCCATGCCTCTATTGCCACTACGCAGATTTACACCCATGTCACGAACAAGCACTTGCGGGAAGTATACAAGGCGTTCCACGGGAAACGCCGGACGGAGGCAGAAGGGTAAGCTTATTTTATTTCGATTATTTCGCCGTTCTTAACCTCTTTTACGTGTAATGCGCGCTTGGCGTTGCCGTCTTTGTCGAATTCAGCTGACCCCGCTTCGCCGTTAAAGGCCGTGATGAGCCCGAGCGCGGACTGGAGGCCGTAGCCCGTTACGGGATTTTTGCCGTCATAGGCTTTTACGAGTCCGAGCGCCAAGAAGCGCAGGCCGTCGAATGCTTCGGCGCTCCAGCGGAGCGGGTCGTGGCCGTATTTCTTTTGCGTGAGCTCTACGAATTTTTCAGACGGCGTTCCGTTCGTGCTCGTCATTATCGCGCCCTCCATCGCCGTACTTGCTGCTGCGATCACCGTGGGGTCGTCGAAGCAGAGCGATCCCAAAAGCTGGCCTTTGTAGCCGAGCTCGCGCGCTTGTTTCGCGATAAGCGCACAGTCGCGCTGTAGGCCCATTACCGTAATAGCGGAAGGCTTGCCGGTTAGGAGTTTTTGGAGTGGCGTGCGGAAATCCGTCATATCGGCATTGAATCCTTCGGTGCCGGTTATTGTGCCGCCCTTAGCTTTGAATTCCTGGAGGAACGAATCGTGATATTCGATAACGCCGTCGTTATATTGCGCGAAGATCGTCGCCGCGGATTTAAAGCCTCGTTTTATGGCTTCGTTCGCGAGCGTCGTACCGATGCCTGCTGCCACGTCGTCGTTTTTGAAAACATAGGGCCCTGCCGTGTTTAGCTTTGCCGAAAGCGACGCCATGGTAAGCAAAACTGTTTTCGTTTCTTCGGCTATCGGAGCGACCGAGAGGGAAATAGGGGAGAGGACGGTTATGAGTGCTACGACATTATTTTTACTCGTGAGTTTACGTGCCGCCGCCGGCGCATTCTTTATGTCGCTTTGCGTGTCTTCGTATATGAGGTTGATGCGGATGCCGAAGTGGGGAGTGTTATTGATGCCGTCCGCCGAAAGATCTAAGCCCTCTTTAATACCTTGCCCGTACGCCGCCTGCGCGCCGGTTAATGGTACGATGACGCCGATATTCACAGTCTCTTTTTTAACGGGCGTAGTATTCGCGGTTGACGATGCGGTTGAGGTCGCCGTTTGTCCGTTCGGCTGTTCTACTGGCCCTGCCGCAGTATTCGTATATGCGTAGTAGCCGATACCTACGGCTAGGGTGATAAGTGTTCCTATAACGTATTTCTTAATTGCCATATCCATTTATATAAGGGGATTGGGGTAGTGGAGTCAATTTTATAATCGGATCTTGTGGCAATTTACTATCACTAATCCGGTCGGATTAGTGATAGTAATAAGACTCTTATTTTTGTGAACGGGGGGAGACTCGAACTCCCATACCTTGCGGTGCCGGCTCCTAAAGCCGGTGCGTCTGCCATTTCGCCACCCGTCCATTTGACAATATTAGTAGGATATTGTACGTTATATAGTAGCAGATTGGCAGATGAATCTCAATTCTCAAACAGGCCGCAAGGTAAGGAGCGTGCAGTATGCATCCCTTTATTTCATGGCTCATGCGCCCAATTGGCTGGCTTTTGCGCAGTGCTTGCGTAGACCTTCCTACGAAGGAATCAGCTGATAAGAAGGGGGCGTCGGTTGCGCTTGTTACTCAAAATGGCAAACCTGTGTTGCCGCCACGATCCGTTGCGGCGCGCCCCTTCTGGCGCAAGCTGAATGACCAGAAAAACAAACGCGCGTTCCGTCGAAAGAAGGGGCGTGCAAGCAGAAGGGCTTGGAGAAGGCCGTGATGTTTTTAAGATTCCCTCACACACCTCAAGAGCAAGGAGAAAATTATGAGTGCTGGAGCAGTGCCAGCGACGGCTTCAACCTCGCCTAAGAAAAAGAAAAAAAAGAAGAAGTCGCCGAGTATGACCGAGGTTGTATTCGGTAATTTCTGGAAGTTGCTCGTCGGCTTCGTTGTTCTGTTTCTGCTTGTAAGCAGTCTCTTCCATGGAGGGGGAGATGCGCGACCCGAACCGTTCAATCCGAACAAGATGTCGCAGACACCGCGCGAGTGGCCCGCCCCCGCATGGGCTCGCAACCAAGGAGGGCGTCCGGAGCGGGCGTTTAATCCGCTGCGTAATCTCGAGTTGAGATTGCAGCAGGGATTACAATCGATTCCGCAGGATACGCAGAACAGGGAATGGCAGTACGTTCCGTGGTATCAGTCGGTCCCCGAACGGCCGAAGCCCGAACCGTTCAGATTCCATGCCCAGTGGGCTGCGGAACAGTGTCCGCAGCGGTAGTGAGATTCAAGTCAAAACAAAACCGCCGAGTCATTTCGACTCGGCGGCTTTTTTATTCTATACACTAACCCCCTGATCACTATTCACTGCACCTAGAGCCAGCACGCTGGGCCGTTCGATTGGGTGATGAAGCAGACGAGGGGGATGATGCTGAAGGCGAGAATAGCGGCGCCGACGCCTACTGCGGCATAACCCATTTTTTTTGCGCCACCGCCCACATCTCCACCTACCATGTCATACGCTCCATACAGGAAGTAGAAGAGAGCAACGAGGAAGATGCCTACCTGCATGTACCCGAGGAGGGTATTGATGATACCGAGGATAGACTGAAAGCTCGTAACCTGTAATCCGCGCGTCTGGCCGTAGTAGCTACCGCCCCCGAATTGTCCGCCGGTCGTAAATTGGTTGATGCCGCCACCGAAAAAACTACCGCCTCCCGTTTGGAAGCCGTATTGGGCGAATGCGTATAAGGGGGCGATTGCGCCAGCGACCACTGCTCCGTAAATAGTGCGGATATGTTTCATAGGTATATTTACAATAATAGTACCATACGTAGCCGTGGAAGTTATCCACAGCTACGGATTCATGATGCAAGACTCAAGATTAATGAATACGAAACGCCGTTTGTCGGGTGTATTCCTGAATCATGCCTCATGAATCTTGAATCTCGTGCGTTACTGGAACAGTGACTGTACGATAGCCACGATGCCGTTTGAGATAAGAAGTAATCCGAAGCCGACGGCGGCGTAGAGGATTACGTTGCCCCCGTCTTTCGCTTTTGCCGGGTCTCCGCCGGAAGTTATTATCTTGTACGCGCCGTACATAATCATCGCAAGCACTACGGGTACGGCAAGTACCGTAAGTGCGCTCATGACTTTGTCGATGATGCCGCCCAAGTCCGTAATGCCTAATGGATTGGGGAGAGTATTTATACCTCCGTCCGATTCGTAGCCGTTATTGAAGGCTTTCATGTTCAAAAAACGGTTCGTGCCGCGCGCTTCTTCGGCGGCGGACGTGTACGGTCCCTTGTAGGGAAACATCGAGGCCGGCGCTTGGGCGAGAAGGGTAGGACTCATCCCAAAAATAGGCCGCAGATGGTTTCGTGGGATTTCCGAGCGAGAGCCGCGATCTTTTGACGAGGAATACCGAGGTATTCTGAGGAGAAAATCGTGTATCGTAGCCGGAAATAACCGAAAGCGGCGCGGATTTTTCCCTAAGCTATTTTTGGGATGAGTTCTCAGTATTGGCATGAAGGGGTTATGGAATACCATACGGCTCCGCAGGGGAGCGTTATGTCGAAAACGGCGAAGAACGTATTCAGTATAGCCCATGCGCTCCAGACGATCACGAGGCCGATAATGGCGTTCGTTATTACAGCCTTACCTTTCTGTAAATTTTTCGGGTCCTGCGCGTAGAGCATTACGAGGAAGGATCCGTATACGCAGGCGGCTACGACGGTAAGCGGGGCGATGACGGTTATGGAAAGATGGAGTATGCGGTAGAGAAGATCGAGAAAATCCTGCAACGTACAAATGGATTCGTTCGACCCGAAATATTTTTTCGGACCATTGCACTGTATGAAAAACGAGGTTGCTTGCGCGAGGAGATTTTCCATTATCTGTTCAAGTAATCTTCGGTTGCGCGGAGCGCCGCCTGTGGGGTCGCTTTACCGCTTGTTACGGATTCTATCATGTTCGAGAATGCTTCGCGGGCGCGGTCTTCGGATGGCCGGTACCATTGCCGCGCGGTAAGGGACTGGCGCACGAACACGCCAACTTCCGGATCGTTTTCAAATTGGCCAATAAGAGCGCGGTGCGCGGGTGGGACGTTCGCGTTTGTGGCGTAGAGTAGTGCATTTTCGGGGTTCGTCGTAACGCTCGTAACGAACTGCCAGCTTTCTACGGGATGCGTACTGCCGACCCATACGGACAGGGTTGCGTAGGTTGCGAGGTTTACTGGTGCTTGCGGCGCTTGCGGGAGAGGGGCGGTGCCTATGCGGAGCGCGGGGTTAGCCTTACGGAGCGCCGTGACCTCGGCATACGTACCGATAATCATCGGGAGTGTGCCGCGCGCGAAGCGCTCGAAAGCGGTCGGCAGCTTATTGTCCCATGCGTAGTAACCGCCTTTCGGGTTAACGAATTTCGTATAGAAAGAAAGCGCACCTTCGCCCCCTGTGAGTCGCGCTTTGCCGTCACGGTCAACCATCGGCACGCCGTCTTGCATCATGAGCAGGGCGAGGATATCCGATGCGCCTTCGACCGTAGCTTCGGATCCGCCGAGAGCTACTGAATTCTTTCCGAGTTTTTTCGCGAGGTCTTGGAACGCGAGCCAGTTTGCGGGCGGGAGTGTGACACCCGCCTTGTCGAACAAGTCCTTATTGTAAACAAGCGCGTACGTGTCCATGTAGAGGGGGAGTGCGTAGGCTACTCCGCCTGCTGTCAGTTCTTGCGTCGCCACGGCAGGGAACGTTGCTTCCACGCTCGCCGCGGTCGCGATTTCAACCGGCGCAGGCACTATCTTGTTGCCGTGCCGCGCGAGCCACGGGTTCAAGCCCATAAAAACATCCGGCCCCTTGCCCGTCGCAAGGCCGTTCAATAAATCGGTTTCATAGGTGGCGGGGGAGAGGGCGCGGTACGTTACGGTTACTGCGGGATTTTCCTCGTGGTACTTCGCCGTTATTTTTTCCCAAACGGCGGGACTGTCGAATCCCCATACCGCAAGTTCCGTTTTCGCTGTTTTTTTCGTGAGGTTTATCGCGCCCGTGGCAATAAGGAGCGCAACGACAAGAAGTAGGCCGAAGCCGGCCGCTATCCAGACAGTCTTTTTTTCTAGAGGCATATCGTGCCGATAATCTTGTCGCCGGCGGTTAAGGTCATTATCTTTACGCCCTGCGTGGCACGGCTTGCGGTGCGTACCGAAGCGATTGTCGTGCGGATTATCTGGCCCTTGGCCGACAGCACGAACAGTTCTTCTTCGTCACTTACCGCGTGCGCCGAAACGACCACGCCGGTCTTAGGAGTAATCTTAGCAGTTTTGATGCCGCTACCGCCACGCGATTGCGTCTTGTATTCGCCGATCTTCGTCTGCTTGCCGAAGCCGCGCTCCATGACGACGAGCAAGCGCGTGGTCTTTACGTTCTCGGGGGAGATTATGTTTAGCGAATTTACCGGATCGTTCGCCTTGTGGCGGATGGCGATGACGCCCGCAGCCGTGCGGCCCATGCCGCGTATCTGCGATTCCTTGAAGCGGATCGCCTGACCCTGCGCGGTGGTTACGAGGATGTCGTCCTTGCCGCTCGAGAGTGCGGCCCATACGAGACCGTCTTCCTTTTTTAGTCCTATGGCGATAATGCCGTTCTTCCTGACGTTTTCGAAATCCTTAAGCGGGGTTTTCTTGATAATGCCGTCTTTCGTAACCATGACGAGGTAGCCCGCCTGCTTTGCCGGATAGCTTACGATGGCGCTGATTTTTTCTTCGGGCGCAATGTCCAAGAAGTTCTGTACGAGCTTGCCCTTTGAGGTGCGGCTTCCTACGGGTATGTCCCATGCTTTCGTTTGGAAGGCGCGGCCGCGGGTGGTAAAGAAGAGGACGTTGTCGTGCGTGTTCGCCGTCATGATCTGTTGCAAGAAATCCTCGTCGGCAACGTCCGCGCCTATCAGGCCTTTGCCGCCGCGGTGTTGGCTTTTAATGATGTTCGGCTGGGCGCGTTTGATATAGCCGCTCGCGGAGAAAGTAATAAGGGCGTCTTCGGCCGGTATCAGGTCCGCTTCGTTGAAGTCCTTCAGACCGTGCGCTACGACCCGCGTGCGGCGGGCGTCGCCGAAGCGGGTCTTCACGTCCGCCAATTCTTTTTTGATAACGGTGAGAATTCGGGCGGCGCTCTTCAGGAGCGCTTCGAGGTCGGCGATGATCGCGCGCTTTTCCGCGAGCTCTTCTTCGATTTTCTTCGTTTCGAGCGCGGCCAAGGTCTGCAAGCGCATGTCGAGGATGGCGTTCGTTTGCAGGTCCGTGAAGGCGAACTTCTTCATAAGGTTCGCGAAGGCGTCCGCGCGGTCCTTGGACTTCTTGATGGTGTTGATGACGGCGTCGATCTCGTCGAGCGCCTTCTTCAGGCCTTCCAATATGTGCGCCCGTTCGCGCGCCTTCTTCAGGTCAAATTCCGCGCGGCGGCGGACGATGACGTTCCGGTGGGCGACGTAGCACTCGATGATGTCCTTAATAGACATGACCTCCGGCTGGAGCCCGTCGCGGAGAGCGAGTAAGTTTACGTTGAAGTTCTTCTGTAGGTCGGTGTATTGGTAGAGCTGGTTCAATATCTTTTCGCCGGACGCGTCTTTCTTGAGTTCGATAACGATACGGATATCCTTGTCGGATTCGTCGCGGATATCCCTAATGCCTTCGACTTTCTTTTCGGTTACGAGTTCGGCGAACTTCACGATCATTTCCGCCTTGTTTACTTGGTAGGGGATTTGGGTGATGACGATACGTTCGTCGTCTTCTACTGTAGCGACACCGCGGCACGTGATAGGGCCGTGGCCTGTGACATAGGCGGCGGTGATGGCTTTTTTATCGTATATGATGCCGCCCCCCGGAAAGTCCGGTCCTTGGATATGCGTCATCAAATCCTCGCTCGAGGCTTCGGGGTTTTCTATCAAATGGAGCGTGGCGTCAGCAACTTCCGAGAGGTTGTGCGGCGGGATGGACGTTGCCATGCCGACCGCGATACC
>SXGR01017080.1_pt1 | contig 13052 bp, 17 predicted proteins | sample 3174711 | NCBI WGS metagenome assembly SXGR01 (sample SAMN11356860, study PRJNA531348) | freshwater metagenome | isolation source: freshwater sample F1-60 | place: China: Fuxian Lake, Yuxi | collected 2017-12-25
CGAACAAGACCTACCGCTGGAGCGGATCAGCGTACATCGAGATCAGCGCGTCGCCAGGATCGACGGACGCCGTGCCGGAGGGCGCGAGCAACCTCTACCACACCACGGCTCGCGCGGCTGCTGCCGCTCCGGTGCAGTCGGGGGCGGGGAGAACCGGGGCAGTCGTTCTCGCCGCCTCCGACATCGCCTCCGGCACGATCGCGGCGGCGAGGCTAGGGAGTGGAGCGGCGTCGTCCACGGCATACCTTGCCGGCGATCAGACGTGGCAGCGTGCGCCGTACATCTACACAGGCAGCGGCATCAAGCCGAATCAGGACAGCCCGGCATCGGTCGGTATGTGGTCTGTCGTGTGCGGCGGATTTGGGAACGCAGCCAGCGGGGCTACCGCTGTCGTCTGCGGAGGCGGCGCGAACACCGCCGACGGCAGCGGCAGTTCTGTGCTCGGCGGCAGTGGCAACAACACCGCAGGCTATGCCAACGCGCACATCATCGGATCGGGCATCACCGCCACGGCGGCTGACACCACGTATGTCAACGGGCTGAAGGTCGTCACGTCTGGCATCACGTACCCCAACGGCTCCGTCCAGACGGTGGCCTACGATCCGACTACTCTGGCGCAGATCGCCACGACTGGCTCTGCGTCGAGCCTCGTGACTGGTACTGTGCCGGCGGCGCGGCTGCCGCTGGCGACCACGACGACCGCAGGTGCGGTTGTCGTCGGGGCCGGGCTTGGCGTGACGAGCGGCACCGTGTCTGCCAACGTGACCAGCGTCGCGGGCAGGACTGGGGCCGTGACGATCGCGGCGTCCGATGTGAGCGGCCTCGCGGCCTCTGCGACTACCGACACGACCAGCGCGAGCAACATCACGAGCGGCACGCTTGCGGCTGCGAGGATCGGCACGCACACCCACGCGGCCGGTGACATCACCAGCGGAACGATCCCGGCGGCGCGGCTCGGCAGCGGAACGGCGTCGGCCTCGACGTTCCTGCGCGGCGATCAGACCTACGCGGCCCCGCCGGTGACGAGTGTCGATGGGCTGATTGGCGATATCACGATCACCAAGGCGCAGGTATTCGAGTTCACGCGATCCACTGCACCTGCGTCAGCGACTGGGAGCGGCGGCACCTACACATGGGCGCTCCCGGCCAGTGCGAAAATGGTTGAGTTTTTGTTGATCGGTGGCGGCGGCGGTGGAGGGAGCGGCCGTCGCGGTGCGTCGGGGACAAATCGGTTCGGCGGCGGCGGCGGCGCGAGCGGTGGCGTGATACAGACCGTGGTGAATGCGGCGCTCGTCACGACATCTCTATCGGTGGTCGTTGGCGCGGGCGGTGCTGGCGGCTCCGCGGCAAGCACCGACGACGCCAACGGCAGCAGCGGCACGGTCGGCAGCGCCACGACCTGCAACTTCAACGGGTCGCCGACTACCGTGTTTGTGGCCGAGTTCGGCCAGGCCGGCGGCGGCGGCAGCGCTACGGCTGGGACCGGCGGGTCCTTCGTATCAAATCGGCACGTCACGTTTCGCGGCTCGTCCGGTCAGCCTGCGGTCAACGGCGCGGCACCTGCGGCACTCCCGAACGGCGGCAGTTACACGGGGAACATTCCTCTACCGGGCGCAGCCGGCGGGACTATCGACGCTGGCAGCAACGTCTACGTGCCAGGGACTGTGTTCCGCACAGGGCCGCTACTTGTGCAGTCCTCACAGATCGGAGCGGTTCTGTCTGGTGGCACGGCCTCCACGACGGCAGCCGCCGGGGCTGGAAGCAGCGCGCAGACCTACGGCGCTGGCGGATGCGGCGGCGGCGCGTCGGCAAACGGATTCGCGTCCGGTGCTGGCGGCAACGGTGGCGACGGGTATGTGCGGATCACGGTCTGGAGTTGATGCGTGGCACTTGCAATCCTCAACGCTCTCGGTCAGGTGGTGACGTTCGTCCGCGACGACGTTCCTCGAACATGGACGCCTCCCGATGGATGCACCGCCGTTCCAGAATCGGAACTACCAGCGGGATGGGAGCGCGCCCCAGACACCTCGCCAGTCCCGCCAAGCGTGACCGCCCGCCAGATACGCCTCTGGCTCGTCTCGCACGGCGTGAGCCTTGCTACCGTCGAGGCAGCGATCGACGCGATCGCCGACACGACGACCCGCGAGACGGTCCGCGTGGAGTGGGAGTACGCCCCGTACGTTGAGCGATCCCACCCGTGGCTCGTTCCGCTCGCGGCGGCCATCGGGCTGGACGAGGCCGCGGTCGATCAGGCGTTCCGCGAGGCGGCCGTCCTATGACCAACCTCTTCCGCACCGCATCCGAGTGGCTGAGCCAGCAGCGGCACGACTTCGCGACGAGCCCCGTCACGTACCGACGCGGCGATCGCTCCGTCGAGCTGCTCGCCACGATCGGACGCACGGAATATCAGCAGGATGACGGCTACGGGATCGTGATCCGATCGGAGGCCCGCGACTACATCGTGCGGGCCTGCGACCTGGCGATCGACGGGCTGGAGACGCTTCCCGAGGTTGGCGACCGCATCGAAGAGCTCCAGGGCGGCACGGTCTACGTGTACGAGGTGCTCCCGATCGGGGCGCAGCAGCAGCACTGGAAGTACGCCGACCAGTTCCGGCAGACCGTGCGAATCCACACGAAGCAGGTGGGGGCGAGTGAGTGATGCCGAGCGTCATCGTCCAGATCGCCGACGCGGTGAAGGCCCGGCTCGCGGCCGCGACGTTCTCGCTGCCCGTCACGGTGCGCCGCGCCTACTCGCCCTTCTACGACCTGAAGGACATGGACGGCGTGCGGCTGACAGTCGTGCCAGAGGGAAACCAGATAGCGAACCTCGACCGGGCACGGTTCTCCTACGCGGTGTCGGTCGATGTGGCCGTGCAGCGGAAGGTCGCCAGCGACGAGCCAGCGACCGTCGATCCGCTCATGGACCTCACGCAGGAGGTCATCGACTGCCTCAGGGCCACGCGGCAGCTAGCCGCGTTCCCCGACGCGAGCTTCACGCGGGCGGAGGCCAAGGCGATCTACAGCCCGGCCCACGTCGCCGAGAAACGGCTGTTCACGTCAGTGACCACCTTCACCTACACGCTGCACCAGTAACCCCCAGGAATCACCCATGCCCCCCATCACGTCGATCGTCGATCAGATCCGGCTTGTGAACCAATGGATGCCCGTGCTCGGCTTCGGCCAGCGGTGGCTCGCGGAGCACGACCCATCCAAGCGGTCGCTGATCGTCGCCGACCTGGCCGAATGGCTGGCGTCGAAGACGGAGACCAAGCTCGACGACCAGTTCGTTGACCACATCGCCGCGATCCTCAAGACGCCCGAGGGCGAGGCCCTGGTGCGGTTCGTCGTGTCGCTCGGTGAGGCGGCCGCCGCCGCAGCTGCCGCCGCGGAGGGCCAGCGATGACCCTCGAAACGCTCCTCCAGGCGGTCGTCGGCCTCGTCTGCCTCGTGTCGGGTGTCGTGCTCGCGGCCCGCAGTGCCAGCAAGTGGATTCCGCGGCTCGGCAAGGTCTCGGCCATCCCGACCGACGACGTGCGGATCGTGAGCGATCTCGCCACGCGGCTCCGCGCCCAGGGCAAGACCACCGCGGTGCAGATCGCCCTCCAGCTGCACGCCGAGCTCCTCAAGCCGGAGGAGCCGAAGTCGTGATCCGGGCCGTGTTCCTCGTCACCGCCGGGCTCGTGCTGCTCATCGGCCTTCCGCCGATGCCCGCGCTGCCCGTCTGGGCCAGGCCCACGCCCCCGGCGCCGGTGGCCCCGGCCGCGGCCACGTCGGCCACCTACGTGTTCGAGAAAGATGCCGGGGCAGTTCCGGTGTTCGTCACCACCGGGCTCAACCGGCTCAACCGCGAGCGGAAGGTCGTAGCGACCACGTTCGAGGTCGATTCGACGACGGGGTCCGGCGATGTGCCGGCAACGATCCGGCCAGGAGTCGCAGCGGCCCGGAAGAATACGCTCCCCGCCCTGGTCGTCATGAGCGGATCAACCGTGCTCCGGGTGATCGCGGCACCCGCCACCGAATCCGCCGTCATGGAGGCCGTGCCATGATCGACCCGCTGCTGATCGACGTCTTCCCGCTCGAGCACGACGGCTACCCAGACCACCTGGCGGCCGAGGACACGACCGACGTGCTCCGCGACGTGTGCGGCGCCGCTTCTCGCGACTTCCCCGACGCGCTCTGGATCGAGCCGCGCGACTGGGATGCCAAGGCCCGCGAGAACGACGCGGCGAAGTCGTGGGCGATGAACTTCGTCGATCGGTACACGAACCAGAATCCCACGCACGAATGCACCTGCCACTCGCTGCGGACGAACTTCGAGGCGGCGCGCAACCGCGCCCGCGGCGTGATCTATCCAGAGGGTCCGAAGAAGGGCTTCCGCTATGCGGAGTCGTCAGCGTTCGGCTCGGTCTGGGTGTCGCCACTCTCGGTCTATGCGGAGGCCAACCCGGGTCAGTGGGGAGGCGCCAACGTCCGTGCGGTGCTGGAGATCGCGGTTCGCCGCGGGATGCTGCCCGACACGCTGCAGCCGGCCGACTACGGCTTCGCGCACTCGCTCGTCGGGACCAGCGGCGACGGCAACAACAACCAGTCGGGCGGGAAGTGGGTGTCTCTGTCCAGGTTCCCCGAGGGCTGGCAGGAGACGGCCAGGAACTTTCGGCCGCTAGAGGTCGTGTTCCCTGAGAGCTACGAGCAGGCCGTCTGCCTCGTGCTGCACGGCTACGCCGTCAGCGTCGGCCGCAGCGGCCACGCGGTCCCGTGGTGCCAGTGGATCGCCGACGAGCGGCTCATGGCCTACCCCGATTCGTACAACGTCACCCGCTACGACTCCGAGCGGACCGCACGCTCCGCCTGGCGGGGCTCTTTCTCGATCGTCTCGACGACCGTCCCGAACGACTGGAGCCGGCCCGCGGCCGGGTGACAATGCACATCCTCGCGTCGATCCTCATCGCGCTGATCGCGTCGGACGCCGGCGGCACCGTCTGCTCATACTGCGACGGTCACCGCACGGTTGGCGAGCACGGCCCGGTCGGGTTCCCCTGCCCCGTCTGCGACGGCACGGGGATCGTTCCCGATCAGGTGCCGGCGGAACCCGCCGCCACGCCAGCATCCCCCGTGTTCGCCGCAGCGGCCCCCGACCCGGCCGGCGTCGAGCCCCGGCCCTCCCAGCCCACCGTCGGCCGCCCCCGGCCCGTCGTCGCCCGGGTGACCGCCGGCCACGCCGGACCGTCGATGGACATGGGGTCCGGCGTGCTCGTGCGGGTGACGGGGACCGTCGGCATCGTGCTCACGAACTGGCACGTCGTCCGCGGCCACCGCGACGATGTAAAGGTCGCCTGGCCCGACGGCTCCCAGACGCCCGGCAGCGTGGTGGCCTGGGACGACGCCTGGGATCTCGCGGCGATCTCCGTGCCGCGGCCCGACGCCCACCCCGTGCAGATCGCCGCCCAGGCCCCCCGGATCGGCGACAGGCTGACGATCGCCGGGTTTGGGGTCGAGGGCCGCTACCTGGAGCAGGTGGGCGAGGTGACCGACTACGGGGCTCCGACACGGGGGCACCCAAAGCAGTGGGTCGAGTGCCGGGCGGCCGCGCGAAACGGCGACTCCGGCGGCCCGATGTTCAACGCGGGCGGCGAGCTCGCCGGCGTGCTGTTTGGCGAGGCCCGCGGGCTGACCGTCGGCAGCTGCTCGACGCGGCTGCGGCTGTTCATGCGGTCCGTTCCGGCGGCCCCCGGCTCCGCGTCGCAACTGGCGGCATCGAAGCCCACGTCCGTGACCGTCTGCCCCAACGGAAGGTGCCCCACGCGATGAGCATCGACACGCTCGAACTCGCCGCCGCCCGAGACGCCGTCTGGCGCCGCCTGGCCCTGCATCCGGTTCGCCGGGCGGTCCTCGGCCGCGCCCAGGCCGACGCGATCACCGCGGTGGCCCTGGAGCAGATGCCGGACACGACCGAGCTCGACGTGGCCGGCGAGGGCACCGACTTCGAGCGGATGCTCATGGAGCGAACCGAGCGACGGGTGCTCGATGTCTATGCCGAGCGGTGCGGGTTCGCCCTCACGACGTTCCTGTTGAGCTGGGCGGTGTCGTCAATCGTGCAAGCCTTGGTGGTGCGGTGGTGGAAGAAGCGGAAGGAGGCGCAGCAATGACGCGGACGGAGTTTTTCGACGCCCTCAACCCGCTGGGCCGGTTCATGAGTCAGGTCGGCATCCCGGCTGGGGTGCTGCTCGTAATCCTGCTCATGATCTGGCGAGCCTCCGCCACGCTCCACGACACCGTGCTCGTGCCGGTCGTCAAGTCGCATACGGAGTTCCTCGCGGCCACGCAGAGCACGCAGGAGCGGCAGGCCGCGACGCTGGAGGTCATGAGCTCCGCCCGCGAGCAACAGACGGAGATTCTCCGCGAGATCTCAGACGGTCAGCGGGAAATCCTCAACCGCATCCCACCGAGAAACGCTTCGGGGGCCGTCCCCAGATGAGCACAGTCAAGGTCGTGGACAGCACCGACGCAGTGAAAAAGGCCGTCCGCCGGGCCGCGTGGAAGAACCTCGCGCACGCTGCGGCCGGGCTACGGCTCGCCGCCCAGCATTCGATCAAGACGCGAAAGACATTCAGCCAGCCCGGCACGCCTCCGCACACCCGCCAGGGCGCCTTGCGGCGGTCGATCCTGTTTGCGGTCGAGAGCGACACGACCGCGGTCATCGGGCCGAGCGCAAACCTCATTTCCGACGTCGCCCGGGCGCACGAGCACGGAGGAAAACAGCGGCCGCGCGGCATTATCAGCGGCTCGGCGTCGAACACGATCGCCGGCACCAACTGGCAGCTTCATATCGGCGGCCATGGCCCGATCCCCGACGCGCATGGAACCGTCTACATCAAGTTCACATCGAATGCCCAGGTAAACAAGAGCATCGATTACATCGAGCACGCTCCCGACGACGCCTTCGGCAACACGCTGAGGGAGCGACGTCGCCAGGAGAAACGCCGCATCATCACCGCGGTGAGAGCCGCCGGTGGATGGGCCAACTACCCAGCACGTCCGTTCATGGGGCCGGCCCTCATGAGCAATCTCGATCGACTTCCTGCCCTGTGGGCCAACTCGGTCCGCTAACCCCTCGGAGATATCGCCAATGCCCGGAACTGCCCCCATCACCCCCATCGGCCTCGACTGCAAGCTCTACCGAAACACCGGCAGCTATTCCACTCCGGTGTGGAACGAAATCGTGAACATCGGCGACGTGACAATCCCGTTGTCGAAGGGCGAGGCGGAAACATCGACCCGCGGCAGCAAGTGGAAGACGCGCCGCGGCACCTTGAAGGATGCCTCCATCGACTTCCAGCTCAAGAAGGTCACGGGCGACGACGATTTCGCCGCGCTCCTGGCAGCGTTCGTGGACGGCACACCGATCGAGCTTCTCGCGCTCGACGGCCCGATCGGCACGGCAGGCTCTCAGGGGCTCCGAGCAACCTGCGAAATCTTCAAGTTCGACGAGGGCCAGCCTCTGGAAAACGTCGTGGCGTTCGACGTGTCGGCGAAGCCCTGCCAGTCGGCCAACGAGCCCGCCTGGTACACCGTGGCAGGAGCCTGATGATGCCTCACACCTTCACAGACACCGCCGGCCGAATCTGGCCGGTCCAGATCGACACCACGGCCATCAAGCGTGTTAGAACGCTCATGGACCTCGACCTCATGACCTTCTTCGAGGGCGAGCTCATGGGTCGTCTCATGTCCGATACCGTGCTGTTCGTGGACACGCTCTACGCGGTATGCAAGCCCGAGGCGGACGCCAGGGGCATCACCGACGAGCAGTTCGGCCAGGCGATGTCGGGTGAGGTGCTGCAGGCGGCCGAGGAGGCGCTTGCGGAAGGGCTTTTCACTATTTCCCACCCGTCCCGCCGCGAAGCGGCGAGGACGGTGTGGGAGAAGGCGAAGACCCTGCGAGCTCGAGCGACGGAGCTGACGCTGGTGCGGATGCGAGATCCGGATCTCGATCGGAGGCTGGAGGAGATGCTCCTGACTCCGATCGAGACCGGTTCACCGCCGCCGACGCCTGGAAGCTCGTCTACCAGCTCGCCGGCGCCGTCGGCGTAGACCCCGGCCCGCTGACAATGCGGGAACTGTTCTGGATGTCGGACGGACGGAGACGAGACGAATGGATGCGGACCGCTCGCGTGTGCGCGACGATCGCCAACTCGAGCCGCGATCCATCCACGCGCCCGTTTGAAGACGCCGACTTCAACCCCTTTGCCCCACCGCGGAAAAAGCAGGTAATCAAGGCCCCGATCACAATCCTCAAATCGATTTTCCTGTCCCCTGAGAAACGCGAGGCGATCTAGTGTCATCCTCCGCAATCCGCGCCGGTGCCGCCTACATCGAGCTCTCGCTCCGAGACGGGGTCTCCACGCCACTGCACAAGGCCTCCGTCGCCCTGAAGGAGTTCGGAAACAGCGTCGCCTGGCAGGGGGCGAAGATCGCCGCGATGGGCACGGCCATCACCGCGCCTCTCGCGGCCATGGCGCACTCGTTCGCGAAGTCCACGCTCGAGGCCGGGAGATTCGCCAACCGGCGAGATGCGGCCAACGTGGCGGCCTACGTCTCCGCGCTTGCGGCTCTGTCGAACGCGATGACAAACCTAAAAAACGCCCTTGGTTCGGCCGTTCTTCCGCTGATGTCAAAGTGGCCGGCAAGCCTGGCGCGGATCGTGAACATGGCAGCCGTGTGGGTCACGCGAAACAGAGCGCTCGTGCAGACGGTCGCGCTTTTGGCGGCGAGGGTAGCCACCGCCGGCGCTGTCATCGTCGTGCTCGGCAAGGGAATCGCCATGGCAGGAGGTGCGCTCGGGGTGCTTTCGACCATTACCGGAGCCGCGGCCAGCGGGATCGCGATTATCGGTAGCATTCTGGCCTGGATGCTGACTCCGCTAGGCCTGGTCGTGACCGGGCTTGTGGCGTTCGGTGCCTACTTGCTCTATGCGTCAGGGGTTGGACAGCAGGCGATTGGCTGGCTGGCAGATAGTTTCGGCGATCTCCAGAAAGACGCCAGCGAAGCGTGGCAGGGGATCATTGACTCGCTCGTAGCCGGCGACATTCAGCAGGCCGCTAAGGTGTTCTGGTCATTTCTCAAGCTGGAATGGGAAAAGGGAAAGAACGCGCTGAATCAAGTGTGGATCGATGCGAAAGAGTTCTTTCACAACGTCTGGTCAAACGCTGCATATGACGCGGCCGGCTATTTCATCGACGCGTGGGCGATGGTCGAAACAGGATGGGTCGAGACAACGACATTTCTCGCGGACGTGTGGTCGATCTTCACGACAGGCCTGACCAAGACGTGGTACTCGACAATCGGGTTCATCAAAAAGGCGTGGGTGAAGCTGAAAGCCTTGTTCGATGAAGACATCGACGTGAATGCGGAGGTCGCCAAGATCGACGAGGAAACGGACCAGAAGCGGAAAGAGGCGGACAACAAGCGCGACGAAGCCATTGGTGCTCGCGATACGCAGCGGAAAGGACGCAAGGACGAGATTGAGCGCAAGCGGCGTGAGTCGCAGACAAACCTGCGGCGCGACCAACGCGACGCCGATCCGGGAGCCGTTCAAGAGTATGAGAGGCAACGCAACGAATCTGAGCAAAAAGTCAAGGACGCGAGGCAGGAATTCAAGGACAACGTAAACGACGCCGCCGAACAGCGCCGGAGAAGCCCGCCACCGCCTCCACCAAAACTGACGATCCCGATGGTGGAAGAAAAATCGAAGCTCGAAAGTAAGGGCACATTCAACGCCATGGCTGTTCGCGGCCTTGGATCTAGCAGCCTGGCCGAGCGTACTGCGAAGGCTGGGGAGCGGGCAGCAGAGTTTCTCAAGAAGATCGAGGACAACACGCGGCAAGTCGGAATGAGGTTTTTATGAGCATCGAGATTTCTGAGTCGTGGGATTCCGGTCGATCGTCCGACGGCATCACGTCGTCGCATGAAAAAAAGTACGTCGTCACCGGAACGGACGACGAACTCGAAGTGCTTGACCTGCTCATCAATACGGCTCCCGAGACTCACTATGGGCTGCGAAGAATGCAGGGTGAGTGCGAGCCGCTTGGAGGAGGCGTGTGGCAGTGCGTGGTGCCGTACGAGGGGAAGAACGAAACCGTCTACACGTTCGAGACCGGAGGCAGCACGCAGCACATCACGCAGTCGCTTCAGACGATCGCCCGCTATGCCCCTCCGGGATCGACGGCCCCGGACTTCTACGGTGCGATTGGGGTCAACGGAGATTCCATCGACGGCGTTGACGTCACGGTTCCCGTGTTCAATTTCACCGAAACCAGAAGGGTTGGCGGGGCCGCGGTCACCGGCGCATACAAGCTCGCGCTGTTCAACGCCACAGGAAAAGTCAACAACGCCAGTTTCCGCGGATTTGCGGCTGGCGAAGTGCTGTTCCTCGGTGCCAGCGGCACAAAGACAGGCATCGACGACTGGGAACTCTCTTACAAGTTCGCGGCCAGCCCGAACGTTACGAGCCTTGCAATCGGAGGAAACATCACCATTTCCAGCAAGAAGGGCTGGGAATACCTCTGGGTGCGCTTCGCGGATGCCGCTGACACTACCGCCAACGCACTGGTCAAGCGACCTATCGCCGCTTACGTGGAGCAGGTCTACCCGACAGTCGATTTTTCCACCATCGGGATAGGTGTGTTATGAGCGGAGACGCATTCAAGCGCGCGACAGGTGGAGACGCGCTCGAAATATCGGCGGCGTCGTGGAATGCGTGCCTCGATGCCGCCGAGGCGCACAAGCGCGGTCCTGCGCGTCCGGTCGCTGCAGGCCCTAAGCAGTTTCGTCAGGCCGATGTCGTGCTCGTGCAGAATGCCAGCGGAGGCGACGCGCCGCGATTTGGCGTGCTCGGAATCGATGGAGTCGTCTTCCCTCCGGACCTTACGGGTGTTCAGCAGACCTTTCAGAACACTGTTGCCCTGCGAGGAGTAAATCCAACGCTGGCTGCCCACAGGGGAAGGTTCTGTGTCCTCGTGGAGCCGATCGCCTCTGGGAAAATCGGCCGTGCATGGGTGTCTGGGGTATGCGCGGCCAAGGTAGACAGAGTCGAGCTGCGGCATCAGTTCTGCGACGTGGCCGACAACGATCGGACCAGACTGAGATCGGCTCCTGCCGGCGCGGCGCGCATCCTATGGCAAAGCACTTCGTCCATACTGGACGAATGGTGCGTGATCCGCATCGGAGGCTCGGACGGCCCGACGCACCGCCTCTGCAAGGCTCCACCGACGGAATCGTTCCTCAAGGGCACGATCAGGAGGCTTGCCGTTTGGGAGGATGGCACGCCTCCTGGTGAGACCCAGACAAGTGGGGCCTACGTGCCCGACGTCGTCAACAAATACGCGGACATCGCCGCCGGGAAATGGATCAGCGTGGCACTCCACGGCAATGGGCGGTGGTACGTAGTGGCTGCGGAGTGCTGAGACATGACGTGGTGGCTGCTCGCTGCTATCGAGTCCGTGGAGCCGACCGCGATCCCGCTGGTGGCGATCCTGCTGTCGAGCGTGGCAATGTACGCCGTGGGAATACTGCTGCCATGCTCGGCGTGCTGCGGGTGCGGCCGGTGCGTCAACACGCTGACTGTCACGTTCGACGGAATCACCGACCAGCACCCGCCGGGGCCGGACTTGTGCCTGCTGGCGTTCTCCGATCCGTTCACGGCCGCGCAGGGCTGGGCGGCTGCTGGGGTCGTCAAGGCCCCAGGCGGCGACCCGGCGACTGACGCAGGACCGATCACGGCCGTGAGCCTCACCGATGGCGGCAGTGGATACGCGATGCTCGGGCGAGTCGCTCCGACGCTGACGGCGACGAGCCCGCGTGGCAACGGGGCGACGTTCAGCGTGCAGGCGGCCAGTGCAAACGACGCCGAGGGCATCCCGTCGTGGGCCGTCACCGGCGTGACCTGGACAGGCACCACGAGCGGCTACGTGGAGGGGGATCATCTCGAGTTCGCCGTCGCCGACGGCGACACTCCAGGGCGGCAGGCTGTGGCGGTCGTCCGCACCTACCACACCGCACCGACCGTCACGGCCTCGGCGGCCAGCGGCACCGGCGCGACGTTCACTGTGGCTTTGACCGCCAGCGGCGCGGCTGGCAGGCAGTCGTGGGCGGTGACTGGCGTCACGCTGACGGCCGGCGGCACCGGACACCCTGAGTCCGGGACCCTCACATTCACGCCCGGAACGGGCGACACCGCCCAGGCGTCTGCGGTGGCGTCGTATCGCTGCGGCCGAGTCGCGCCCACGCTGCAATCGATGATCGTCTCCGACGGCGGCGCAGGTGGTGCCCTATCAGAGACGCTGTCGTCGGCCGTGGGCTTTGACGGGCGCACGTTTTGGTACGTGTCCAGCGTCGCCATCACCAGCAGCGGGACCGGGTATGCGTACGGCGACTACATCTACTGGAGCGCCGGAAACGGCGTGTCGCAAGGTACGGCGAATGGATACGTTTCGTCGGTCGATGCTGCCGGTAGGATTACCGGCGTCTCGCCGATCGCCGGCGGCCAATACTACAGATCCAACGGCATCATCGAAAGCGTCACGCTGCTCTCCGGCGGCACGTACTATCGGGACACCGGCGAGCTCGCAGCCATCACCATCGCCGACGGCGGCTCCTACTGGCGTGAAGATCCAGCCGCCGATCCGTACGTCCGCACCGTGACGGTCGATGTCGTGCAGTCGTTTCCAAGCAACGGCGACGGAGCGACGTTTGCCGCGACAGTGGACGACGACACGGCGAGCCCCACGTTCGGCCAGATCGTCGCGGTGGCCATCACCGACGGAGGCGACGGATATCTGGCGTGGGAGTGGGCTGGCACGATGCGGTGCTGCGGCGACTTTTACAACGGCATGGCCGTCGTGGTAAAGCAAACGACGGGCGATCCGTGCCGATACCGTCATGGGATGTGTGGCGTCGGTAATCTCCAGGGCCGTCTCAGGTATGTCGAGGTCGAGTATCGTGGGCCGACCACGCCGCCATGGGTCAGGCTTGGCTCGGAGGGGCAAGAGTTTCCGCAG
>SXGR01422994.1_pt1 | contig 13052 bp, 10 predicted proteins | sample 3174711 | NCBI WGS metagenome assembly SXGR01 (sample SAMN11356860, study PRJNA531348) | freshwater metagenome | isolation source: freshwater sample F1-60 | place: China: Fuxian Lake, Yuxi | collected 2017-12-25
AAACCTTGCAGCCTTGAATAAGGCGCGCAGTTTCCTCAGCAAACGCCCGCTCCACATACATGTCATCCCAGTAAATAGTGGCCGCAACCGGCACCGTGTTGGACTGCAGCACTTTGCGGTCATACAGATCCGGCCACTCTGTAAATTCAGCCAGCAGCTGGGCAGCCGCCTTCAGGGGCTGCAGCGCCGGGTGCGCATCAAAATCCCACGGGTAGAACATCTCGCCTTAGTGGCACCTGAAACTCGTGGTCGGTCAGCACAAGCTGCGGAATGCGACGGGTTGCAAGTTTCATTCGTAGGGGTCTTCCTATGTACCAAGAGCGGCCAATTAGGTGTAACCCTAGCTTAATTGGATTTCAATTATTAATTGCATAGCTCGGTAAAACAACCAGTAGGGGACTGGTCTAAATTCTACAATTCTGGTATCGCCACACCAGACATGGGTAACATTGATCTACAATACTGGTAATGGATACTACGGCGTAAGCTATTTAGAATAGTTATCAAAGCACCGAGCGAACACAACAGTTCGAAACTGATGGTTTACGGCAAGTAATAAGGTGAGGTGAACAGGCGGGCTACACGATATTGAAGTAATCAAGGTCAGTAAAGTGTGGGCGAAGCGGACAAGCAATGGTCTTATCCACGCTCGCAATCCAACCGGCGCAACACCAACTGCTGTTGCGGAGCATCCCAATTAGCGCAAGACTGTGCCAACCAAACGCAGACCCTTCTTGCACCCTGATCCTCACATATTGTAGACCATACACCTGATTAGTGCTTCCTGCGATACGCTACTGCCGCCTCCTCGACGGCATCACGATCCAACTCGAAACCGAGACCAGGTAAACCAGATATGGATAGCGCCCCAGAAAGCGGGACCAACTCAGGGCTTTTGACAATATCACGCTCGAGAAGTTGAACCATAATCTGATTTCCATCATCAATATTGGGAACAGTCGCTACGACCTGATTTGTGGCAGTGGTGGTGATACCTGTCTCAAAAACTCCGTGGATGCATATATTGAGGCCCGCAGCCTCGGCCACCGCAGCCGCTTTAAGGAAGCGCTGCACGCCGCCAGCCTCATGAATGCCTAATGTAATATTATCAGCAGCACCAGTCCGACAAACTTCGTAAACATCGCTCGCCGAATACACTGTTTGGTCAGCTGAAATAGGGATATTGGTTGTAGCTCTCAGATTCGCTAGTGCACTCGCACCAGCGTGGGACGGTAACGGCTGCTCTATAAACTCAATGTCAAAGGGCTCCAGTTTTCGAAGCATAGTACGCGCTTCAAGCATAGACCAAGCCTCGTTTGCGTCAAGCCGCAAGCGAACATTGCCAACCGCCATGCGCACATTCTTAACGATATCGAAGTCAAGCTGCATGCCACGACCCACCTTGACATAGATAACAGAGAAACCAGTTTTGACCAGCAAGGCTGCGTGTTCCGCGAGGTCATCAGGGGTATCACCTTGTGCAAAACCAAAGTAGCGAATGCAATCATGAACCGCGCCCCCAAGCAGGCAATGAATCGGCTGCTTGGCCGCCTTACCCACGATGTCCCATAGCGCAAGATCGATCCCAGCTATGGCCTGCGCGAAAAAACGCGGGGTAACACTGCCGCGCAAGTTAAACCGAGATTGATAACACTGCGCAACCAATCGGGAAACATCATAAGCCTGTTCCCCAATAAAAAACGGGATAGCATCATTTATGAGACTTAGTGTCGCTTCGATATCGGGGCTAATGACCGACTCTCCAATCCCAATAATTCCCGAATCAGTTTCAATCTCTACAAGAATCACCGACGCGCCATCATTAACGCCTTGAGCCCAGTGATACGGTTGCTTAAACCTAAGATAAAGCGGCGTCGTGCGGACTGCAGTAATCTTCACTTCAATGCCCCCCTTGATCAATTTTGAACAATTTTAAACACCATTCGCCGGCATTCATCGTCCGTAGTGCCACCGCGCCTCAATGTACCGAACACCTACGGACAAAGGAAAACTAACAGAAAAATAAATGGCTGCAGTGAGTACGAAAACCGCCATCGGCTGGTAATCGGCAAATGCAATGCTTTTTGCAGTGTTCATCAATTCATTAGCACCGATGAGCGTACACAGAGAGGTATCCTTGAGAAGACCAATCGCATAATTGGCCACTGGTGGCACGATAATCCGCGCTGCCTGAGGCGCTAAGATATAAATCATGGTCTTGGCGGGGGTCATACCGAGAGCAAGCGCAGCTTCGGACTGGCCAGAATGCAGGGCTTCAATTCCAGATCGAAACACCTCGGCCAAGATCGCACTGCCGTGAATGCCAAGACCTACCACTGCGCCCACGAAAGTCGAAAACTTTTTCCAATCAGTTCCAGGAAACAACTGCGGTGGAACGAAATAAACTATATAAAGCAAGGCCACAATCGGGAGGCCGCGGACGATTTCAATATACGTAACAGCTACAGCACGACCTACTCGACTGCGAGATTGACGAAGAAGCGCGAATGCCAACCCAATCACCACCGCAAGCAGGAACGATGAGGCCCCTATCTGGAGGGTTAGTAGAGCCGAATAAAGAAGTTCCGGTAGCCACAAACCAATGTATTCAGAATATATTTCGGGGAGCAGTCCCATAGGTTAAAGGTCCACCTGCACTAATGCCAAACCTGCTTTGAAAGCTCGAGTCTAATTGCGATCCGTGCCATTGGGATTGTTATGCACAAATAGATGCACCCCACCAGCAGATAAATCACGGCGCTTTGCAGGGTTTCGGTCACAAGCTGACGCGCCAAAGCCATAATCTCAACCACACCCACTGCGAAAACTAGCGCGGTATCCTTAACCATCACGATAGCAAAATTAGTGATGGGTGGCAACATGCTCTGAATCGCCTGCGGCAGGACGATGTACTGCATGGCATGCACAGGTGTCATCCCCAGAGAAAGTGCTGCCTCCATCTGGCCAAGGTGAATGGACTCGATTCCGGCACGATAAATTTCGGAAAGATAGGCTGCGCCATTAAGACCCAGCCCAACTATCGCCGCCTGCAGCGGAGAGGGATCGTAACCCACATCCGGCAGTCCAAAATAGATCACAAACAGTTGCACCAAAGCTGGAGTACCACGAAATAACTCCACAAATGCAACCGCCGGAATTCGCAGCAAGGTCCAACGCGACATACGCAGGAGCGCGATTGCAAGACCAAAAAATAACGCGAAAAAGATTGCGAAGCTCGCAACCAATAACGTCTCCGGCACGCCACCAGCTAGGGTGGAAAGGAAATAAGCGCCTTTGGTTTGGATGACTCGCCAAAAGCCCAAAATTACCGCTCCTGAATGTGAGACACGAAAGCCCGAGTGCGGGCGTTCTCTGGTTCAAAGATCACTTTTTTGGGTGGACCTTGCTCGATGATCTTGCCTCCATCCATGAATATAATGCGGTCAGAGACCTCAACCGCAAATTGGATTTCATGGGTCACGATGATCATCGTCCGCCCCTCTTCGGCGAGTTTGCGGATAACAGATAGAACCTCACCAATAAGTTCCGGATCCAGAGCTGAAGTCGCCTCATCGAATAGGATGAGCTTTGGCTGCATGGCAAGCACGCGGGCTATAGCAACACGCTGCTGCTGTCCTCCGGATAACCGCTCGGGATATTCATTGATCTTGTGACCAAGCCCAACCTTTCCCAGCATTTCCCGGCCGCGCAAGTCAGCATCCTCAACACCAAGTCCAAGAACTCTGCGTAGAGCAACGGTCACATTTTCGATCGCTGTCAGGTGTGGAAAGAGATTAAAACGCTGGAAAATAAAGCCTATTTCCCGACGCTCCTTGGCTAGTTCATAGTCGCTTAATGGAACGAAGCGACCATCGACTTCTCTTTCTCCGATTAGTCTTCCATCTACGAAGATATGGCCACTGCTAGGCTTCTCGAGGTGGTTGATACAACGAAGGAGTGTTGTCTTGCCCGAGCCACTGGGCCCAATAATCGAGACCTTTTCGCCACGCATAACATCAAGGTCGATTCCGGCCAACACTTCATGCGAACCAAAGCTTTTACGCAGACCTGCAATGCGAACTCTTGGATCCATCAATACCGCCTTAGATTGTTTGAGAACAAATGGGGTGGGCTGCCAAGCCCACCCCAAAAGCATAATGCTTCAGTGGTTGAAACTAAAAGCACTTGTCGTCGGCTTTGGGACCGGTGTAGTCGGCGGCCCGGTCGATACCTGCGCGGGGGTTGGGACTAGGCGGAATGAACCATGCTTTATCCCCCATGCCGTAAGTAGTCATCGCTTTCACGTTCACGCAATTTGGCCAGATATCCTCAACAATAATTTTGCTGATTGCTTCCTCAAGTGCCTTTTCATCCTTGGTAACACCAAAGATGACGTTGTACTTGGCCGACATGATCGGATACTTGGCAGGTTCTGGCTTCAATTCAATCTGCTTTAGATCCCACTCAGGGTGCTGCACTATGCCATACTGCACCAGTGGCGGGTCTAAAATCGCCATATCAAGGCGACCAGCTACAAGATCCTGAAGCACGCCGTCAGAAGTGTCATACAGCTTTACTTCACCAATGCCTTCGACACTCTTAAGCTCTGGAATTAATGTAAAACCAGTGACCGTACCCACTGATCGCCCCTTCATGTCAGCAAAGGTGCTGAAATTATTTTGAGACTTCTGTGCAAGCAAAGTGCCAAAATAATAGATCGGATCAGACAAATTCATGATCTTGGTGCGCGGCTCGATCCAACCCATTGCGCCGTGCATTACGTCAATCTTGCCTTGCTTGGTCGCCTCAATTAGTGCGGCCCAATCCATCATCTGAATGACCGGCTCCAAACCAAGTTTTTCAGCGACATAAATCATAAGTTCGCCATCGGTACCGCTAAGTTTTCCGTCCTTCAGTTGAGTCATAGGCATGTCACCATTCATGCCGATAATAAGCTTACCCGGCTCAATCGTTTTTAAGGTTGCCGCTGGCGCAATTTCTGGCGCACTCACAGCAGGAACCGCAGCAGCCGGGCTGCAACCAGCAAATATGACGGCTGATATCAACACCAAAGATCTAATAGTAGAAAAATACGGTCTGTTCATCGCGATATCTCCTTTAGCTAAAACGAACACGGTAACAATCGTTTTTTGAGACGTTCAAACAGCAAGAATATACATTATAGTATTCAATAAAGACACAGCCTCCTTCTTGTGGATAGCAATAGTAATTTGTTCATTAATTATCATACGTTAACAAAACATTTGAGCCCAATGTTAGAAAAGTAAAACAATATATAACAAAGCAGTTTTTTCGTAGATTGCACCTTATTCCCAAAACTGCAATCAGGACCACTTAAGTTTAAGATCTTATTTTTCCATCTCCCGGATAGTGTAACAGATAGATGATTTTATGTCAAAGGAGACAAAATTTACGCAATGTGGTATGGTAGCACATATTCACATAGTTTTGAGGTATTCCAAGATGAAAATTACTAAGCTGGAATTCATACCCGTAAGTGTCGCTTACACCCATCGAGAAGTGAGTGCGCTTGTAAATCGTGACGGCGTTACGGATGTAGTCGTGAAAGTCCATACCGACGATGGGTTGATCGGATGGGGTGAGAGCTGTAGTGGAGCAAATTTAGAATCTGTACTCGAGGCACTAAACGCAATGGCTCCATTTGTAATTGGCCGAAGCCCATGGGAAAGCGAAGCAATACGCGCTGAGCTCTGGCATCGGGGAATCTGGGCATGGCGTCAGGGAACTGCGTGCTTCGCATACCCTGGAATTGACATTGCATTGTGGGACATTTGCGGAAAGGCAAGTGGGCAACCTCTATACAACCTATTTGGCGGAAAAGTACGAGACAATGCAAATTATTTCTTCTACTTGTCACAGGGACCCCTAGACCAAATTGCAGCACATTGCAAAGATGGAGTCGCAAAAGGCTTCACGGTTTTTTACTTAAAGGTTGGCATCAACATTTCAACCGAAATTGAAATGGTTCGAGTAATTCGAGACACCATAGGTCCTGACCGGAAAATTCGGTTGGACGCTAACGGAGCGTGGACAGTGAATGAAGCGCTCCGAAATCTGAAACTGCTTGACCGCTACTACATCGACTTTATCGAGCAACCAGTGAGCCAAGACCCGGTAATAAATATGATCGAGGTCCGTTCAAGGTGCGAGGTGGCACTTTCATCTAACGAAGGCATGTGGACTGCTGCAGACGCATATCTCCGGATGACTTCACGTTCTGCAGATGTATTTTGCTTCAGCCCCTATTTCGTCGGCTCGCTTGCACAATTTCAGAGGTTGGCGCGAGTTGCTGATTTAGAGGGGCTGCGTATTTGTCGGCACACACATGGCGAATTGGGTATTTACGCTACAGCATCGCACCACATTCTGTTGACATTGCCGAATATCGTCGATGGGAACCAGCAGACTGCGCATATGATGCAGGATGATATTTTAGTTGAGCCGGTCCCAATTGCATTTCAGCCAAATTGGGGGGTGCCACGCGGGCCGGGACTTGGACTCGAAATAGATGAAGAGAAGCTTGGCAAATATCACGAGCAGTACCAGCGCATGGGACAATATGTACCCTATGACAGACAATTAATTGGCACTCGAATATACACGTAAAGATTACTTTGATCATTCATCAACGTTTTAGGGAGACAATTACCACTTAGTCACCATAGGCAGGTATTTTTGACTTCCAAATCCGAACCAGCTGCTAGTGTTGACAGAAAGTTGGAGTACACCAGTAATTGCTTTTATCAGCCGCCGTTCCGTGCTACCGGCACCCGCTATAAGAGCGTCAGAGTTGAAATATCTTGCCTGGCCTGAGCCAGCTTAAGAGCAAGTAAAGCGCTACCACTGCCGGCGCTGGCGGCAAACCGAGGCGTGTGACTAAATTCTTCGATGCCAATACCTAAATTACCAGTTATGCTCTGTTCGTGGAAAAACATTGTTGGGCTATTGCTTCCGACATCTAGCGCCACAATGACATACTGTAAGTGTGCTGGAAAGAGGGGTGATAGTGACTGCTATAAAGAATGAGGGATCTCAGGGGGGGGTGAACGTAACCAATGAAACCGCTAACCCACTGCAGGTTATCACCGTACGTGGTCCAATCGCTCCAGAACAAATGGGGATTACACTATCACATGACCACATCCTTATGGACGCATATGCTATGTTTGGCGCTGTCAATAGCAACTACGGCTGGATCCTGGACGACGAGGACGTGATGACCTCGGAGGTCGCGCGCTACGCCGCGTCCGGCGGCCGCACTATCGTGGACCCAACGAACGTGGGCATCGGGCGGCAGCCGGAGGGGCTCCGGCGTATCAGCGAGCGCACTGGCGTGAACATCGTGATGGGCGCCGGCTGGTATCGCGAGCGCTGCTACCCGGGCTACATCAACGAGGAAATGCCCAACCAGCTCGCTCAGCGCCTAGTTACAGAGCTAACTGAGGGCATAGACGGGACCGGCGTGCGTGCCGGGTTCATCGGTGAGATAGGGACGGAGCGGCACTTCATCACGCCCGGCCAGGAGCGTGTCTTTCGGGCCGCAGCGCGCGCCCATGTGCGCACGGGATGCCCGATCGTAACCCATACCACTCACTTCGGGGAGCTGGGCGTGGAGCAGCTGGAGCTGCTGCGCGAGGAGGGTGTCGACTCCCGCAAGGTCGTCGTGAGCCACTTGGGCGACCGGGTCGGCACCCACTGGTGGATGCCCATCGCGCGCACCGGCGCGTTTCTGAATGTCGACAACCTGGCGTTCGTCGACGGGTACGCGCCACTATCCGTGCGCGCAGACAACGTGGCCGCGTTCATCGCGGAGGGGCTTATCGACCAGGTGATGCTTAGTAACGACATCTGCGTACTGGACCAGTTGACGCAGTATGGCGGATGTGGCTATGACAACGTCATCGTCAACTTCGTGCCGTTGCTGAAAGAGCGAGGCATCACCGAAGCTCAGATATACACTGTATTAGTGGTCAATCCGATGCGCGCATTCGCATATGATGCAGAAGGGGCTTGCAGGCGCGCGGTCGCATCGCGCGGTACTACAGCCTGATTTTGGAAAGGCGCGCGACGTAACCTGGAGGAGTGCCCAAGTGACAATTGCTGCTGAGCTGCGCGGACGGCGCGTAATAAACGCCCGCGGCTACTCTACGAAAGTGGGCGGTTCCCTTTTGTCCCAAGAAGTCACAAACGCTATGGCGGAGGCGGCTGGGTTTTTCGTTCGGATTGAGGATCTCCAACGAGCTGCCGGCGCGGTGATTGCCGAGCTCACCGGTGCGGAAGCAGGTTACGTCACAAGCGGTGCATCCGCAGGCCTGACGTTGGCTGCCGCAGCCGTACTTGCGCGTTTAGATCCCCACCGCATGAATAGCCTGCCAGATACAAATGATATACCCAATGAGATACTGCTTTTGCGGCGACACCGCAATGACTACGATCATGCGCTGCGCTTGGCCGGCGCAAAACTTGTAGAGGTCGGTTTTCACGATTGGACATTCGCGTATGAATTAGATCAAGCGATTGGACCAAAAACCGCGGGGGTTTTCTACTTGGGCCATGATATCTCCGCCAACCTATCCATCGCGGAAGTTATCCAGATTGCACATGCAAAAAGCGTTCCAGTGATTGTAGATGCATCAATGGCATTACCGCCACCGTCAAACCTTCGCCGATATTTTGAGCTAGGGGCGGACCTGGTTTCGTTCAGCGGCGGCAAACACATTCAGGGCCCGCAAGCGAGCGGCATAATTGCGGGTCGTGCCGACCTAATTACTTCCGTGGCTCTCCAGCATCAGGATATGGATGTCTACCCCGACACTTGGCCGTCCCGAGACCTCATTGGAAAAGGCATAGTAATAGGTCCTCCTCACCACGGTGTGGGCCGCGGCTTCAAGGTTGGCAAGGAAGAGATTTGCGGTCTTGTTGCGGCTCTCAAGGCCTATGTGGCGCGGGATTTCGACGAGGAGCGCGCACGGTGCGGGCGTTTTGTAGACACTTTGATGAGCGGACTTGATGGACTGGCCGGCATAGGAGTTTCTCGAATTGACACAACTTTCGAAAGCCGACCCGGCCCATATGTGGAACTGGTACTGGATATCACAGCTGCGCTGTCCGCTAGCGAATTGGTCAACCTACTTCAAGCGGAAGACCCGATGGTGTGCGCTTGGGAGGGGCGTGCGTTTCAGGGCGTAGTAGCATTGTATCCAGAAGCTCTCGCTGACGGCGAGGCGGAAGAAATCGTCGTTATAATTGAAAAGATCGTGACGCATCGTATTTCCAAACAGCGGCAGGTTCGATCGTCGTAATTTGGAGAATTCGCCAACTGTACTATCAGCTTGGTAATGCGACAACACCTGTTAGTGACGTATAACTATTCGCGGAGTAAAAACCGCTTAAGATTGTTAATCCAATATGGATTGATTTCTTAGCTATTATCCTACAATGTGCAATATTAAATTCCAAAATCAATCTCAGCATTAACACTAATGTCGGAGGCTCAGATCGTACCCCAACCGCTGAAGATAGCGGTTTGCAGCGCTGGTCGGGGCGGCAGCGCTATTGCCGCAGACTTGACATTTATGGGATGCTTAGTGAACCTATTCGAACTGCCGCGTTTTGAGACGGCCTTGGAGCCCATACGCCACCGTCGCGGTATAGAGCTGACTGGCGACACGCAGTCGCACAAAACCGGTTTTGCCGAACTGAACATGGTGACCACCGACCCCAGGGAGGCCATCCGGGGCGTGGACCTGATCATGATGCCCGTGCCTGCTTTCGGGCATAAGGCGTTCTTCGACGTGATCGTTCCGCACCTGGAGGCGGGGCAGTGCATCCTAGTCAACACCTGCTACTGGGCCTGCCTGCGGTTTGCCCCCATGCTCAAGAAGCGGGGGATTTTCGACGAGATCACTCTGGCGGAGGCTATGATTCTGCCCTACGCCTGCAACGTCATCGGGCCGGCGCAAACCTTCATTCACCGAACCAAACAGCAGTTCATCGCTCTCTCCGCCTTCCCGGCCACTAAGACCGACCGGATCCTGAAACTTGTGCAGACCGTCTATCCGCAGCACCAGAAGGTGCCCAACGTGCTCTGGACGAACCTGGGCAACCTGAACACCCCAATCCACGCACCGCTCACCATTCCCATTGCCGGCATGCTGTTCGACCGGTACACGGATGGCCGCCAGGGCGGCGCCAAGTTCTATGGCGAGGCCACGACGCCCGGCGCGCGGCTGGTGGCGGCGTATGACGTCGAGCGGATGGCAGTCGGCAAGGCGCTGTCGGTTGAGCTGCAGACCGAGGAGGAGATGATGTTCCGGTTGTATGGTTACAAGGGCAGGGATCTCGCGGACGCCATGCGGAAATCGGAGCACGCCGACATGTTCACCGAAGTGCTCTTCCACCACGGGCTCCTGGAAGAGGATTTGCGCTACTTTTATGTGTCGCTGGCGCAACTGGGGGAACAGCTGGGCATCCCCATGCCGGTCACCAACTCGATCCTGACCGTGATGAGCACAATGGTGGGGATGGACTACCGAGAGGGTGCCACCACGCTCGAAGATCTCGGCCTCGCCGGCCTCAACTCGGACCAGATCGTAGAATTTGTAACTAATGGTGTCAAATAGTTTCTGAGAAGGTCAATATTCTTATAGTCATAAATTGTATCGAGCGGCAAATATTTGCACTGGTGATCTTAACGTAATGGCAACGGTAGTCAGTCTGTTTCTATATTCGGCGATTCCAGCTAAAACACTCTAATGTTGTTAGGCGCTCTTCCAACAGTGCTAGCTCCTTGAAAGTTAATCTCGCCTGCTTTACCTAGACGACAGAACTAAACAGAAATTCAAGGCAAGACAGAACTTGGAGAAAGACAATGTTGGGGTGGCCTAGCGATGCGGATATTCGCCAAACATAGTGGCAACACGTGAATGGTGGGTAGTAGCTATTGCCGCGCGCAAACTCCGCACACTCGGTAACCGGACTGAAATTACGCGGTGGTTTCGTCACCTAGTCGGCAATGATAGGTGTCTGAGTATGTCTTCTTGTGCTCATAGTTCTTGCACTTTGGTATGAAGCTTGAAGGCATAGTCGCACTGATCACGGGGGCAGGGTCTGGTAGTGGGGCTTCGCATAAAATTATATTCGCGGAGCAAGGTGCGAAGATATTCGCTTCAGACACTAATGGTGGTGCTGAATCGCAAATTGCGCATTTGTTGCGGGATCCTCGCAGAAAGCCAATAGCAGTGAAGGGTGACGTGTCGAATCAGACCAGCGGAAAAAGGCTAGTTCAACAGACGACAAGACTTTTTGTTGACTGGATATTTACAGAAATAAAGCTGACGTCACGCTACATTCCGAACTGGCGCGTAAAACTTTGATAAGAAGTAGGTTCGGGTCGTACGTTTAAATATTAAGCGCACAATGATAATGTCTTGTTTTGCAAGTGCCCAATTGAAATAGTAAAGCAGCTGTGCAATCGTAAATGTACCTTTTAGTATCCGATTAGTGGGATACCCACATAATGTAAGTGGCGGGTCGAGTCCTCACCAACATACATGAAGGTGTAGTGCAGATGACTCGCAACATGTTGGCTGCTATCGAAAACAAGCAGGTCGGGTGAATGCCCTGTGCCAAGGCTTTAAGTACACAACAATACCAAGACCATGGAAAACCCAGCGCAAATACGGGCGATTCTGGAGGCGCTGCGCCCAGTTAGAAGGCTTGCTAAACCAGATGAGAGAGCTCAGGCAACACTGTTGCTTGCTTCAGACAAAGCGTCTCTTATCACAGGTGCCTGCTTTGCAGTAGATGGTGGCTGCACCAGACAGTAGAGAGCCAAGAAGAGTTATCCTTACTTTTACGGTCAGCAAAAAGCACCGCTCGGATTATTCTTGTGGCTGCACCACCTTTGCTAGCAACCGCGTGGGCTGCTCAGGGGTATGCCAACTCCCCCGGCAGCGGCTATTCCCAATACTGCCAACTTGCTCCCAGAATAAGGTGAATGGCAGCCCTATGCTGCAGAGCGGCACAGTTGCAATGATAAAGGCCTTCACACAAGCAACTGCCCCGTCTCCAGCACGGTTCCAATAATCGGTGGCGGCGATGCACTATTTTGCCGCGCGCAAGCCAAATCCCTCATGCTGTTAGAATGCACTCAGAAATCAGTGTACACGACATCAGGAGGCGCTTCATGTGCGGCATTGTTGGTCTCTATCTAAAAAATCCGAAACTGCAGCCCAGGCTTGGGGAAATGTTTGAGCCCATGCTCTGCAAAATGACCAGCCGCGGGCCGGACTCGGCCGGCTTTGCAATCTACCGCAACCCGGTGAAAAAAGGGCTCGTCAAGCTGACGCTCGCCCATGACGAACCAGCCTTTGGTTGGAAGAGCCTGACGACTGCATTGAACAAGTCCCTGAAGTGCACAGGCACGGTCAAGGTCATCGGAAATCACGCCGTGCTCGTTGTGAACGCGAAGGAGCCAGCTGTGGTGAAGTGGCTGCAACAACAGTATCCCGCGGTGCGCGTTGTCGGATCCGGGCAAACGATCGAGATTTTCAAGGAAGTTGGTGCGCCAGTGGATGTGGCCGAAAAGTTCGGCCTGCTTGCTGCGCGGGGTACGCACGCCATCGGGCACACGCGCATGGCAACTGAAAGCGCGGTGACCACTGCCGGCTCACACCCCTTTGCCACGGGCGCGGACCTGTGCCTTGTGCACAATGGATCACTTTCCAACCACAACCGGCTGCGCCAAAATTTGCAACGCAATGGCTTTGAGTTCAAGACTCAAAACGACACCGAGGTCGCTGCGGCTTACTTTACATGGCAGCTGCAGCGCGGCAACAAGCTGCGCCAGGCGCTAACAGAAGGCCTGAGAGACCTGGATGGTTTTTACACATTTTGTATTGGAACAGCGGACGGGTTTGCTGTCATCCGCGATTCAATCGCATGCAAACATGCGGTGCTTGCGGAAACTGACAACTGGGTTGCAATGGCAACTGAATATCGTGCGATTG
>SXGR01615971.1_pt1 | contig 13049 bp, 10 predicted proteins | sample 3174711 | NCBI WGS metagenome assembly SXGR01 (sample SAMN11356860, study PRJNA531348) | freshwater metagenome | isolation source: freshwater sample F1-60 | place: China: Fuxian Lake, Yuxi | collected 2017-12-25
CTCGACCTGGCCACCTCTGAGCGCTACGAGGAGGCTGAGGAGCGCGACGGCCTGGCCTCCGGCAGCCTGGGGCTGAACTGGAAGCCGGTGCCCGCCGGCCTGGTCGAAGCGCAGGTGGAAGCCCTGCGCAACCCGGTCTATTCATCTGACCTGCGTTTCCTGCTGCGGGGCAGTTGGCATTTCTTCAAGGGCGAGGGAGCGAAGTGACGTACACCCTGAGACGGCTGGCCATCGGCCTCTGGGCCCTTCTGTTGTGGCAGGGAACGGGCGAGGCGGCGGTATTTTCGCACCGGCGCCACGTCGAGCAGGAAGAGCTAAAATGCCGGGATTGCCACGCATCGGCGTGGACCAGCACCCAGGCCAGCGACAACCTGATGCCCGGCCCCGCCGCCTGCGCCGACTGCCACGATGCGGGCCAGGTGCCCACCAATTTCCGGACCGCTGCGGGCGACATCGTTTTTGCCCACCGCCGGCACGTCGAAACCCTGAAGATGGAATGCGAGCAGTGCCACGCGGGGGTGGCCAAACTCGAAGCGCCGGCGCCGGTCGCGGCCCTGCCCGCGATGAGCAGCTGTATGACCTGCCACAACGCCGAGGCGGCGCCGCGCGAGTGTGCAACCTGCCACCTCCAGCCGCCCGCAGAACTGAAACCCGCCTCCCACCAGCTAGGTTGGAAGACCGGCCACGGCCCCGATGCCCGGCTCAGCGATTCCTCGTGCCTGCCCTGCCACCGCGTCAGCGAGTGCCAGGAATGCCACGAGGGCGCCCTGCTGAGCGAGCTGGCCAACGGCCGGCGCCAGACGCCCCTGGCCTCGCGTATGGAGAGCAGCACCGGCCAGGTGGTCCAGGAGGTGCACGGACTCAACTACGGCTTCCTGCACAGCCTCGAGGCGCGCGGCAAGGGCAGCGACTGCGCCACCTGCCACGAACTGGAGGCCGGCGATTTCTGCGCCCAGTGCCACAACCCCGCGGGTGACCCCGGGATCAGGCCGGTCTGGCACGGCGGGGCCGACTGGGTGCCGCTGCAGGACGGGGGCCGTCACGCCCGGCTGGCCAGGCAGGATCTGGAAAACTGCATCAGTTGCCACGATCTCGAAGGCCGCGAACCCACCTGTCAGCGGTGTCACGAGGCAGAGGAGGGCGAGTGATGGGGGCCATGAAGCGTCTGGGCGGCCTGCAGGTCCTGGCTCTGCTGTTGGGTATGTGTTGGTGGAACGGCTGCAGCGAGGTGCACGAGGAGAATGCCCTGCCCAGCGGACCGGTGGCCAAGGTTCATGAGGATGGCTGGGCCAATCTGCAGACCGGCCAGTTCCTGCACGCCGAGGAGATCGCCAACAACAAAGGCAATACCACCTCCTGCCAGCGCTGCCACGGGACCGACCTGCAGGGCAAGGGCGACCCCCAACGCTCCTGCTTCCAATGCCACAGCGATCCGGCCAAGGGGGTAATCCACCCGGCGGGCTGGGCAGATCTGGCAACGGGGCAGTTCCAACACGCCGCGCAGATCCGCCAGAACGGGGGCAACACCGCCAGCTGCCAGGGCTGCCACGGCGAGAAGTACGACGGCGGTATCGCCCAGTCCTCCTGCCTGAGCTGCCATGCCGATCCAGCCAAGGGGGTAATCCACCCGGCGGGCTGGGCAGATCTGGCAACGGGGCAGTTCCTGCACGCGGCTTCGGTGCGTCAGAACGGGGGCAGCACCGCCAGCTGCCAGGGCTGCCACGGCCAGGACTACGCCGGCGGCATCGCCCAGTCCTCCTGCCTGAGCTGCCATGCCGATCCAGCCAAGGGGGTGATCCACCCGGCGGGCTGGGCAGACTTGCAGACGGGGCAGTTCCTACACGCGGCCTCGGTGCGTCAGAGCGGGGGCAGCACCGCCAACTGCCAGGGCTGCCACGGCCAGGACTACGCCGGCGGCATTGCCCAGTCCTCCTGCCTGAGCTGCCATACCGATCCGGGCAGCGGACTGATCCACCCGGCCGACTGGCTCAACCCCTCGGCCAAAGAGAACTTCCACGGCGAGGCCATCCGCGCCGGCAACTGGGATATGAGCGGCTGCCAGGGCTGCCACGGCGCCGACTACGCCGGCGGCATCGTCGCGGTCTCCTGTCTGACCTGCCACGCCGGTACGCCGGAGAGCTGCACCACCTGCCACGGCGGCAGCGGCGGCATCGCCCCGCCCGAGGATACGAGGGGCAACCGCGAGACCACCTTCTACGGGGTGGGCGCCCACCAGGCCCACCTCAGCGGCACCAGCCTGAGCGCGGTGATGAACTGCGGCGATTGCCACCAGTTCCCGGCGGGCTTCGCCGACCCGGCCCATATCGACGGCGACGGGCGGGCCGAGTTGGTCTTTGGGGCCCGGGCCAGTGCCAACGGCAGTGTGCCGGCCTACGACGCGCAGGCCAACACCTGCGCCGGCACCTACTGCCACAGCGGCGGCCGGATGGGCAACCAGCATGTGCCGGTCTGGACCGAGGTGGGCACTGGCCAGGCCGCTTGCGGCACCTGCCACAGCCTGCCGCCGGGCGAAGCGACCGGCCATACCCAGGTGGCCCTGACCTGCTCCGTCTGCCACAGCCAGGTGGTGGACGCCGAGAACAACATCATCAACAGCGATTTGCACCTCAACGGCCAGACGGATTTCTAGACGCAGCCCGGGACACCGACCGCAGCAATCAGATGTTTAGCGACCTGAGCCATACTGCTTGCAGCATGAGGTAGGGCTGCACCAGAAGGGGAATCACATGTAAGGGCTTCAGCTAAGGGCTGCGATCCACAAGGGTCGTAGCCCTTTTTGCTGCGGGGGTGACTGAACATATGTTTGCCCTGGGAATGGTAGCCATCGTCTGCTGGCTCTGGTCCGCCGCACTTGCCAACGACCAGGCCTGCCTCGAATGCCACGCCGACCCAGATCTAAAAAGAGAAAGCGCCCCGAAGAAAGGCACGTCGGCGGTGACCGACGCGCCGCCGATGTCGGTGTTTGTGGACAAGGCCCTGATCGACGGCTCGGTCCACGAGGGGGTCGCCTGCGTCGAGTGTCACGCCGGGGCCACAGCCGACCACGGGGAGCACCTGCCGCCGGCCCGCTGCGCCTCCTGCCACGAGGAGGAGCACCAGGAATACACCACTGGGTTACACGGGGCAGCCCTGCAGGCCGGCGTCGCCGACGCCCCCACCTGCGGCGACTGCCACGGCAGCCATCAGATCCTGCCGGCCAGCGATCCCCGCTCCCTGGTCCACCCCCAGCGCCAGCCGGCCACCTGCGCCGCCTGCCACGCCGACGTGGACTTCATCCAACGCCGGCCGGTGAGCATGGGCTCGCCGCTTAAGGGGTACGAGCAGAGCACCCACTTCCAGACCCTCAAACAGGGCAAGGGCGGGGCGGCCTGCTCCGACTGCCACGAGTTCCACGCCCTGCGCAAACCCAACGATCCCCAGGCGGCCATCTACCGCACCAATATCCAGCGCACCTGCGGCCGCTGCCACGAAAAGGTGCAGCAGGTCTACGAGCAGAGCGTACACGGCAAGGCCCTGGCCTACGGCAACACCGATTCGCCCACCTGCGTTGATTGCCACGGGGAACATCGCATCGGCGAGGACGGCGAACACCCGCCCGGCAGCTATGCCGCCCACCTGTCGCGCACCACCTGCGTGCGCTGCCACGAATCGGAGCGCATCGTCGAGCGCTACGGTCTGCCTGCCCAACGGCTGACCACCTACATCGACAGCTATCACGGCCTGGCCAACAAGTCCGGCTCGACGGTGGTGGCCAACTGCGCCAGTTGCCACGGGGTACACGATATCCTGCCCTCCAAGGATCCGGCCTCCTCCATCCACCGGGACAACCTGCCCAGGACCTGTGGCAAATGCCATCCGGGAGCAGGCGAGAACTTCGCCCTGGGCTCCATCCACGTGGACGCCGACCGGGGCGACCGCCACAGCGACGACACTGGCAGTGTGGTCATCTACTACGTACGGCAGTTCTACCTGGCCCTGATCCTGGTCACGGTCCTGGGCATGCTGGGCCACAACGGCCTGGATTTCGCCCGCAATTTTGCCGCCCCGCGCTTGCCGCACGGAACGGAGTACCTGCGCTTCAACCTCTCCGAACGGGTGCAGCACGGGACCATGGCGCTTTCCTTCATCGCGCTGGCCTACAGCGGTTTTGCCCTCAAGTTCCCGGAGGCGTGGTGGGCGGCACCCTTCACCTGGCTGGGCGGGGACGATGGGCGCCGGCTGGTGCACCGGTTGGCAGCCCTGGCGATGGTGCTCATCTGTATCTACCACCTGGGATACCTGGCCTTCAGTCGCCGGGGGCGCGAGCAGTTCGTCGAGATGCTGCCGCGCTGGCAGGACGCCCGCGATGCCTGGCAGATGCTGCGGGTGTACCTGGGCAGGAGCCACGACCACCCGCGCTTCGGGCGCTTCGGTTATGTCGAGAAACTGGAGTACTGGGCCCTGGTCTGGGGCAGTGTAGTGATGACCCTCACCGGGTTCCTGCTCTGGTTCGAGAACCTGGCCCTCCGGTTCCTGCCCAAGTGGGGCCTGGATGTGGCCACCGCCGTGCACTACTACGAGGCCTGGCTGGCGGTGCTGGCCATCATCGTCTGGCATTTCTACTGGGTGATCTTTAATCCCAAGGTCTACCCGATGAGCACGCCCGGGAGTTGGACGAACTCGGCAGGCGGGAGGAGCCATGAGCGCCCGGAGTTGGATCGCGGTGGGGTTGCTGGCGCTGGCTGCCCGGGCCGGGGGCGAGCCGCAGGCCTGTATGGACTGCCACGCCGACCAGGCGCTGCTGCGCCGGACGGAGTACCGGTCGGGGACTTCGGTGGGCGTCGATGCGGCGGTGCTGGCGGGTTCGACCCATGCCGCCCTCCAGTGCGGCGACTGCCATGCCGGGGCCGGTCCCGAACACGGGGTGCGCCTGCCGGCGGTGGACTGCGCCGCCTGCCACCAGGAGGAGCAGGCCGAGTACGCCGGGAGCGTACACGGCGCGGCGCATGCGGCGGGAAACCCCGACGTGCCCACCTGTGTCTCCTGTCACGGGGGACACGCCGTCACCTCCCCCGGGGACCCGGCCTCGCGGGTGGCCGCCCGCAACATCCCCCAGACCTGCGCCTCCTGCCACGAGGAGGAGCACCTGGCCAGCCGCTACGGCCTGTCCACCCACCGCTACGCCACCTATCTGGACAGCTATCACGGGGTGGTCAACCGCTACGGCGAAGCGGCGGTGGCCAACTGCGCCAGCTGCCACGGGGTACACAGTATCCGGCCCTCTTCCGACCCAGCCTCCACCATCCACCCCGCCAACCTGGGCAAGACCTGCGGCGCCTGTCACCCCGGAGCCGAGACCGGGCTGGCCGGGGTCAAGATCCACGTCGAGGCCACCCCGGAGAGTTCCAGGGGCATGTATTACGTCCGCTCCTTCTACCTCTACTTCACTGGCCTGCTGGTGCTGTGTTTTGTGGCCTACATCGCCGTCGATGTCTACGGTTTTCTGCGTCGGAGGAACAGGGGATGAGCGAACCACGCCCCGGGGAAGAGGTGGAGCGGCTGACTCTCAACGAACGCCTGCAGCACCTGGCGCTGATGCTCTGCGTCGTGGTGCTGATGCTCACCGGCCTGGCCCTGCGCTACGCCGATACCTGGCTGGGCCAGAGCATCATCGCCCTCGAAGGCGGCATGGCGGCGCGGGGGTTACTCCATCGGGTCGCCTCTCTGGCCCTGATGTTGCTGTGGGTCTACCACGCGGGTTATGTGGTCTTCACCCGGCGCGGCCACGACCAGTTGATGGAGCTGATGCCCGGCCGGCAGGACTTGCGCGATCTGGGCATGGTATTGCGCCAGAACCTGGGAGGTAGGGGTGAGTCGCCCCGCTTCGGCCGTTTCGATTTCCGCCAGAAGTTCCAGTACTGGGCCGTGGCCCTGGGGGTCACGGCGATGGTGCCCACCGGCCTGGTGTTGTGGTTCGAGAGCCAGGCCATGGCCGCCCTGCCCAAGTGGGTGGTGGACCTGGCGCGGGTGGTGCACAGCGGCGAGGGCCTGGTGATCTTCCTGGTCCTCTTCCTCTGGCACCTCTATGACACCCATCTGCGGCCAGGGGTCTTTCCCATGGACCAGAGCTGGCTGACCGGCCGGATCACCAGAAAGCAGTGGCAGGAGCGCCATGCCCGCGAATACGAGGCGGCCACCCGCAAAGGCGAGGAGCAGGCTCGGTGAAGGCGCGCGCCCTCTTTGCTCTGTGGCTGTTCCTGGCCGCCAGCCCCGCGCAGGCCGCCAACTGCCAGATCTGCCACGGCAAGCCCGAGCTCAAGCGCACCCTCGACAGCGGCCGCACCCAGTCCCTCTTCGTCGACCAGGCGGAACTGGCCGAATCGGTACACGCCGGCAAGGCCTGCGGCGACTGCCACAGCGACATCACCGAGATCCCCCACCCCGCCCATACCCGGCGGGTGGAGTGTATCCAGTGCCATTTCGAGCAGAACGCCGTGGGCGCCCCGCGCAGCACTTTCTACAAGCAGTACCAGGAGAGTGTACACGGCCGGGCCGCCGCCGCCGGCAACACCAGGGCCCCCGGCTGCCAGGACTGCCACGGCAGCCACCGGATCGGCGGCCACCAGGATTCCACCGCCCAGGTCTCGCGGGCCAATGTCTCGCGCACCTGCGGCCGCTGCCACCTGGAGATCTTCGCCCAGTTCCAGACCAGCATCCACGGCGTCGAACTGGAGCAGGGCAACCCGGACGTGCCCACCTGCACCGGCTGCCACAGCGAGCACAATATCCGCGCCCACGACGACCCGTCCTCGCAGACCAGTGCCGAGAACATCGCCGCCACCTGTTCGGTCTGCCATGCCGCCGAGGGGCTGATGGGCAAGTACGGCATCGACCAGGAGCAGGTGGACGCCTACACCAAGAGCTTCCACGGCATCGCCATCCGTTTCGGTATGCGCACAGTGGCCAACTGCGCCAGTTGCCACGGGATTCACGATATCCGCCCGCACGAGGACCCGACCTCCTCGGTACACCTGGACAACATCCCCAAGACCTGTGGCAAATGCCACCCCGGCGCCAACGTCAACTATGCCCAGGGCAAGATCCACGTCAAACCCCAAGACCCCGAATCGGGGATCGTCTATTACGTGAGCAGCTTCTTCAAGTACCTGACCATCTCGGTGATCTGCGGCCTGGTCGTCCATATCGCGCTCGATCTCTTCAGGCAGTTCAGGCGGCGGCAGGCGGAGAAATAAGTATGGCAGAGGAAGAGGGCAAACAATCGGCGCCCAGTGAGGCGGAGGTCCGCCGGCAGCTCGAGCAACTGCTCGATACCCTGGTCGGGCAATCCCTGCCCCAAGGTGGCCGGGCGGAACTGGAGCGGCAGGTCCTGCAGGAGCGCTGGTCGGGCATCGCCGCTGAACTGGAGGCCCTCACCGCCCGGTTGCGCCAGGAGGTGGCGCGGGAGGTGGAGCGCCGCAGCCAGGGTGTAGCGGCTCCCAAACGCGAATACCAGCGCTTCAGCCTGAATTTCCGCATCCAGCACGTGGTGCTCTTCTGCAGTTGTATCGTGCTGATCCTCACCGGCCTGCCGATCAAATTCCACGACACCAGCTGGGCGGCGGCGATGTTCTCGCTGATGGGCGGCATCCAGACCAGCGCCCTGCTCCACCGCATCGGCGCGGTGGGCCTGATCGGCGTGGGCCTCTATCACCTGGTCTATACCGGCGTCTTGGCCGAGGGCCGGCGCAACTTTCTGGCCCTGGTCCCCGGGCCCAAGGACCTGCGCGACGCGGCGCTGATGATCCGCTACTTTCTGGGCCGCACCGAGGAACGGCCCAGGTTCGGGCGCTTCAGCTACGTGGAGAAATTCGACTACTGGGCGGTGTACTGGGGCATGATCATCATGTGTGGCTCGGGCCTGATGCTCTGGTTCGAGAACGACACCATGCGGCTCTTTCCCAAGTACGTCTTCGACATCGCCAAGGAGGCCCACAGCGACGAGGCCCTGTTGGCCACCCTGGCGATCATCATCTGGCATTTTTATAACGTGCATTTTAATCCGCACAAATTTCCAATGAATAAAGTGTGGATCACCGGGCGCATGTCCGAGGAGGAGATGCACCACGAGCACCCCCTCGAGTTGGAGGAGATACAGCGCCGGGAGCGCCGGGAAGAGGCTGAGGAGCGGCGATGAACGGAGGCTGGAAACGCTGGGGGACCACACTGCTGGTGGTGGCCGGGGCCGGGGTCGGCCTGGGGTTACTGGGCACGGGCGGGGGGTACGTGGCCTCGCAGGACCCGGATTTCTGCCGCAGTTGCCACTACATGGAGCCCTATTACCGGCATTGGCAGCAATCGGCTCACGCGGCGACGGCCTGTATCGCCTGCCATCCCTTCCAACCCGTAAAGGCGGCGGTGTCGGGGCTGCGCTACTTCACCGGCACCTACGAGACCCGGCCCCGCGCCGAGGTGCCCGATGCCAACTGCCTGCAGGCGGGCTGCCACCAGACCCGGCTGCTGGAGGGCAAGGTCCAGTACCAGGGACATATCCCCTTTGACCATACCGCCCACCTGAGCCAGGAGCGGCGCGGCCAGCACCTGGTCTGCACCAGCTGCCACGCCAATATGGTGCCGGGCCAACACATGGCGGTGTCGCCGGAAGCCTGTTTCCTCTGCCACTTTAAGGGCACCGGCCAGGCCCAGGCCATCAGCGGCTGCACCGACTGCCACGCCGCGCCCGGCAAGGCGGTACACGCCGGCAAGGTGGCCTTCGACCACGACAGCTATCTAGCCAAAGGCACCACCTGCCAGCAGTGCCACATCCGGGTGGTCGAGGGGTTGGGCGGGGTGCCGCCGGACCGCTGTTATTCGTGCCACGTCGAGCGGACGGAACACTTCAACGACCCCCAGTGGTTACACGAGCGCCACACCGCCGAACACGGAGTGGACTGCCTGCGCTGCCACGAGCCCATCCGCCACGGCAAGGTGCGCATGATCCAGGCCCTGGAGGAGGACTGCCAGAGCTGCCACGAGGCCCTGCACTCGCCGCAGAAATCTATGTACCTGGGGCGGGGGGGGCGCGGGGTGCCAGACCACCCCAGTGGCATGTTCAGCGCCCAGGTCAGCTGCGTGGGCTGCCACCCGACGGGCCACGACGTCAAGGACACCCAGGATGACCGCCGCCGCGCCCAGCGCCAGGCCTGCGTCGAGTGCCACGGCCCCGGCTACGACCAGATGGCCGACAACTGGCGGCGGGAGATGGCCGGCCTGGTGGAGGGATTGACCGGGGAGTTGGAGCGCGGGGAGGCCCAGTTGCGCCGCCGGCCCCAGGCCGAGGCCCGGCAGTGGCTGGAACAGGCCAGGCACAACTACGAGCTGGTGCGCACCGGCAAGGGCGCCCACAACGTCGACTACGCCCTGTCCCTGCTGGGGGCAGTGACCGGGGACCTGGACCGGGCCATGGGGCGCCTGCAGCCGGGGTACCGCCCGCCCGCTCGGCCCTGCTGACCACCCCGGACAGCCGCTGCGGCCCGCTCTGCCACCACGCCATGGGTATGCCGCAGCAGGTGACTGTCAACAGCCAGAGGCTGCCCCATCACCGGCACGTCGACCAGGGGGTGGCCTGCGGCCAGTGCCACGCCCCCGATCCGCACACCGACACCCAGATCAGCCAGCAGGAGTGCAGCACCTGCCACCACCAGCTCAAGCAGGCCACCTGCACTGCCTGCCACGCCCAACAGGCCGCCCTCTACACCGGCAAGGCCCAGGCCTGGGGCGCCGAGGGGGAACCCGACCCGATGGCCGATGCGGAGGTGACCTGTCGCGAATGCCACGACCCGGCCAAACCCCTGTCCATCGCGGCGGTGGGCAAGGCCTGTGTCGGCTGCCACGAAGAGGGCTACGAGCGTATGTTGACCACCTGGCGGGATCAGGTGGCCGCCGAGCTGGAACGCGTGGCGCCCCTGGCGGCGCAGGCGCGGGCCCAGGGCGCCGGCGGCGAGGGCCTGGCCCGCGCCGAGAGGTGGATCAAGCTGGTGGCCGAGGGCAAGGGCGCCCACAACCAGGCCTTTGCCCGCGAACTGCTGGGCAAGGCCGAGTGGCAATTGCAGCAGGTGATGGTGCAGGGCCCAGGCGCGGCGGCGCCCGGCCAATAAGCGGTGGCGGCGCGGTGGCCACCGAAGCATATTACGGGATATTCACCACCTAGGAGATAGGGCAATGGAAGAAAAGCCGCCGGTCGAGGCGCCCCAGGGTCGCCGCCGGTTCTTCAAGGGACTGCTGGCGGGTCTGGCGGGGTTGTGGGGAACGGGAATACTGACCAGCCTGGTTTTGTACCTCAAGGCGCCGCGCCAGGGGGCCGGGCTCGACAGCGCCGTGGCCGTGGGTTTGCTCGACGCGTTGCCGCCCGGCCAGGGCCAGATGGTCACCGGCGCCCACCGGCCCTTCTGGCTGGTGCGCTCCAAGGAAGGTGAACTGGTCGCCCTGCCGGCGGTCTGCACCCACCGCCGCTGCATCCTGCAGTGGAATGGGGGCAGCGAGTTGATCTGTCCCTGCCACCAGGGCAGCTTCGACCTCAACGGCAATGTGCTGGCCGGGCCGCCGCCCCGGGCCCTCGACAAACTGGCGGTGACCGTGAAGGGGGGCCGGGTCTATGTCTATCCCTAAAAGCCGGTGGTGGGATTGGCTGGAGCAGCGCCTCAACCTCACCGAGATCTTCTCCTTCATCAGCACCTTTGGCCTGGCCTACAGCGAGGTCGACACCCGCAAGCCGCTTGGCGAGGCGGTGGACGAGGCCTTCCGGAAGCCGCTGCCGGCCTACGCGCAGTGGCCCCAGGTCCTGGGGCTGCTCACCTTCGTGTTCTTCCTCTTCCAGATGACCACCGGGGTGCTGCTGGCCTTTTATTACCAGCCGGCTCCGGCCACGGCCTACGACAGTGTGCTGACCATCGTGCAGGAGGCCACCCTGGGTTGGTACATCCACCAGATGCACTACTGGGGCAGCAATATCCTCATCGGCCTCTTGATGCTGCGTATGGTGCGGCTCTTCCTGCACGGGGTGTACCGGGCCCCGCGCGAACTGATCTGGGTGCTGGGCGGCCTGCTGGTTTTCCTCTCCGTCTACGCCGGCCTCAGTGGCAGCCTGCTGCCCTGGGACCAACAGGCCTACTGGTCCTCCATCCGCAGCCTCGAGGTGCTCGCCGAACTGCCCTTCTTCGGCTGGCTGGCCAATTTCCTGGTGGGCGGCCTGGAGGTGCAGGGCCTCACCCTGACCCGCTTCTACATCCTGCATGTCATCTGCCTGCCGCTGGCCATGTTCGTGGTCTTCTACCTGCACTTCGCCGCGGTGCGGCGGGTGGGGTTGAGCCGCTCCACGGCCGCAGCCCAGCCACGACCCCTCTACCCGGATCATCTGGCCGATCTGGCCACCATGCTCTTCCTGATCTTCGGGGTCATCCTCACCCTGGCGGTGCTGGCCCCGGCGGCGGTGCAGGTCGAAGCCGATCCCTTCAGCAGTCCGCCCGGCATCCACCCGCCCTGGTACCTGCTGCCCGCCTACGGCCTGATCGAGACGCTGCCGGCCGGCCTGGGCGGCGGCCTGATCTCGGCGGGACTGCTCTGTTTCCTGGCCCTGCCCTTTCTGGACCGCAATCCGGGGCAATCGCCGGGGCGCCGGCCCCTGGGCCTGCTGCTCCTGACCGCCCTGTTGGTCGCCCTGGCCTGGTTCGGCTACACCGGGTACGCGCTGAGGGGATGAGGGTATGAAGACGACAAGAGTGCTCATGATCGCAGCGGCCTTTGGCCTGTTGGCCGCCGGGGCCCAGTCCCAGCCCCCTAACTACTGCAAGAGCTGCCACAGCGAGCAGGAGGTGGAGTTCCGCGACAGTGTGCACCGAGAGGAACTGAGCTGCGTCAGTTGCCACGGCGGCGACGCCGCCACCGCCGAACTGCCCCAGGCCCATGGCAAGGGGTTCCGCGGCAAGATCACCAGGGCCCAGATCCCCGCCTTCTGCGCCAACTGCCACGGCGACCGCGAGCAGATGCGCCCCTACGGGCTCTCCACCGACCAGTACGCCCTGTACCAGACCTCGGGGCACGGCCGGAAATTCGCCGCCGGCGATGCCAAGGTGGCCATCTGCACCGACTGCCACCAGACCCACGGCATCCTGCCCCGCGACAATCCCCGCAGCCCGATCCATCGCCAGAACATCGCCGCCACCTGCGGCCACTGCCACGCCGATGCCGAACGTATGCGGCCTTACGGCCTGTCGCCGGGGGTGGTGGCCGACTACGAGGGCGGTGTACACGCCCAGGCCCACCGCCAGGGCAGCGCCGCCCACCTGCCCTCGTGTGCCGACTGCCACAGCAGCCACGGCGCCGCGCCTCCGGGTGTGGGGGACGTCAGCAAGGTCTGTATGCACTGCCACCGCCAGACCCGCGAGTTCTTCAAGCTCAGCCCGCACTTCAAGACCCTGGCCGCCCAGGGCTTTGGGGAATGCGCCGCCTGCCACAACAACCACCGTATCGCCAAGCCCGGGCCCCAGCTGTGGGCCTCCTCCTGCACCACCTGCCACGAGCCTGGTTCCCCGGCCATCGGCACCGCCGAGGCGATCCAGGCCCTGCTCGGGCAGGCGCAGGCCGATATCGACAAGGCCAAAGAGACGATAGCCCGAGCCCGGCAGGTGCCGCTGGCTGTCGAGGACTACGAGCAGCGGCTGACCACCGCCACCACCTACCTGATGGAGGCCGGTCCCCTGAGCCACACCCTGGACATGGCGGCCATCGAGGAGCTGACCCGCAAGTCCCGCTCCGTGGCCCAGGAGCTGGAGGCCGAGATCCACGAGAAGATGGAGGTTTTCGAGGGGCGGCGGCTGGTGGTGGGGGTGGTCTGGCTCTACCTGCTGATCACCATCGGGGCCCTGCAGTACTTCAACCGCAGGTCGAGGTAGCTGATGTGGACCGCGCTGCGCAGCCTGCTGGCCAAGGGCCTCCGCAACTGGCGACTGCTGGGTTTCCTCGCCCTCTTTCTGGTGGGCTTCGGCCTGCTGGCC
>SXGR01126878.1_pt1 | contig 13045 bp, 10 predicted proteins | sample 3174711 | NCBI WGS metagenome assembly SXGR01 (sample SAMN11356860, study PRJNA531348) | freshwater metagenome | isolation source: freshwater sample F1-60 | place: China: Fuxian Lake, Yuxi | collected 2017-12-25
ACGTTCAGGTGCTGGCCACCTTCAACAGCAGGCTCAGCCTGAACCGGCAGTTCGCGGTATTCGAACTGACCCAGGTCAGCCAGTTGCACTTCTTGATCGGCAGCGAAAGCATCGCCTTTGACGCAGATGCAGCGAGCTTGTTGCTTCTCTTCGTCCAGCAGCCAGAAAGAGTTCAGCAGAGCGGTGTTGGCGGCCTGGGTGATTTGAATGCCTTTGATCATGGTATGACTCCTCAATGGGAACGCGAATCCAACTGTAAGGAAATTACCCTGATGTATTTAAGCTACCGTCGATGGCGATGACTTAAAGGGCCCTTGCCTTACACCTTTTCTTTGATGGGGTCATATATACCACGGTGGTAATATTACCAAAATTGATCTAGATCAAGAAAATCCGACAAAGCGCCATTTCAATGGGATTAAATTCTTGAGTTGAATCAAAAATAGGTCATTTTTCTGATTTTGTAAGATATCTAAATTATGCATCTTTTATCTCGTTAATCTAGTAATTTAACTACATCTTTTGGGCTTTTTCTGAGGTTAATTGAGGGGTTGGCTACACTCAGCAAAAAAAGCGAGGAGAGTGCCGGGTGAATAATGGGTGGCGAAAGTGGGCATGGCTGGCCCTGTTCTGTTGCTGGGCAAGCAGTGTTGCGGTACGGGCCGAGACGGTGCGTATTGCTGTGGGCGAGTGGCCGCCCTATATCAGTGAGGCGCGGCCCAATCAGGGCTTTCTCTGTGAGGTGGTGCGCCAGGCCTTTGCCGAAGAGGGGCTCGATGTCAGCTTTCACTTATATTCCTGGGCCGAGGCTTACCGACTGACTCTAGAGGGACGCTATGTGGTCACCATGCCCTGGTTTCGCTCCCGCGAGCGGGAGCAGCTTTTCTATCTCTCCGCCTCGCTCGGCCATTTCACCACTCGCCTGATAACGTTGACCGGTATGCCCGCGGTCAATCTGGGTGAGCTGAAACACGAGCCGGTCGGGGTGACCCGTGGCTACTTCTATGGCGATGGTTTTGCTGCTCGCCAAGCCGGGCTCACCCTCGAGTGGTCAGATTCCGATGAGGAGAGCATGGGCAAGCTGCTCGATGGGCGGATCCACTATCTGGTGATGGATGAGCAGGTGGCACAGACTCTGTTCCAGCAGGCGCTCGTTCGTCATCCCCAATCGCTGTCACTGACCGGTGCCGCCGACCCCATCTGGTCGCAACCGGGATACCTGCTGATGCGCAAGGCCGATCCCGAGGCGCGCAGTCTGATGCTGCTGTTCAATACCGGCCTGCGCAAGCTGGAGCGCTCGGGGCGCCTAGCCAGGCTCTGGAAAGCGTGAGCCACGGTTGCGTCTTGCGGGCTGGCCCCCTATCCTGAGCCCTTCGCCGTATCAAGTGAGGAGGCCGGGGTGCTGACCTGGAGTGATGTGATTGGCTCTGAGAAAGAGCAGGACTATTTCAAGAGTACGCTGGCAACCGTCAGAGCCGAGCGGGAAGCGGGCAAGGTGATCTACCCGCCAGCTACCGATGTGTTCAATGCCTTCAAGCTGACCGAGCTGGATCAGGTCAAGGTGGTGATCTTGGGGCAGGATCCCTACCACGGCCCCAATCAGGCGCACGGTCTCTGTTTCTCCGTTCTGCCCGGCGTGCGTACGCCTCCCTCACTGGTCAACATCTATAAAGAGATGCAGCGTGACCTGCCAGGTTTCGTCACACCCAATCACGGCTTTCTCGAATCCTGGGCCAAACAGGGTGTCTTGCTGCTCAACACTGTGCTGACGGTGCAGGCCGGTCAGGCCCATTCCCACGCCCATCTGGGATGGGAGACCTTTACCGATCGGGTCATCGAGCAGATCAATGCCAGTTGTCAGGGTGTGGTGTTCCTGCTGTGGGGGGCCCACGCCCAGAAGAAGGGACGTTTCATCGACCGCCAGCGCCACTATGTGCTGACCGCGCCGCACCCGAGCCCCCTCTCTGCCCACCGCGGTTTCATCGGTTGCGGTCACTTTAGCGAGACCAATCGCTTGCTGGAACAACAGGGCAAGAGTCCGATAGAGTGGAAATCTGTCTGCATCCCACTTGATTGAGTGCAAAGTTCGGGCGACAAATGACCGTATACTCAGGGACATAAGATTAATTCAGAGCCAAGGAGTGCCCATGTTATCCAGTCTGCACAAGGACCATCTCAACATCGCCCGACTTTTGGAGCTGCTCAAGCACAAGCTGGCAGCCATCCGTGCCGAAGAGCCCATCAGCTATTTTCTGGTGCGCGATGTCATCGACTACCTGCGGGAGGTCTCTGACAAGTACCACCATCCCAAGGAAGACCTCATCTATGACTATTACCTGAAATATCGGGTGGTGGAGGGTGAGGTCGCAAACCGCCTGCAGGAGGAACACGTCAAGCTGCTGGAGGCCGGGGCCGATCTCAAGGAGATGGTGGAGATGATCCTGATGGATGCGGTGATCCCCCTCGATCAGTTCACTACCAAGCTGGAGCGCTTCGTGGAGCTGCAAGAGGCACACATGAACTATGAAGAGGGGGTGATCTTCCCCCATCTGCGTGACTCCCTGACCGAGGATGACTGGCGTCATCTGGAGCAAAACTGGCAGAACCGCGCCATTGGCGACCCCCTGTTCGGGGCTGAGGTGAGCCAGCACTTCCAGGCACTGGCCAAACGCCTCTCTTTGCCGCTCACGACCGGCTAAGACGAGCCCGAACCCTCAGCGCGGCGGGTATTGTGTGAGTGCAACTTGAGTGAAAACAGAAAGGCCTCCATTCGGAGGCCTTTTGCATGGTGGAGCAAGCTTACGCCTGTGGTTTCAGGAAGTTGCGATAGAGCATATAGAGGTGGGCCGAGCTCCAGCTGAAGTTGCTGGCCCCCTGCATGGCGCCGGTCTCCGGATTGTAGTTTTCGCGGATGGGGCCGCTGCCCGCCAAGCCCTCTGCGTTGTTGAACAGCTTGTTGACCAGAGCCTCGGCATCGCTGCGGTAGCCGTAGTTTTCGAGCCCCTTCACCCCGAAGTAGAACTGATCGAGCCATACCCGGCCGCGCCAGTAGATATTGGGGTCGTAGGCCGGGTTGGTCAGCGCGGCTGTGCCCAGCGGGATCTTTGTGTTGAACTCCTGGGCGTTGAGCATCACCTCACGCACCCGCGCCGCTTTCTCCTTGTCTGCGACCTCTGCCCAGAGCGGGCTCCACCCTTCCGGACCACGGCCGCGAGCGGTCAGCAATTTGCCGACGCAGCCGTTGCCGTCAGCAACATCCCCCTGAGCAATCTGACGATCGTAATAGAAGCCTGACGCCTCATCGAACATGCAGCTGTTGATGTAACCAGCCAGCTGGGCCGCGCCATCGCGGTAGCGGCTCGCGTCGTCCGGCTTGCCAAGCAGGTCGGCCATGTCTGCCAGAATGCGTTTCTCTTTGGCGAGGAAGGCGTTGAGCTCCACTGACTCCTGATCGATGGAGAAACCGATCAAATCGCCATTGTCCTGATGGTTTTCAAAGAAGGCGACGTTCCAGTCCTGACGTGCCTTGGCCAAATCTCCGCCATAGGTCTTGTCGGCATAGCGTTGCAGCTGGCCCGGTTCGATAAAGCCGAAGCGGGCGGCGTTGTCCATGCCTGACTCCCAACCGGCGCCGTGCTGGGCACCGATATCCATGTCGCTGTACCCGCCCACGTTCAACACCTGTTGATAGAGCGGCATACCGGCGCAGGCATACCAGCCATCCCCCTCACTGGTACAGCTGGAGAGATCCAGCCCGGCGGGAATACCGTTGGAGTACTGCACCTTGAAGGTGATATTGCCGTACTCGTCATTGTGCTCCACATGCTTGGTGGCGCCATATTCGATGATGCCGTTGCGGTTGTTGTCCCGCGCGCGGTACCACCAGTCGTGGTAGGCCTGCAGCTTGGGATACATCTCGGCGATAAAGGCCTTGTCCTTGGTGGCGCTGTAGATTTCCCAGATGGCCCAGGCGGAGAGGGGCGGCTTGGTATCGCGCTCGTTCCAGTTGCCGCCATCGCCACCGCGATCCGCCAGCTTGTTGTAGAAGACGGCGTCGATCACCATGCCCGCATCCTGCGGTCGTACCGGATCATCCGGCTGCACCTGATAGTCATACATGGCGCGCACGTTGTTCTTGGCTACCTCCGGGTTGAAGTGCGCCATGGCATAGGCGTGCTTCCAGCTGTCCCAAGCCCAGACGCCGTCGAACCAGCGGGCGGTATTGGAGGGGGTTACCCCGTCGTGGAGGATGGCGCCAGCCGGGGATCGCCAGTTGCCATTGAGGGTCTCCATCGCCTTGACGGCGATGCGACGTTCCGACTCGGGGATCCCCTGATTGGAGAGACCGTTGGCAAGGTAGCCCTCCCAGCGGCGGATGGACTCGGCAAAATAGCTGGCCGGGTTGGCCAGCAGGGCCTGACGGCTCTGCTGATGGCGGCTGGCGTCATCTGCGGAGTGGAGATAGCTCTGCAGGGTGTAGATATCCTCGCTCCCCTTGGCGGCCAGGGTAATGCTGGCGTCGCTTTGGTAGCCCAGTGTCTTCTGGTCGAGGGTGGTGCGGCTTGGCAGGGTGCGGTCGATGCGATAGCGGGCGCTGCCGCTCTGCATGATGTTCCAGGTGCTGCGCAGTTTGCCGAACTGGAATTCGATTCCTTTGTCGCTCTCGCTGATGGTGCGTGTCCAGCCTGGATATTTGCTGGCAATCGTATCCTTGGCATCCCATTGATTGAGCAACTCGCCCTGCCAGTTGAGGTTGAGGGTGAGCGGTGCATCGGTCTGGTTGATGAGTCGGGTGCGGATAAGGGCGGTGCGGGCATCACCATAACGCAGCTCCAGCTCCAGCGTGAAGGGCTCGAACTCGAAGCGTTGCACCAGCGCACCGGGAATGGCGTACACCTCCTGCTTGCGGGCGCTGGTGAGCGGGAACGGGCGGCCGCTCGCATCGCTCAGGGTGAGCTTGTCCAGCTCGCTGGCAAAGAAGAGGCTGTACTCCTCGGAGATGACCATGGGGCCGGTAAAGCCCCCCCACTCCTTGTCGTTGGCAGGCAGCAGGAAACCGTGCCATGCCCCCAGATCGAGCAGCGGGTTGTATTTGAGGTTGGAGTAGCTGTCAAAGTCGCGGAATTGGGTCGGTGTTCCCCGACGGTCGATCACGTCCTTGTACTGGATGGCCTGCTCCGGTTTGGCGACTGTACTGCTCTCTGTCTGGTTATCGTTGCAGGCAGTCAGTCCGAACAGGGCGGTGCCGAGGGCTACCGAGAGTAAAGTTTTACGAAACATTTCTCGCTCCAATTCCGTTTATGTAGGTTAAAAGGAAGATTTTTTACGCTTGTTTTTAGTGAAAAGGTTTTCGGTAGCCATTGTATGGCAAGGGAAAAGGGGGCGTTGGCGCGAGATCACACTCTGAAGAGGTGGCAATGTGAGCGGGATCACCGGGTTACATCAGGTTACATAAGATTGGATTTAAGTAATATTTTACTTGTCGTTGCTCGCCAATCTGGCAGGGCAGGTGTGCAGGTATTGGTGGGGCGTCAGGCCAAACTCCTGTTTGAAGCGGGCGGCAAAGCGGCTGGGGGAGTCATAACCGCAGGCGAGGGCGACTTCCAGCGGGGTCAGGCCCTGTTGCAACAGGTTGAGGGCGTGGCTCATGCGTACCTGAGCCAGCAACTGGCGAAAGCTGCGACCTTCGGCGGCCAGCTTGCGCACCATGGAGGCGCGGCTCATGGAGAAGTGGGGGGCCACTGCCTCCAAGGTGTGGTCGATGCCGGGTTCTACCGCCAGGTAGCGTGCCAGCCGCTCTGCGAGGGTCATGGTGCTGGCGGGAAAGAGTAACCCGAGGGCGTTGGCTGCCCGCAGCTCGGCATAGAAGCTGCGTAGCAGTTCGGCCTAGGTTGCCTCGCTCAGTCCCCGTTCGGCCATGGTGCTGATGAGTTCAAAGCAGAAGGTGAGCCCGGGGGTGACCTTGACGGCGGGTTCCTCCAAATCGGCGTGGGAAGGGGCTGACTCGGCCAGCCACTCCGGCGGTGGTGGAGTGAGCAGCGTGATGGCGTGGGAGCGAAATTTGCCCTGCTCCGGCTGATTGACGAAGGTGAGCTGGTGGCCTGCCGGGATCAGCAGCCACCGCTCCCTGTCAAACGACAGACGTCGCTCGCGCCACCACAGTTGCTTGCTCCCCTGGGTGACCCAGATGAGGGTCGGGGCGTAGATGAGCACCCGGTGCAGGGGCTGCTGGCGGATCCCGAGATAGTGGCTCTGTTGCAGCAGGGGAGTGCTCATCCGGTTGGCTCCTAGGGGGTGACGAAGGTGGCGGTCAGGGTGGCTTTGCCAAGCGCCATGCTGTTAAGCATGTAGCCTACCATAGCGGGCGGGGTATCAGCCTTTACCTCGAGATCATGGGGAAGGGCCCAGGCGGTGAACTGATAGCGGTGCATGCCGTGACCAGCGGGCGGGCAGGGGCCGCCGTAACCCTGGCTGCCAAAGTCGGTGCGGATCTCCAATCCCTGCTTGAGCTTGCCGGAGGCATTGCTGGCCAGTTCGCTCTGGGTGGCAGGCAGGTTAACCACCAGCCAGTGCCACCAACCGCTGCCGGTAGGGGCATCGGGGTCATAGGCGGTGATGGCAACACTCTTGGTGCCTGCCGGCAGATCCTGCCAGCTAAGTTGGGGCGAGTGGTTGTCGCCGCTGCAGCCAAAGCCGTTGAAGCTGAACTGTTTGTCCATCAACTGGCCTTCGTGAATGTCCGTGCTCTTCAGGGTCATGGCAAAGGCTGGCATGGCCGTCAGGCAGAGCAGTGGCAACAGGGCACTCTGTTTGAGCAATTTCATCGGGTGACTCCTCGTGTGGTAACGGGTTCACTTTAACGAGGGCAGGGTAGAATGTTATTGCAGAACGGCTCAATGTGAGGTCGATTGGTGAGTTAATTGAGCCTTTGGGTGATTTTATGGCAAGAAGGTAAACGGCAGCCATAAAAAACCGGCATCAGGGATGCCGGTTTTTTGTTTGACGATAAGAGGTGCGGCTTAGCGCAGGATCATCTCGTCACGGCCCGGGCCGACGGAAACCATCGGAACCGGTACGCCGAGCAGCTCTTCGATACGCAGCACGTACTGCTGGGCAGCGCGGGGCAGCTCTTCGAAAGTGCGGCAACCGGTGATGTCTTCGCTCCAGCTTTCCATCTGCTCGTAAACCGGCTTCAGGGCAGCGGTTTGCGGCCAAATCGGGTTCTCGGTGTGGGCACCTTCGTAGGCCACGCAGATCTTCAGATCCGGCAGGCCGGTCAGGCAGTCCAGCTTGGTCAGTGCCACTTCGGTGGCGGCTTGCAGCTCGACACCGTTCTTGGTGGCGACGGCATCGAAGTAACCGACATCACGGGGACGGCCAGTGGTGGCGCCGAACTCGTTGGTGATCTTGCGGAACTCGTCCTGGTTCTCCATGGCGGTCAGCAGGGTGCCGGTACCGACAGAGGAGCTGAATGCCTTGGCCACAGCGATGACGCGCTCCGGACGCAGACCCGGCAGACCGCCACCGATACCGGCGTAGGCGCCAGATACGTGGGAGGAGGTGACCCAGGGGTATTCGCCGTAGATCAGGTCACGGCCAGCGCCCAGCTGCGCTTCGAACAGCAGGGTCTTGCCTTCGGCCTGCAGCGCTTTGAGCGGCATGCTGACGTTGCACACGGCGTCGATCCAGGGGGCAGAGACTTCCAGCAGCCAGTCAGCCATCTCCTGGGCAGTCTGGGTGAATTCGAAGGAGGGGTAGATAGCCTTCATCTGCGGCAGTTTCCAGTCCAGCATGAACTGGATGCGCTCGACCAGCACGTCCGGCTGTTTCAGCCAACCAACCAGGATCGCTTTCTTCATGACGCGATCGCCGTAGGCAGGAGCGATACCCTGACGGGTGGAGCCATAGGCGCCGTCACCCAGACGTTGCTCTTCCAGGGTATCTTCCAGTGCGTGCAGCGGCAGGCACAGGGTCGCGCGGTCAGAGATGGCCAGCTTCGGAGTCACGCCGGAGGCTTTGACTTCCTCGAGCTCGACGGTCAGTTTCTCGGGGCTGATCACCATGCCCGGGCCGAGGACAACCAGGCAATCCGGGTTGAATACGCCACTCGGAACCTGGTGCAGCTTGAAGGTGCCAAGGTCGTTGACCACGGTGTGGCCAGCGTTGTTGCCGCCCTGGAAGCGAATGCTGGCGCCAGCTTGACCTGCCAGATAATCCACGATGCGGCCTTTGCCTTCATCACCCCAGTTAGCACCTACGACTACGATAGACGACATGACTCTTTCTCCTAAGACGTTAGGCGTCCATCCTAGGAGCCTGATGCGGATTAGAAAAATTAATTATCTTTATAATTCTGATAAGAGAACCATATAATCATGGCCAATTAAGCGGCAAACCGCCCGATTTTGCCTGGCAAGCCCCGCACATCGCGGGTTGAGGGACTCTTATGCTGGATATTCACTGGTTGCAAACCTTTGTCACCCTGGCCCGGTTGCAACATTTTGGCCAGACCGCCACCGAACTGCACATGACCCAACCCAATGTCAGCCTGCATATCAAGCGGCTGGAGCAGGCGACCCGGGTGCGGCTGATCGAGCGCAGTCCGTTTCGCCTGACGCAGGCGGGGGAGCGGCTGCTGCAAAGCGCCGAGCGCACCATTGCCGAGTTGCAGCTCTGCCAGTCAGACCTCAATGCCCTCAACCAGCTCAGTCAGGGGACGCTGGCCATCGCCGCCAGCGACATAATCTCGCGGCTGTTGCTAATCCAGCCGTTCCAGCGCTTCAAGCGAGAGTTCCCCGGCATCGACCTTACCCTGTTCAACACCACTTCGGATCAGGCCGCCGAGCTGGTCAAGGCGGGCAAGGCGGATCTGGGTTTTGTCATGGCGCAAAAGCGCAGCGAACCGCTCTTCTATACCGAGCTGCAACAGGTGACCTGGTGCGCGCTGGGGCACGGCCTTGCCCGCGGGCAGGCGCGAGCGGTGGCGGGGGAGAGCGATCCCCTCGACGAGCCGACCCTGATCCTGCTCGGTCACGACACCCGCACTCGGGCGTTGATCGACCCGTCCCTGCCGCTGCTGGCCTTGCCCCCCTGCCGCATCATGGAGGTGGGCAGCGTGGACGCCCAGCTGGATTGGGCCGAGGCGGGCTTTGGTGTCGCCATCGTGCCGGACTTTTCCCTGCATCCGCGACTCAACCTCACCGCGCCGGTCACCAGCCTCGGCGACTTTCCCGGTACCAGTCTGGGCTACGTGGTGCGCCAGAATCAGGTGTTGTCGCGGGCCATCAAGCAGTTGCTGCACTGGGTGGAGGAGGAGATCCAGAAGCCCAACCCCTATCTGACCCGGGGGATGGAGCCGTAGCTGTACGGCAAGGTGAACAGGCCTATCGGGGTGACTGCGCCGCCATCAATTGTCACTATTGAACGCGCGTAAACAATCAGGGCAGCCGAAGCTGCCCTGATGCATTTGTGGGAGCTGACCATTCAGGGTTGCAGCTGTGTGGCTGCGCTGGTGGTAGGGGAGGGCAGTGTATCGGTTTTATCCTGCGGTGGGGTTTCGCCAGTCACCGCGCTGCTGGCAGGCTGGGTTGCCTGCTCTTGCGGCGCAGTGGCCGCAGAGGCGCTTTGTGGCAACTGAGTCGACACGGCAGCCGATGGTGATGGAACCGTTGACGCTGCGGCAGAGGGTGCCACTCTTTCCCCCTCGGTGGTCTGCGTAGCAGTGAGCTCGGAGGTGATCTCAAGTGCCTCTTCGGGCAAGGGATTAACCTCTGTTGCTTCTGTTGCTTCTGTTGCTTCTGTTGCTTCTGTTGCTTCTGTTGCCACTGCGGCACTGTTGGTGGCGGTCGCGTCGGAGGGCGCCTCAATGGGCGTTGTCGTCCCGTCGGCGGCACCCACCTGCTCTGCCGTTGGTGCTGCCTCCGAGGCCGATGGCGCTGGTGTTAACGGCTCCGGCGTCAGCTGTTCCGCTGTTAACTGCTCGGGGGTCAGTGGCAAGGGGACTGGCGGTTGATCCGACATCCCCGCATGGAGGGGCAGCTCGGTTTGCGCCTGCAACTGCTCGGGGGTCACCTTGCTCAGGGCAGGATGCAGCCGACTGAACTGTTTGACCCGGGCCAGCAGGGTATCGCGCACGGTTAGGACGATGGGGTCCGGCAGGCTGGCCAGCGCCACCAGTTCGGCACTCATCCCGATATTGTTGATGGCGGTGGTTTGTCCCGGATAGAGGTTGGCGGCAATACGGCTGCGCTGGTAGTAGGGGTGTTGCTTGAGCAGCGTGTCGATCTGCTCCCCTTCGATGGGGATGAGGCGCACCTTGCAGCGGCTGATCAGATCGCCGACCGCCAGACTGGGGTGACCGGCTACCACAAAAGCGGCATCCAGCGATCCATCGCACAGTCCTTCCAGCGGTTCGCTGTCCGATTTGAGCTGATAGGCAGCAAACTGCCCGGGTTGCCATCCCATGGCTGCCATCAGGGCCTGGCTGGTGATCTGCTCACCGGCGCCCTTGTTGCCCGGATAGACCCGCTTCCCTTCGATATCTGCCAGGGTTGTGATGCCGCTATTGGGGGCGGCCAGCAGGGTCAACGACTCCTGATAGAGGCGAAACAGGCTGCGCAGCTCATTGTTGGCCCCCTGCCCGCTGAAGGGGCCGGTGCCGTGCAGGGCGTGGTGCAACACATCGGATTGTACCAGTGCCAGCTGTACGTCCCCCTTGTCGAGTGCCTTGAGGTTGGCCATCGAGCCACGGGTGCTCTGCACGGTGCAGCTGTCCCCATGCAGGGCATGGCCGGCATTGAGCACCCGACAGATGGCGCCACCGGTCGGGTAGTAGACCCCATTGAGCGGGCCCGTTCCGATAGTCAGCGCCTGGCTGCCAAAGGGGAGCAGCGCAGAGAGAGCACAGAGGGGGAGCAGAAGGTGATGCAAGATCCGTAGAGACATAATTGACCGTTACTGAGTTGACCGCTGGCTGATGACACAGGGTAAAAGGGATGGGGCTTGCCCATCCCGTTGCTGGCTGATCAGGGCTTGTTGTTGAGGATTGCCCGCTCCATCCGCGCCAGCGCGTCGGTCAGCCGTGCCCTGGTGCAGCCGAAGTTGAGCCGCACGAACTGGCCGTCGCCAAACTGGGCGCCGGGGGAGAGACCAACGCCGGCCTGCTCGAAGAAGGCGATGGGATCGGCAAGGCCAAGAGCGCTCACATCGATCCAGGCCAGATACGTCGCCTGATGGTTGGCCAGCTTGACGCCGGGCCAGCGGGCAACCGCCTGCTGGATCAGGGCCAGATTGGCTGCCAGATAGTCGAGCTGCTCGGTCAGCCACTGTTCGCCACCCTCATAGGCCGCTTCGGCGGCGACAAAGCCCAGCAGGTTGACGTCGGCGCTGATGCCGCGCATCGCCTGTTGCAGCCTGAAGCGCAGACGGGCGTTGGGGATAATGGCGAAGGAGCAGCAGAGACCGGCGATATTGAAGGTCTTGCTCGGGGCCATCATCACCGCGCAGCGCTCGGCCGCTTGCGCACTGATGGCGCCGTAGGGAATGTGGCGGGCATTCTTATCCAGCAGCAGATCGCAGTGGATTTCATCGGAGCAGATCACCAGATTGTGGCGCGCGGCGATGGCATCGATGGCCAGCAGCTCGTCACGGGTGAAGATGGTGCCGCCCGGGTTGTGGGGATTGCAGAGCAGCAGCAGATCTGCGGCAGGAGCCTGACGCTCCAGCTCTGCCAGATCCAGTACCCAACGACCCGCTTCCTCAATCATCGGCACGGTGAGCAGGGGACGATCATTGAAGCCCGGCGCCTGCAGGAAGGGGTACTAGACCGGCTTGGGGGTGATGATACCGCGGCCATGCTGGCTCCACGCCTTGCAGGCAAGGTTGAGCCCCGGCACCACGCCCGGCAGGAACACCAGCCATTCGGACTCGATGGTCCAGCCATAGCGGGTCGCCATCCGTTCGATAATGAGTTCGATCAGGCGCGGCGAGGGGCGTGAATAACCGAAAATGCCGTGGGCGACCCGCTTGGTCAACGCCTCAATCACGGACGGGGGGGAGACAAAGTCGGTATCGGCAACCCACATGGGCAGCACATCCTGACCCTTGTACTTGTCCCATTTCAGGCTCATGGTGCCACTGCGGTCTACTTCCTGATCAAAATCAAACATGCGAACTCCTTGTGCTGGCAGGATGGGCTTTCACTCTACGGGGTCGCGGCCTCCCTCGCAAGGCGCACACCTGCTTATGCCATCCTTGAGCCCGTTCTTGATAGTGACATAAGATAGGCGCCGAATTTTCATACGGCTGCCGCCCGTTAGCCCGTATCGTCCCTCCAATCAGTGGTAACCCTATGAGCTTGTCGATAGCGGCGGTCAAACGCCCGGATCCCGTCTCTCTTTCATTTCTTGCCGTGACTTTTATGACCGGCGTTGCGGTGGCATTGCAGGTGCCTACCTTAAGTTTGTTTCTGGCCGAAGAGGTGCAGGTGCGCCCCTTTCTGGTCGGGCTCTTCTATACCATCAACGCCGTGGTGGGCATTCTGGTCAGCCAGTGGCTGGGCCACCGCTCCGACAACAAGGGGGATCGCAAGCGACTGATCCTGCGCTGCTGCTTTGCCGGGGTAGCGCTCTCCCTGCTGTTTGCCTGGAACCGCAACTACTGGCTGCTGGCGAGTCTGGGGGTCATGCTGGCTGCGCTGGCGGCCACTGCCAGCCCCCAGCTGTTTGCGCTGGCGCGGGAGTATTCCGACAGCCGCAACCGGCGGGCGGACATGTTCAGCTCGGTGATGCGAGCCCAGTTTTCGCTGGCCTGGGTCATAGGCCCGCCCATCGCCTTCGCGCTGGCCATCGGCTACGGTTTTGAGCTGATGTATCTGGCCTCGGCACTGGCCTACCTGCTCTGTGCCCTGGTGGTGTGGCGCTGGCTGCCCTCTCTGCCTTTGCCCAAGATGGCCGAAGAGACAGAGCGGGTCAGCAGCTGGCGGGATCCGGCGGTGCGGGCACTCTTTATCGCCGCCACCCTGATGGGGACCTGCCACAGCATGTAC
>SXGR01199761.1_pt1 | contig 13041 bp, 12 predicted proteins | sample 3174711 | NCBI WGS metagenome assembly SXGR01 (sample SAMN11356860, study PRJNA531348) | freshwater metagenome | isolation source: freshwater sample F1-60 | place: China: Fuxian Lake, Yuxi | collected 2017-12-25
ACCACACCGCGGTGTTGAGCGCGGAGAACTTGTTGTCACCAGGTGTAATCACGGTGCCGAAGTACTGCTTGACCAAGTCGGGATACTCGCGTAGCGCGGTGTCCATATCGCAGAACAGAATTCCTTGCTGCTCCAGATCTTCACGGTTGCGGTGGAACACCACTTCGCTTTCGTATTGCGCAGTAACGCCGGCCAGATACTTGCGCTCGGCTTCGGGGATGCCGAGTTTTTCGTAGGTGTTGCGCATCTGCTCGGGCAAGTCGTCCCACTCGCTCACCTGTTCGGTGGCGGGCTTCAGGTAATAAAAAATGTCTTGGAAATCGAGTTCGGGCATATTGACCGCGAACCATTCGGCCATCGGCTTTTTGTCGAAAGTGTTGAGGGAACGAAGGCGCATCTTGCGCATCCATTCGGGCTCACCTTTCCACCACGAGATCTGCTCCACCACACGGTCATTGAGACCCTTTTCTGGAGCAAAGGCGTATTCGACATCGTCGCTCCAACCCAATGAGTATTTGGAGAGGTCGAGATCGAAGCTGGTCATGGGGCAATTTCTCCTACGCAGATAGTAACAATTCCCCCACCCATAACCTCTGCTCAAGGGGTGTGGCCTGCGGCGCACCTGAAGTGACGTAGTCGTTCCGATCGGGCGTAGCGTCGGGGCGTTGTATGGAGCGTTTCGGACTCGTCGGGCTGCCCAATGCGGGCAAGTCATCGCTGTACAACGCCCTCACCGGCTCGAACGCTCTCGCTGCGCCGTATCCGTTTGCCACCAAAGACCCGAACATCGGCATGGCCAAGGTGCTCGACTCGCGACTTGATGCCCTAGCGGCGATGTCGAAGAGTAAAAAAGTGGTCAACGCCACCATCGAAGTGGTCGACATCGGCGGATTGGTCGAAGGTGCAAGCAAAGGTGAAGGCCTCGGCAACAAGTTCTTGGCGAACATTCGCGAAGTGGATGCAATTGTGTTCGTGCTACGAGCATTTGCCGACGACGACATCCCCGGCCCGAGCGACCCGTTGGAACACCTGCGTGTGGTTGAACTCGAACTGGCATTGGCTGACTTAGAAAGTGTCGAAACAAAAATTGCCAAGATGAAAAAAGCGGCTCGCATGGACAACTCGGTTCTCGAAGAGCTCGAAGCCCTCGAACGCGCCCAGGTGCTGCTTGCCGAAGGGCGCCCGCTGTACCGCGCCGGCATGAAAGAGTCTGATCGCAAACTTCTGGCGCCGCATTTTTTGCTCACCACACGTCGCGTGCTCGCCGTGGTGAACGTGGCCGAGAACGAACTCGAGACGATTCCGGCCCAAGTTGCACGGGTGGCAGCCGAACTCGCGCCGCCGGGCTCGGCGAGTGAACACGAAGTTGAAGTGCTCGGCATGAGCGTGCAGATCGAAGCCGAAGCAGCACAGCTCACCGGCCAAGATCGCATCGACATGCTCGAAGCCCTTGGTTTGGGCGAAGGCGCGCTACCTCGACTCGTGCGCTCGGCCTATCACTTGCTGGGTTTGCGCACGTTTTTTACCACGGGTGACAAAGAGTCGCGCGCCTGGACTTTCAACGCTGGTGCCAAAGCCCCCGAGTGCGCCGGAAAGATTCACACCGACTTACAGCGTGGTTTCATTCGTGCCGACATGATTCATTGTGATGAGTTGCTGGCCCTTGGTTCGTGGTCAAAGGCCCGCGATGCTGGCAAGTTGCGCGTCGAGGGCAAGGACTACGAAGTTGCCGACGGCGATGTAACGGAGATTCGATTTAACGTATGACCCCGACCAATGCGTGGCTCGTAACGCAAGGTCGCGTGTTGGCCAGTGCCACAATTGCCGAAACTCGCAAACAGCGTCGTCGCGGGTTCATCGGCGAAGCCAACCCGCAGATTGCGCTGGTACTTCCGAAATGCAAATGGGTACACACCTTCGGATGCCGAAGTGCACTCGATGTTGCGTATCTCAATGACCACTCGCAGGTGGTGAAGATGCAGCGACTCGCCCCGATGCGATTGCCGCTGCCTGTGCCTGCAGCACAGACCGTGGTGGAGGCCAAGGCGGGATCATTCGAGCGCTGGGGCCTGCAGCTTGGCCACACGCTGGAGGTGCGTCGCGTAAGCGACACACCATCAACACTGCGTCGCGCGAGCGACGCGCCATCAACACGGCAGCGCGTATGACCGGCAAACTCGTGCTCGTAGCCACACCGATTGGCAACCTGTCAGACATCACGGCGCGGGCCGTCGAGGCACTGCGCGAGGCCGATGTGATCTGCTGCGAAGACACGCGGCATTCGAGCAAGTTGCTGCAGCACATCGGTGTGAGCGATAAACCGCTGCTCGTCGTCAACGAACATACCGAACACGACTCGCGCGAAAAGATCGTGGCTCTGGTTGCTCAGGGCAAAGTTGTTGCGCTCATCACCGATGCCGGCAGCCCCGGCATCAGTGACCCGGGCGAGCGCATCGTGCGTGCAGTCGTTGACGCTGGCGGCGTGGTGAGCGCCACGCCTGGGCCTTCGGCGGCGATCATGGCAGTGACGCTGAGTGGTCTGCCCGCTGGGCGATTTGTTTTCGAAGGTTTTTTACCGCGCTCTGGCGTTGAGCGCAAGGAGCGCCTCGAGATGGTGGCAATCGAAACCCGCACCACCGTGCTGTACGAAGCACCGCATCGGCTCCACAAGACGCTTGCCGACCTCGAGCTCATGTGCGGCTCGCAGCGCCGCATTGCGCTTGCTGCCGAACTCACCAAGATTCACGAAGATGTGTGGCGCGGCACTTTGCGTGACGCCGTAAAACGCCACGCCGACAGCGAGCCTCGTGGCGAATTTGTGTTGGTGCTCGACGGCGCTGCACCTGCTGCCCCGCCAACTGATGACGAAATCATCGTGGCCCTGCGGGCCGAAATCGCCGCAGGGGTGACGCGTAAAGATGCAGCCTCGCGGGTGTCAGCGCGTTTTGGCGTGTCGAAGCGTCACGTGTATGAGTTGACGCTGACGCTCGGATAGCGCCGCGGCCGGACCAACAAGAATCAGCGCGGCAGCAACGCGAGTTGTCGCGATTGCGCCACCAACTCGCCGGATGCATTCCAGATGGAGCCGTCCTCTTCGAACATGCCGTTGTGCAATTCGCGCGTAGTGAACTCGGCACACACCGGTGCACCATCGGGGATTCCACGTAGGTAAAACGACAACTGCACGGTGGGAACCCAGCCGGGTGCCCCCGACAGATTGAACATTGCTGGTGGCAATGCATCACAAAACAGCGTGAGCGCAAGGGCATCCACCGGGCGCTCGTCACGAAACGCACACCATCCACGAACGTGTGCCTCGCCCTTTGGCTTGCCGGTGGCAAAACCCGTGTCGTCGGGATGCAGCCGAACGTCCACGTTGTTCATGAGCCCAGGAAGTCCCGAGCTGGTGGGTCCGCGTGGGACCGCGTATTCGAACACCGGCATCTCCGGCATTGCCAGCGTCGTATGTTCGACTGCGCCAGTTACCAACGTGTCGCCATAGGTTCCGAGTGCGGTCACGATGATGCGGTCTTCTTGGCGCATGGTCGCGAGTGCGGTGGTGAACGATTTGCCAGTTTTCATCACGGTGGTGTCGATGGTGACGTCGGCGTCATTCACCGGGCCCAGGTAATGACACGACAGTGCAACGGGTAAAGGCCTACCCGTTGCTTCGCGCATTGCCGATGCCACCAGCGCCAACAGATATCCCCCGTTCGCATTGCCACCGATGTCCCAGCCGTCGTGCACACGGGCGCTAAAGACGCCACCACCAATAGCTCGTACCTGCGTCGCGGTATCGAACCGAAAAGTCACGGGGTTGAGCGTAGGTTGGAGTGGTGCCAAAGTTCTCGGTGACGACCCCGATTTATTACGTGACGGCCAAGCCGCACCTTGGCCATGCCTACACCACCATCGTGACCGATGCCGTGTGTCGCTGGCACCGCTTGTGCGGTGACGACGTGCATCTGTTGACCGGCACCGACGAACATGGGCTCAAAGTGCAGCAATATGCCGACGCCGCCGGCAAGACGCCCCGCGAGTTTGTCGACGAAATCGCCCCGCTGTATGCCGACGCGTGGCAGCAACTCGACGTGAAATACGACGACTTCATTCGCACCACCGAAGATCGCCACAAGCGTGGCGTGCTCAAGTTGCTGCAGGCTTGTTACGACGCGGGCGACATCGAAGTTGATGTTTACCGCGGCCACTACTGCGTGGCGTGCGAGGCCTACTACGTCGAAGAAGAACTCGTCGACGGCAACTGCCCAATTCACAAAACCCAGGCCGCTTATGTGGAAGAGGAAAACTATTTCTTTCGTTTGTCGCGATTCGAGCAGCGCTTGCTCGACTGGTACGACAAACACCCCGATGCAATCTCGCCCAACTTTCGCCGCAACGAAGTAATCGGGTTCATCAAAGGTGGGCTCAACGACTTTTCGGTGAGCCGCAAGACCCTTAAATGGGGCATTCCCTTGCCGTGGGATGACCAACACGTGACCTACGTGTGGTTTGATGCACTCTCCAACTACATCACTGCTCACGGCTACGGCACCAACGACCAGCAATTCGCCGAGCGCTGGCCGGTGGACTGGCACTTCATCGGCAAAGACATCATTCGGTTTCATTGCGTGTATTGGCCGGCGATGCTCATGTCAGCGGGCATCGAACCACCCAAGGGCTGGGCCGTTGGCGGGTTTTTGATGGTCGGTGGAGAAAAGATGTCCAAAACCACCGGCAACGTGGTGAGCCCGCTTGATCTCATTGACGAGTTCGGCGTCGACGGCTTCCGCTATTACCTGCTCGCCGACACGGTCTATGGCAACGACGGCGATTTTTCGTATGAAGGTTTGGTGGCGCGTTACAACTCTGACTTGGCCAACAACCTCGGTAACTTGGCCGCGCGTGTGGCAACCGTGGTCGAAAAGAAATGTGGCGGTCGCGGGCCGGCATCGCGACCCGATTCACCCTTGGCCCAAGTGGCCGCCGATGTGGTGCGCGATGCAGATACAGCGTGGCGCGGTGCGCAACCAAGTCGTGCTCTTGAAGCAACGTGGAACTTGATTCGCGCCACCAATGCCCACCTCGAACAGCACGAACCATGGAAGATGGAACCTGGCACCGCCGTCGACGCTGTGATGGGTGATGCACTCGAGGCGCTGCGCATCGTGGTGATGTTGGCCAACCCTGCCCTGCCCACGACATCGCAAGAAATTTGGCGGCGCATCGGCTTGGCTGGGCGCATCGACGAATGTCGAGTCGGCGTCGACACTCAGTGGGGGTTGTACCCCAGCGGATCAGTTGTAGAAAAAGGTGAACCACTCTTCCCGCGCAAAAAGGTCTGAGCAGAAGTTATAAACATGTCCACAAAAAACGTGTCCACAGAAAATACCGTGCAGTGGGTTGATACGCACTGTCACGTGTATGACGAACGCACACCGGGTGGTGCCGATGCATCCATCGCCAACGCCACCGCCCACGATGTAAACAAAGTGATTGTGATTGGCACCGATGCCAACACCACCCAGCAGGCACTTTCCATTGCTGCTCGCCACCAGAACGTGTGGGCCACGGTTGGTTTGCACCCCCACGATGCCAAATTGGGTGTCGACACCGTGCTGCCCTTCGTGGATGGGTTGACTGCTGCCCAGCTCGAAACACAGAAAATCGTGGCAATCGGTGAATGTGGTCTTGACTTTTATTACGACCACTCTGATCGTGACGTGCAACGAACAGCGTTCGCCCAACAAATCGCTTTAGCCAAGCAATTGGATTTGACGCTCGTCATTCACACCCGCAACGCGTGGCCCGACACATTTGATGTGCTCGATGGCGAAGGCATGCCCGAGCGCGTGGTGTTTCACTGTTTTACTGGCGACGAAGCCGAGGCTCGACAAGCCGTGCAACGCGATGCATGGTTGTCATTTTCGGGCATCGTTACTTTTAACAAAGCCGACGATATTCGTCGCGCGGCAAAATTCTGCCCCGCCGACAAACTGCTCACCGAAACTGATGCGCCGTGGCTCACGCCAGTGCCGCATCGTGGCAAAGAAAACGAGCCTGCCCACGTGCGACTGGTTGGTGAATGTTTGGCGCACACGCGCGGTGAAAGTGTGGCATCCATTGCGCAAAGTACTGTGGCCAACGCTCATCGGGCGTTTCCAGGTATCTCTCGCTAGCGTTTGCCTACGTGTTTCTCACTGCTAGCGATCGTCGCCGTGTAACCCTCGTTGGGCTCTTCACACTTCTTGTTGTGCCAGCGGTGATCTTCTTTACGCGCGGTGAACCGCAGGCCGAATTGGCCTCGGTTGCCGCTGCAGGTATCGAAATTGCGCCGAGTCAGCCTGACGCAAACGATTCGCCCGCCCCGGTGTTTTTGTCAGGGCCGATTGGTGTGGCACCAACTGGCACTGCCCCAACTGCGTATCCAAGCGCCGACACCGCCAAACTCACCGGGCTGGCAACATTCAGTAGTTTCAACGGCGCTCCGGTCACCATCTGCAATTGCCCGCAGGCGCCCTACGGCGTGCGTCTGTCAGTAAAAAACCTCAATAACGGACGCTCTATCACGTGTTCCAATGTGATGATGCCGTCCACTCCGGCCAATGTGACCATCGTGGTGCACACCCAGTTGTTCGTCGGGCTTTCTGATCTGGTCAACGCACCGATTCCTGTTTCCATCACCTGGTGACTCTCACCCGCTCGCAAACGTCGGAGCTACTGGCGCGCCACGGCCTGGCACCACGGCGAACCTTCGGGCAGAACTTTGTTGTTGAACCCGAAACCGTGCGACGTATCGCAACGTTGGCTCGTGTTGGCCCTGGTGACCACGTGGTGGAAATCGGCGCAGGCCTTGGTGCACTCACGCTGGCCCTTGCCGAAACCGGTGCACAAGTGGTTGCCGTCGAGATTGATTCGGGGCTCGTCGAAGTGTTGCGTGAAAATGTGGCGTCAATCGCCAACGTAAAAGTGGCGCACGACGATGCGATGCGACTGGATTGGAATGTGTTGCTGACTGATGCCCCGCGTTGGACTGTGGTCGCTAATCTTCCGTACAACGTGGCCACACCACTCGTTGCCGACTTGCTCGACCAAGTTGCGCAGGTGCAGCGACTGTTGGTGATGGTGCAAAAAGAAGTCGCCCAGCGACTAGTGGCACAACCAGGCAGCGATGCTTTTGGTGCCGTGAGTGTGAAGGTGGGTTACTGGGCCACTGCGCGAATTGTCGGCGAGGTGTCATCGGCGGTGTTTTTGCCGCGTCCGCGAGTGTCATCATCTCTTGTTGAAATCACTCGTCGCGACCAACCAGCGGTGAGTGCACCATTTGCCGACATGTTTGCTTTGATTCGCCAAGGCTTTGCCACCCGTCGCAAGATGTTGCGCCGCGCGCTCGATGGCGTAGCGGTCAACGAAGACTTCGTGGCTGCCAACGTCGACCCGCAGGCGCGTGCCGAGCAACTCGCCATTGACGACTGGTCGCGCCTCACGCTGGCAATCAACGCTCGACGCGCGCTCACCAACGACACGGCTACTCAATGACTGGGCTACCTATGGAAAGTGCTTCAGAAACACAGTCGGTTTCCGTCGTGGAAGCACCAGCCAAGCTCACGTTGTCGCTGCACGTCGTGGGCGTTCGCAACGACGGTTTTCATCTCATCGATGCCGAAATGACCACCCTGGCGTTGTGCGACACCTTGCAGATCGACACGCAAGGCACGGGCATCAGTGTGAGTGGGCCATTCGCCGATGGCGTGCCGACCAGTGCTGACAACTTGGTGGCGCGTGCATTGCAGTTGGCGCAACGAGATGCAGGCGTTCATATCGACAAACAGATTCCCAACGGTGGCGGTCTGGGGGGTGGCTCGGCGGACGCCGCTGCAGTGTTGCGTTGGGCGGGTTTCACCGACCTAGTTGCTGCGTCGCGCATTGGCGCAGACATTGCGTTTTGTATGGTTGGCGGCCGAGCACGAGTGCGTGGCATTGGCGAAGTGGTCGAACCTATTACGCCCAACCCGAGCAACAGCGAGCCGCTCGTGGTGACTCTGATCGTGCCACCGCTGTTTGTGTCGACCCCTGCGGTGTATCGCGCTTGGGACGAACTTGCAGTGCCGACGCAACGTGCAGCAATCAACGATCTCGAGGCAGCCGCCATCGTGGTCGAGCCACGCTTGGCGCTGTGGCGCGATCGCATTCTCGAAGCGGCCGGTGTTGCACCAACTTTGGCGGGCAGCGGTGCCACATGGTTCTTGCGTGGACGATATGAAATTGCCGAAGCGCTAGCCGATGCGACGGTGATCGTCACACGCGCTGGTTAGAGCGGTCGCGAAGCGAAGTTATTTGTTGGCGCGTTGGTGGCGAGTGCGGCGAAGCATCTTCTTGTGCTTCTTTTTGCGCATTCGCTTGCGGCGACGCTTGACGAGTGATCCCATGCGAGGCAAGACGCTACCCTGAAATAAGGCGCATCTGCGCTTTGAGTCTTTCCGGGGTCGTTCAATGGCAGGACAGCGGGTTTTGGTCCCGCTTATAGGGGTTCGAATCCTCTCCCCGGAACCAGCCGAAACGCGTCCAGCGACCACCCGAGTCGCGTTCAGCGACCACCTGGAACGTGTCAAATGGGGCGCCGAGTGCGTTGCGTTCTATGATTGCCCGTAGTGAACAAATCGATCGACAAAGTCACCACCAAGCGGATGGTGCTCTACAGCGGTCGCGCCCATCCGGCGCTAGCGCGCGAAGTTGCCGGCCACCTCAACATTTCGCTTGGTGAAGCCGATGTGGTGGAGTTCGCCAATGGCGAGATACGCCCGCGGTTCGGCGAAAGCATTCGCGGTGGCGACGTATTCATCATGCAATCGCACTTCGGCCACAACGGCCACAGCATCAATGACGCAATCATGGAACAGCTCATCATGATTGATGCTGCTTATCGCGCGTCGGCAAAACGCGTTACTGCGGTGTGCCCGTTTTACGGATACGCCCGACAAGACCGCAAAGCCGCGGGTCGCGAACCGATCACTGCACGCGTCGTTGCCGACATGTTCAAAGCAGCGGGGTCGAAGCGAATGGTGTCGGTGGATTTGCACAGCGGGCAAATTCAGGGCTTCTTTGATGGCCCGGTCGACCACCTCACTGCCATGCCTGTACTCGAAAAATACCTGCGCGAAAATGCGCGCGAAGGCGTGGTGATTGTCTCGCCCGACACTGGTCGCGTAAAAGTCGCCGAACGATTCGCCCAGCACTTGGCCGACATGAGCGCCGACGTCGCGTTCGTCTACAAACGCCGCGAGAAAAATTCGGTCAATGTATCGAGTGCCAAAGAAGTCATCGGCGATGTCGAGGGCCGTTTGTGCGTGCTCACCGACGACATGATCGACACTGCTGGCACCATCACCTCGGCGGCCGACTTGCTGTTGGCTCGTGGCGCCAAAGAAGTGTGGGCAATGGCTACCCACGGCGTGTTGTCTGACCCGGCGATCGACCGCCTGAAAAAGTCGTCGATTAGCCGTGTGGTGCTCACCAACACCATCCCGTTGGCGGAGGAAAAGCGCATTGACCGTATCGAGGTGCTGTCGGTTGCCAAGATCATTGCCGACGCGTTGGCAGCCGTGTTCGAAGAAACCAGCGTGAGCGAGCTCTTCGGTGGCGAAAACCTCGCCTGATCAGGCCCGAATTTGCGCCCTTAGACTGACCAAATGCCAACAGCACTAAAAACCAGCCTCGGGCGTGCGCTCGGTAGCGCTGCTGCCCGCCGCTTGCTCACCCAAGATCAGATTCCTGCTGTCGTCTACGGACACGGCATGACACCAACACCCGTCACCGTTGACCGCAAAGCGTTGCGCGTTGCATTGTCGGGCCCCGCTGGCCTCAACACCGTGTTGGATTTGCAAGTTGGCAACGACACGTACCCAGCCATCGTCAAAGAAGTGCAGCGCGACCCCGTGAAGCGCATTGTGCGTCACGTCGACTTCTTGCAAATCAGCCTCACCGAACTCATCACGGTGCACGTGCCACTGCACATCAAAGGAACCGCCAAGGCCGTACTTGCCGAGGGTGGTCTCGTTGACCCAGTCGTTAACTCCGTCGATGTGCGCGCCACTGCGGCAAACATTCCGAACGAAATCATCGTCGACATCACCAACCTCACCATGGACACCGTGGTGCGTCTTGGCGACCTGCAAATGCCCGAGGGTGTGTCCATCGTCGGTGACCCCGAGTTTGTGGTTGTCACCGTGGTCACCACCAAGATCGAAGAAGTTGCCGTCGTGGCAGCACCCGTCGAAGGCGAAGCCGGTGCCGAGGGTGCCGCACCTGCTGCCGAAGGTGCTGCCGAAGGCGATGCTGGCAAGCCGGCTGCAGGTGGCAAACCTGCCGCGGGCGGCAAGCCAACTAAGTAAATCGCGATGCGGTAATCCGCGATGGCGCTATTTGGCCGCTCGTCGCGATCTGAGCGACGCGGAACCCCATTTTCGGCACTCGTCGTTGGTATCGGCAACCCAGGCCGCGAATACGAACGCAGTCGTCACAATGTGGGTTTCGAAGTCATCGACGAGTTGGCGCGTCGTGCCTCGACCACACTCAAAGCGTCACGCGACAAGTCGTTGTTAGCCGAAGTGCACTCTGACTTCTTGCATTATTTGTTGAGCAAGCCGATGACATTCGTGAACAACTCAGGCCAAGCAGTTGGCCCGCTGGCGCGACGATTCGGCATTGACGAAGTGGCACGCATCGTCATTGTGCACGATGAACTCGATTTGGCACCCGGTGTTGTGCGCGTCAAGGTTGGTGGTGGGTTGGCTGGTCATAACGGCCTGCGGTCGATAACCCAACATCTGAAGTCGCAGGATTTCGTGCGTGTCCGCATCGGCGTCGGCAAGCCACCCAGCAAAGAACACGGTGGCGATCACGTGCTCGGCAAGATTCCGACTGCAGAACGCCAACTGCTTGACATCGCCGTGCAGCGCGCTGCTGACGCCTCCGAACTGATCTTGCAACATGGCGCCGACGCGGCCATGCAACAGATCAATGCCGACTGAACGGCATCCCGCATGATTGCTAAAGACAACGTGTCACTGGCCGTGCTCGCCGAACTTGCCGCCAGTCACGGCCGCACATTGGGCATCGGGGTTCCTGCGGGTGCCGTGGTGGGGTGGGCAGAAAACGCTCGCCCACTGCTGCTGAGCGCACTAGCCCGCACGCGCCCGCGCAACATTTTGGTGGTGGCGGTGCCCACCGATTCGCAGGCCCGTGTGTTGTACGACGATTTGCGCGCATACAGCGATGCGGCGGTGGCGTATTTTCCGGCGTGGGAAACCCTGCCGTTCGAACGGGTGAGCCCCGGCATCGAAACGATGGGCGAACGAATGCGCTTGGTGTCACAGTTGCGCAGCGCAACGGCGCCGCAAATTGTCATCGCGCCGATTCGGGCCCTGTTGCAGCGGCTCAGCCCGGCTGCATTGACCTTCGAGCCAATCGTGATTCGTCGCGGTGCAACGCTCGATCTTGATGCCATCGCCACGACACTCGTGGAATGGGGATACGCGCGCGAGCAACTCACCGAACATCGTGGCGAGTTCGCCCAACGTGGCGCCATCTTCGACGTGTTCGACGCCACCGCCGATGCACCAGTGCGAGTCGAGTTGTGGGGGGACGAAGTCGAACGGCTGAGCACTTTTTCGGTAACCGATCAGCGCAGCACCGGCGAACTCGACGAAGTGGTGTTGTATCCGGCTCGTGAATTGCTGATCGATGACAACATCGCGGCTCGCGCCGAGCAGTTGAGCACCACCGAGCCGTGGGGTCGCGAACAGTGGGAGCGCATCGCCCAACGCAGCGGCTTTGAAGGAATGGAGAACTGGCTGGCCTGGCTCGTCGACGATTCAACGACGTTGCTCGACGTGTTGCCGGCCCACGCCGGGCTCGTGGTGTGCGACCCTGCATACCTGCGCTCGCGGGCGCGCGAGTTGCACAAAGAAGAGCGTGCCGTAGCCGAAGCACTGGCCTCAACGTGGTCGTTTGCCATCGACGAAGACATGCCCCGACTGCACGTGGATGTCGACACGTTGTTAGAGCGCACCACCACAGAGTTGGTGTTGGCGATTACTTCACCTGGCTTGGGCGAACCAACGGATGGTGCAATCGACGTGGCCGTGAGCCGCTGGGGTTCGCCAGCCAACACCACCGAGCGGCTGGCCGAACGACTACGGGAACTACTGCAGATCAACTTTCAGATCGTGCTCGCCTATGACAGCAACGAGTCGGCCACCCGTGTTCGACACGAACTCGCATCGTATGGAATACCCGTCGTATACGCCGCCCCCGGTGCGATACCCAAGTCGTCGTTTTCGCGGAATGTGGTCACGGTCGTGGTGCAGCAGTTGCACGAGGGCTTCGTATTGCCAACGGTCTCGATCATGGTGGCGACCGAAGCCGAAATTTCGGGTCGTCGCCTCACGCGTCGTCGTCGCACACGCCGCCGTGGGGCCGCCACGATGTTCGAGGATCTCAAGGCTGGCGATCATGTGGTGCACGACGTGCACGGCATCGGCGTGTTCGAGGGCATGGCGCGACGCAAACTCGACGGGGTCGAACGCGACTTTCTACACCTGCGATACGCCGACGGCAGTCTGTTCGTGCTCAGCGATCAGATCGACTTCGTGCGGCAATACGTGGGCGGCGACGCGCCACCGCTCAACAAGATGGGTGGCGCAGATTTCGCGCGCATCAAACAGCGGGTACGCAACGACCTGCGGGTGATTGCCCAAGAACTGGTGGTGCTGTACCAGCGACGACTGCACACGCCTGGGCACGCGTTTAGCCCCGACACACCGTGGCAAACCGAAATGGAAGCCGCGTTTCCGTTCGTAGAAACCCCCGACCAATTCGAAGCAATCATCGCCGTGAAGCAAGACATGGAAAGTGCCAGCCCGATGGATCGTCTCGTATGTGCACAACTGCGCGATAGCTGCGCATTTCGCCCCAAGCCTCAGCACCTGTGCGCAGCAATGCACTTTCGTTCAGGCGCAGCGCAGTGCGCAGCACTTGCTCGCG
>SXGR01357608.1_pt1 | contig 13041 bp, 15 predicted proteins | sample 3174711 | NCBI WGS metagenome assembly SXGR01 (sample SAMN11356860, study PRJNA531348) | freshwater metagenome | isolation source: freshwater sample F1-60 | place: China: Fuxian Lake, Yuxi | collected 2017-12-25
AAGGGCGAGGGCGAGGGACACTTCCTATTATAAGCGGCCTCTTTCGCTATTTCTAGTCATTTGAGGCTATTATGCTGAAAACAAAAAGGAAAGAGAGCTCAATGCCACAAGCATCATAGCGATTTCTGGACGGGCTCTAGATAACCCGTACAACAGACGTCAACTGATTGATTTCATACCAGATAGACGCAAGGCCTGTCTTGACGGCGCCCAATAGGTAGCAAGCAATCAAATGAACATACCTGGAAGCAGAAAACGAGTGATCGTGTGCGAGACACAGCCGCTGACGGCTGAGGGGATTCGTGCCGCTTTGGCCGGCTGCGAGGACCTCGAATTCCGGTGCGCACTTGATTCGCTCGGGGCGGCCAGTGAGCGGCTCCGCAGCGAGTCGCCGGATCTGATGCTGGTTGACAAGTCGTTCGGAGCGCAAGCGGTGCTTCATTGGCTGAGCCAGGAGAGACCGGTGCTGGCCAAAACCGGATTAGTGATCTGGGGGGCGGCGATTACCGAACCGGAAGCGCTCAGGCTCCTGCAGTTGGGCGTAAAGGGAATTCTCAGGAAGTCGGCTGACATGGCCACTTTGATTGCCTGCCTGCGGGCAGTGGCGGCCGGTGCCAACTGGATGGAAGACGCCCTGTTCCGCGACACTCCGCGGCCGGAACGCTACGCCCGGAGCGAATTGACTCCGCGCGAGCAGCAGGTACTCGATCTGGTCGAGGCCGGCATGAAGAATCGGGAGATTGCCCGGGAGTTGGGGATCCGGCCGGGGACCGTGAAAATCCACCTCAAGCATATTTTCGAAAAGACCGGTGTGCGCGGGCGCTATGGGCTGGCGCTGAATAACATTCGAGAGCGAGGGCTACTCGGTGGATTGTTGCCGCCGCCTCTGCCTCTTCCTATACAGGCGGCCGGGAATGGACAGGCGCCGTTTCGGATGCGATGAGCCGGAGCCGATTCGCATCGGCGATTCTCCAGAGGGGGCTTTGCGGTCCCCTCGAAGGACCAGGGGGACCCGCCGCGGGGTGGCTGGCTTCTGCTGTCGAGCACCATGGTATAGAATCGCAGGGATGCCGAGACCAATCGCCATTGTGTTGTTGTTCGTCGCCGCCTGCTGCGCCCCCGCCCAGAATACCGCCATCTTTGACAACCCCAAGCGCCCGTTCATGACGGCCCGCCGTCCCATGGCGCTCGCTCTCATCGGCGACCGATACCACTCCCCCACCTATATCCGCGAAGGACTGGCCAAGGCGCTGGTGGCGGAAAATATTCCCGTTACCTTCATCGAAAATGTGGCTGAACTCAATGCGTCTTCGCTGGGCGCCCACCAGTTGCTGATCATCCTGCGCGACGGCATGAACTGGCCAGGGGGCTATGACAAGGACCCTGTCAAATGGATGACCGATGCGCAGCAGCAGGCGGTATGGGAGTTTGTCACCCGCGGGGGCGGCGTGCTGGCGCTCCACAACTCGCAGGGTCTATATCCGCCCGGCGGTCTCTACTACAAGATGTTCGGCGGCGACTATGGCGGGCATCCCAAGCCGTATGTGTTCACGGTTCGCGTGGAGAATAAACGCCATCCGATTACGGCCGGCGTCGAGGATTTCCGGATCTTCGACGAACAGCATACGGTCAAATATTATCTGGACGACGAGCATCTGCTGTTGCGGACCATCGCAAGCGACAATCTGGCCGCGGCCGGCGGCTGGTGGCGTGAGTTAGGAACGGGCCGGTTCTGCTATCTCTCGCCGGGGCATACGCCGGAAGCATTGAACCACCCGATGATGCAGCGCCTGATTCGGAACGCGGTCAACTGGGTGCTGAAGCAGAATTGAACTGGTGGGGTAGAGTTACCACCGCTCCTGCACGCTCACGACTCTAAAATCTGGTTCCTGGGCAATGATTTCCTGGAGCAGGAGCGCCATCGGCTCTGTAACAGGCAGAGACTTCCCTTGCAACCGGTCCCGAATCGACATGCGTCTTTCGAGAAAGAGATGCCAGTTGCTGCGGGAATTCTTGCGAGTGGATAGGCCGGCGAAATATTCGTAGCCCTTGGCGCGAATCGGGATTTCAAACCCCCATTCGTAGCGGGTCGGACTACCAGCCTTCAAACCGGAATCCGAGAGGCGGGCCTTCAACCAGCCAGCCAGTGTGAGGTCGGTTTCGTCGTCACGGTGACAGTCGCCATGCGCCCCGCGTGCCATAAATTGAATGTGAACAGCCATGAATGTGTCAGCGTCCTTGCCGAAACAGCCTACTGGAGTGTGCATCGGACGACACTCCGCGCTTCAATAGGGCGGCGGCTTAGAAAATTTTAGCCTGGACCAATTCCTGTCGATCGCCACGATTTTTGACGTGACGAATCCATGGGCACGCAACGTCTCGAGTACTACATATTGGTTCAGATCCGGCTGGCACAGCTTGGACCCGGCCTTGGGCCAACAGATCCACAACCAGGCTCGCGGGCCCAAGCGAGGCAAAATGCGGTCCACGCGAAGATCGAGCTCATCGACGGTGCGCGCAAATAGGATGGCAATCCCGGTAGTCTTGGTGGGATTCGCGGCGAACTGAACTCCCTCCGGTGGCCGCAAATAATCGACAAAGCCGTCGGGCGCCCCACTGAGCTCCGCGGTTATGCCGGGCAGGAGCCCCAACTTTTTCGCCAACGGACTGGCGGCCCAGCGCCGCATGTATGGATCGGGTGGTTTGGCGGACGCCAATGTTAATGCCGGCGCAGCTCCAACGGCTTGGCGAATCGCAGAGGGAAGGGCGCCCCAATCGGCCGCGTAGACTGCTTCGGGAATAAGTTCGCGAATGCGGGCCACCTTTTCCGGCTCGCCCCCGGCGAAAACGATGGGGATCATACGCGTCGCCCTGGTGCGGCGCGCGTAGAGGGCCACTTCGCGGCCATGGTTTGGGAGGCGCGTGAGATCGATTACCAGCGCTTGCGGTTGACGATCACTCAATCACCGCGCGAAACCGGGCTCGATTTTGTGATCGAAATCCGCATCGAAACCTGCCTTGATCAGCCGCGCTACTCGCTCGGCGGCTTCGGCCTCGTGCCAATGAAACAGGCGTAGGCGGATCCTGGGCGGCTTTTCCCGAATAGGCATGGCAACGGGGGCGGCGCTGGCCCGGCTGCGAGCAAAAACCACACCGGCCTACTGACCAAGAATATCGTAAGTCGTCGTGCCAGGCACTCTCACCTTGGAGTAAGCTTCGACCCACGTCTTGTGATAAGCGTGCACATCATAAGCCTTCAGTTTGTCCAGGCCATTGAGCTCGATACACATACCCCATTGGCGCGGGCGATATTGAATCTTGGCGTCCACTTCCTTCTCGCCCCCCTGCAGACGCTTGCGGGCGTCTCCTGGAACAGCGTACTGCGCCAGAACGGCGTTCAATTTGCCGTACCAAACTCGCTTGACCAGGCCCTTCATTTGTTTCGGCATCGCATCGCTGGCATTGTAGAACGCTTCCCAATCGGCTGGCGAGGCCTTCGCCTCCACCGTGAAGGCGAAGCAATGCATCATGTTCTTCTCACCGGCCCACGCCTGCGCGGTCGAAAGTAGGGCGGCGAGGGCTGTTACCACTGTAATTTTGCGCATAGATTCATAGCGTAACACAGCCCAAATCCATGGCCCGGCGGCCGTTGTCCTCTGCCCGCTGGCGCCTCAGGAGCCACCCACAATGGATGCGGGGCCCAGATCATGTGCCGGCATTGGCGATATACTAACCCTTGCCCTGCTTGTGATTTGAGGTTACTCTCCACCATGCGAACTGTTGAACTTGTTGCTCCCCGCACGCTTGAATTGTTTGAACGGCCAGATTTGCAGGCTCCCGGATCCGGCGAAGTACTGGTGAAGCTGAAAGCGGTAGGCCTATGTGGCACCGACCTTCATTGGTATCAGGACGGGCATGTGGGTCACACCGCAGCCCAGTTTCCGATGATTCTCGGGCATGAGCCCGTCGGGGAAGTCGTGGAAGTAGGGGGCGGCGTAACCACGCATGCCGTGGGTGACCGCGTAGGCATCGAGCCGTCGATCGTCTGCGGAAAATGCGAATTCTGCCTGGGCGGGCGTCCGAATAACTGTGTCGACGGGATCTTCATGGGCGGCCATCAGGCACCTGGTTTTTTCCGCGAGTACGCCACGGTGCCCGCGCGCAATGCCGAGCACTTCCCGGCCTCGCTCGACTTCATAACGGCGACTCTGATCGAGCCTACCGCGGTCGTGGTGCATATCTTTGCGTTGACGAGGATGCGGGCGGGAGACACGGTGGCCGTGCTGGGCGCCGGACCCATCGGGCTCCTCTGCGCCACGTTCGCCAAGCTCGCGGGCGCTTCGCAGATCTACATTCTCGATCGCGTACCGCACCGTTTGCGAATCGCGCGCCAGATCGATCCGTCGTTCACCACCGTATTGGCCCCGAACGAAGATTTGTTCCAGACGGTGATGGACGGAACCAACGGGCGGGGCGTGGACATCGCCATCGATGCCGCCGGTTCATTTGAGACGATTCACTCCGGAATTCATATCCTGCGGCCGTGCGGGAAGTTCGTGCTGGTGGGCATTCCCTCAGATCGCGTCTTCTACGTGGACCTACACACGGCGATGAGCAAGGAGATCGAGATTCAAACGGTGAAGCGCAGCAACCACCGCGGGCACGGCGCCATCGAGTTACTGGTGTCCGGCAAGATTCCCGATACGCTCATCACGCACCGCATGGAGTTGGCGCACACGGCCGAGGGATTCGAGATGGTTTCTGGCTGCAAAGACGGCGTGGGCAAGCTGGTGGTGGAGATCGAATCGTGAGATGGCGGAAATTGAAACGCTCCGCTCGCTCTCGCGCGACGGCCGGCTAATCCTGGTCTCGCGCGGAGTTCGGCTGTTTGCCTTCGGCGCATTGTCGGTAATCCTGGTGCTGCACTTTGCCGCCCAGGGTTGGAGTGAAGCTCAGATCGGGCGGCTGCTGGCAGTGACAATGACCGGCGACGCAGCCGTGACACTGTGGGTGACGCTGCATGCCGACCGGATCGGCCGCGTGCGCATGTTGCGTCTGGGCGCGCTACTGATGATTTTGGCGGGCGTGGCGCTGCCGTCCACGTCGAACGTGTGGGTGATTGCGCCGGTCGCGTTCCTGGGCGCCATCAGTGTCAACGGCGGTGAGGCGGGGCCTTTCATGGCGATCGAGCAAGCCGCTCTGACGCATTCACTCGTCAACGCCGCCCATCGCACCACAGCCATCTCCTGGTACACTTTGTGCGGTTCGTTGGCGAGCGCGCTGGGAGCTCTAGCGGCGGGGTTTGCCGGTAGTTACACGGCAGTTTTCATTCTCTACGCCGCTGGCGGCGCGCTGCTGTGGATGATGTTCGGGGGCCTCTCGCCGGGTATCGAGCCGCAAGCGAACGAAAGCATCGCCCCGCGATTCGGGTTACACAAGTCGCGCTCGATCGTGATGCGCCTTTCGGCGCTCTTCATGCTCGATACTCTGGGATCCGGACTTGTGGTGCAGGGTTTCCTCGCCTACTGGCTCCACCGGCGCTTTGGCATCGGCACGGCGGCAATCGGCAGCACATTTTTCGGCATGAGCCTGCTGGCGGCATTCTCGGCTATGGGGGCCGGGCGTTTGGCGGCGCGCATCGGGTTGGTCAACACCATGGTATGGACCCACATCCCGGCGAATCTGTTGTTGATCGCGTTGCCATTTATGCCTTCGCTGCCCTTGGCGATCGTGATCCTGCTGTTGCGCGGATGCCTTTCGCAAATGGACGTGCCGGCGCGGCAATCTTATCTGATGGCGGTCGTCCAACCCGATGAGCGTTCGGCCGCGGGCGGGGTGACGGGCTTGGCCAAGAGCCTGGCGAGCGCTATCTCGCCGCCCATCACCGGTGCGCTGTTCGCGGCGGGCTGGATGAGTGCGCCCTTCGCGGCGGCCGGTCTATTGAAGATTGTTTACGACCTGGCGTTGTGGCGGGGATTCCGGTCGGTCAAACCACTGGAGTAAGCTGATATTCCACCGCGTGCCGGGCCGCGATAGAATGAAGCCGGAACCCTAAATATGGACCTGCGAAGAGACTTTCTAAAGACCGGCGCCATTCTCGCCGCCGCCGCTCCGGCCATTCTCCGAGGCGCCGAAGACACTCAACCGGTTAAAGTGGGCCTGGTCGGCTGCGGCGGACGCGGCACCGGTGCGGCCTCACAGGCGCTCAAGGCGGATGACTATGCCGAACTGGTGGCCGTCGCCGACATCGACCAATCGCGCATTGACGACAGCCTCATGCGGCTCACAAAGATCGCTGGCCAGAAGATCAAAGTCGAGCCCGCCATGATGTTCACAGGGCTGGACGCCTACAAGCAGGTGATCGCCGCGGGCGTCGACGTGGTGCTGCTCGCCACGCCGCCCGGCTTCCGGCCCGCCCATCTGCGCGCCGCCGTTGAAGCGGGTAAACACGTCTTCTGTGAGAAGCCGGTCGCCGTGGACGCGCCCGGTCTGCGCGACGTGCTCCAGACGGCGAAACTCGCCCAGGAGAAGAAGCTGTCGATTGTGGCAGGCTTCTGCTGGCGGTATTCGAACTTCATCGTTGAGACGATGAATAAGGTTCTGGACGGGTCGATTGGCGACATCGCGGCCTACTACGCCACTTACTATACGAGCCCGGTAAAGCCCATGCCGCCGGCGTCCGAGCGTCCGGCCGGCATGAGTGACGTCGCATGGCAGATCCGAAACTGGTACAACTTTACGCATCTCTCCGGCGATGGGCTGGTTGAGCAGGCTGTCCACAGCGCGGATAAAATAGCCTGGGTCATGCGCGATCAACCGCCAGTAAGTTGCGTTGCCACCGGCGGCCGGCAGATCCCGGCACAGGGAGGCAACATCTTCGATCACTTCCAGATCAATTACCTGTACCCGAACGGCGCGCGGGCCTTCCTTGGCTGCCGCCAGATCGAGAACTGCCACAACGAAAATTCAGATTACATTCTTGGGGCCAAAGGCCAGGCCACCATCGGCCGGGGCCCGCTGCCCCGCATAACCGGCGAGAACAAATGGGTTTTCGAAGGCACGAAGAACGACATGTACCAGGCCGAGCACGATGCGCTGTTCGCCTCGATCCGCCGCGGCCAGCCAATCAGCGACACGGTTCGCATGGCCACTTCGACGATGCTGGCTATCATGGGCCGAATGGCTGCTTATACGGGCCAGCAGATCACCTGGGAACAGGCGTTGGCGTCGCAGGAAAAGCTCTTTCCGGATGAGATGCGTTGGGATGGCAGCTTCAACCCGCCGCCGCTGGCGCTGCCTGGTGTTACTAAGTTCGCGTAAGCTGATGTACTCACTGGCGATCGCGCTGCTCTTCGCAATCGATTTTGAAAAGCAGGTTGCGCCTCTGCTCGAGCAGGTGTGCCTGGAATGCCATCGGCCCGGACTGGTCGCGGGGGGCCTGCGTGTCGACACGGCGGCCGATGCGCTGAAAGCCGTTCGAGCCGGCCAGCCGCAAAACAGCCCGCTCTACACGCGCACCCAGATGGCGGCCGGAAGAACCGGCGCCATGCCACCCGGTGGGCCGGCACTTACCGTAGCTCAAAGCGAAGCGCTTCGCGCCTGGATCGCCGACGGAGCCCGTTGGCCCGAGGGTTTGGTCATTGTGCCCCGCAAGCGCGTTAAAGCGCCCGACGACGAGGCCCTGGCGGCTAAGTTACACGCCCGGGCGGCCGCCATTCCGCCGGCCGAGTTTAAGGGGTACCGGCAGGCGATCCCAGGTACCGACATCACTTATGAAATGCTGCCCATCCCGGCGGGCGAATTTGCGATGTCAGGACGCCGCGTCAAGCTCGACGAATTCTGGATGAGTCAACACGAGGTGACCTGGGACGAATATCGCCTGTTCATGTTTCCCAAGGATCCCAGGGACGACTTAGTCGACGCCGTCAGCCGTCCTACCAGACCCTATGTTGAAATGAGCTTTGGCATGGGACTCAACGGCTTTCCCGCCATCAGCATGACCCATCACGCCGCCAATAAGTACGCCCAGTGGCTGAGCGCGCGCACCGGTCACTTTTACCGGCTGCCCACCGAAGCCGAGTGGGAGTATGCTTGTCGCGCCGGTACGGCCCAAGGAGTCAGCGGTGCGCAACTCGCCGAGTCGGCCTGGTTCGCCGATAACTCTTCCGACAAATATCAAAAAGTCGCTGGCAAAAAGCCCAATGCCTGGGGCCTGCATGATATGCAAGGCAACGTGATGGAGTGGACCCTTGACGCGTACGCTCACCTCCCCTCTACCCCAGCGCTCCTCGTCAATCCGTGGACGCCAGCCACCAAGCCTTATCCCCACGCGGTCCGCGGCGGCGGCTGGATGAGTGATACCGCGCAATGTTTATGCACGTCGCGCGTCGGCTCCGACCCCTCCTGGAAAATGCAAGATCCGCAACTACCCAAGAGCATTTGGTATCTGACCGACGCGCAATGGCTCGGTATGCGTCTGGTGCGGCCGCGCCAGCTTCCCAGCGCCGGGCAAATGCATAGAATGTGGAACAATGGCGTGGAAAAGGAATGATTGGAAGTGCTGACGGGCGGGGGCGCAAGCAAGCCAGCCTCCGCCACTTACTCCTGTTACTCAGCGCCGCAGTCCCCGCCCTCGCCCTCGAGCGATTCGAAGCCGTCGAGCCTGCGATGGGCACACTATTCCGCATCGTCGTCCACGCTGAGTCCGCGATTCTGGCACGCCAGGGGTTCGACGCCGCGTTCGCGCGAGCCCGCGCACTGGACCAGCAACTGTCGGACTACCGGGCCGACAGCGAGCTGAACCGGCTGTGCCGCTCCGGACGCGCGCAGGTGAGCAAGGATCTATTCGAAGTTTTGCGCATCGCCATTGACATCGCGAGTTCGTCTGGAGGCGCGTTCGATCCCACGCTGGGATCGTTCACGCACCTATGGCGCGAATCGCGCCAGACTGGCCGATTGCCTTCACCTGAAATCCTGGCGGAAGCCCGCCGCCGCACCGGCTGGCGTAGGGTCAAGCTTGATGCTCGAACGCGTACAGTCCACCTGCTCGCGACCGGCATGCAACTCGACCTGGGCGGAATCGCCAAGGGCTTCGCGGCCGACGAGATGCTGGCGGTGCTTCGGCAACTGGCCTTGCCACAGGCACTGGTCGCGGCGTCGGGAGACATCGCTCTGGGCGACGCACCACCGGGTCTCCGTGGCTGGTCGGTGGAGGTCGCCGGCCGCAGCCGCATCCTGGCCAATCGAGGCGTTTCCACGTCCGGGCCCCAAGAGCAATTTGCCATGATCGGCGGTCGCCGCTACGCCCACATCGTGGACCCACATAACGGTATTGGCCTGACAAATGCTGAAACCGTTGGAGTCATCGCTAACACGGCGACCCTGGCCGACGCGTTGGCCACCGCTGGGTTCGTGTTGGACGGGGCACAGGCGCGACGCCTCGCGCGACGGTGGAAAGCCGTGTGCCTGAGAGGCCCGGCGACAATGGAGGTGGAACAGACAAAATGAACACCACCCGCCACCCATTGCACTCTTGCCCGCTTGGCCGCCGGCCCATGGGCGATCAGTTGTTAAGGCCGGCCTGCTGGCGAGCTACGTTGTACTGTGCATCCATGACAGCAGAGGGCTCGGCAGCTGTCCGCGGTACGTTGGGATACAGGTCAAACAGCGCACTTTGGAGCTGAGAAGGGCTCATTTCACGGTATCCCTCTGGAACCTGGAACAAACCGCTGCCTCCCGTCAGTGCCAACAGCGTAGTACCGCTTCTTGACATCCAAGCATCCCAACTTAGATGCTTGCCAGGACTCGCGAAGCCGTCCATCTTGAGAAAGTTCCTGCTTGAAAGCGTAGAATCCGGCGATCGTTTGTTTGCCGGTCATTGCTCCATCTGAACAGTGCGATTTTCGGCGGAGACCCGCCTGTGTTTCGCCTTTGAGGATGGGCATTGTTGACACAGCTTGTACACGACTCACGATAGTCATTTTGGTGCCAGTCCCTACGTTGTAGACAAGCCAAATTGGCATCGGCTTCCCGCCCGGATCGTGGTCAAGGTGCGTGGTAACAGTTGACCCGTCGGCGCGGATCGCTACTGTCTCGGCAACCAGCCGGTCAAACGCTCCCGTATCCTCTCGAAAGAATGTCTGACGAACTCGCTTCAACCGACTAAGCGCACCCCTGAGACGTGCACGGTAGTCGTTGAGGGAATATCCGTTGTTGCACTCTATCGCCCGAACCATATCAGAATAGATAGGTCCAGTCAAGAGTGTGGCGAGGGCACTGAAGATGGCGGAATGTAGAGCCGCGGCAGACACCCATGTAGCCTGGCGTGGGCTGGTGCTTGTTGTATCATGCGAATGTCATGAGCCCGCATTTCCGTTTGACGGTCCTTGTTATGTCCTGGCTCGCCGGCCAGTCTCAATCGCTGGCGCAGCCCGCGGCGCCTGGCCGCCATCCGCTGCTACTCGAGAGCCGGCTGCCCTATCACCTGCCGCCGTTCGCCCAAATCAAGGACGAGCACTTTGAGCCGGCGTTCGAGCAAGGGATGGCGGAAGAGCTGGCCGAAGTGGACGCCGTGGCAAAGAGCTCGGCCAAGCCTACCTTTGACAACACCATCGTGGCGTTGGAGCGAACTGGTAAGTTGCTGAACCGCGCGCAGCGCGCTTTCAGTATCCTCAACGCCTCACTCACCAACCCTAACCTCGAAAAGTTAGATGCCACCTTCTCTCCGCGGTTTGCTGCCCACCAGGACGCAATTCGACTCAACGCCCCACTGTTTGCCCGCGTTCGCGCCCTGTATGAGGGGCGAGAGAAGCTAAGCCTCGATGCCGAGTCCAAGCGCCTGCTCGAACGATACTACCGGGACTTTGTCAGAAGCGGAGCAAGGCTTACCGGTCGCGGCAAGGATAAGATGAAGGCGATCAATTCGGAGCTTGCCAAGCTCTCGGCGCAGTTCCGGCAAAACGTGCTGAAGGACATCAACGCTTCGGCGGTAATTGTCGACTCGCGCGAGGACTTGGCCGGGCTCCCCGAACCGGCCATCACAGCGGCAGCGGCGGCGGCGAAAGCAGCGGGCGCCGCAGGCAAGTTCGCCATCCGGCTGATTAATACCAGTGGTCAGCCACCGCTCGACGCACTGCAGAATGCCTCGGTGCGACGCCGCGTGATGGAAGCGTCACTGGCCCGCGGCAGCCGGGGCAACTCTTTCGACAACCGCGCCGTGGTCATAGCGATCGCCCGAAAGCGCGCGGAACTCGCCCAGCTACTGGGTTACTCCAATTTTGCCGCCTACCAACTCGAGGCGCAGACTGCCGGGACAGTCGATGAGGTGAACAAACTCATAAGGCGCATCGCTCCGGCCGCGGCGGCGAACGCGCGGAAGGAAGCGGCGGAGTTACAGCGCGCCGCGGGCGGCGCAGAGATTGCGGCCGCCGATTGGAGCTACTACACTGAGAAACTGCGGCTGGCGCGGTACGCTTTCGACGAGTCGCAACTTCGCCCTTATTATGAACTGCGCCGTGTCCTGGTCGACGGTGTCTTCCATGCCGCGACGAAGCTTTACGGCATCACGTTCAAGGAGCGCAAAGACCTACAAGGTTACTCGCCCGACATGCTGGTATTCGAGGTTTTCAACGCTGACGGTAAGCCGCTTGGACTGTTCCTCAGAGATTTCTACGCGCGGCCTAACAAACGCGGAGGCGCCTGGGCCAGCGCCTACGTGCTGCAGTCCGGCCTTACTGGCGAAAAGCCCGTCATAGGCAACCATCTGAATATTCCCAAGCCGCCGGCAGGCGAGCCCACCTTGATGACTCACGACGAAGTCAATACAATGTTCCATGAATTCGGCCACGCCCTGCATGGCTTGTTTTTAGCCGTGAAGTATCCGCGCTTCGCGGGCACCAGCGTGCCGAGGGACTTTGTGGAGTTCCCATCGCAAGTGAACGAGATGTGGGCCGGTTGGCCGGAGGTGTTCGAGCACTACGCGATCCACTATCAAACCGGGAAACCGATGCCCAAGTAACTGCTCGAAAAGGTGACATCAGCGGAGAGAAGTTCAACCAGGGTTTCCAAACTTCTGAACTGGCCGCCGCAGCGGTTCTCGATCAAGCGTGGCATCAGCTCAAGCCGGAGGAGATTCCGGACGATGTCGCTGCCTGCGAAGCTGCTGTCCTGAAGAAGAACGGCCTCGACTTTTCGCCCGTGCCTCCCCGGTACCGCTCCACTTATTGCTCCCATGTGTTCGCCGGCGGATATGCGGCGGGCTACTATTCGTATCTTTGGAGCGAAGTGCTGGACGCCGACACCGTGGAGTGGTTCAAGCAGCATGGCGGCTTGCAACGGGCTAATGGCGACCGGTTCCGCTCGCTGCTCCTGGCCCGCGGAGGGAGCCTTGATGCAAAGGAGATGTGCCGGATGTTTCGCGGAGCCGACCCCGACCCGGCGCCTTTCCTGAAGCGGCGCGCGCTCCAGTAACGGCGAAGGCGAGGGCGATAGCCAAATGCTACACTTCGGAAGTCGCCAAACCTATGCGCCGCTGGATTCTGATCGCTATTTTGCTTGTGGTTGTCCTGCCGATTGCGGGCTTTGCCGCTTGGACGTGGGTCACGCTCCACTTCTCCTACTCGTCGGGTGAGCGCGCCGGTTACATCCAGAAGATCTCCAGGCAGGGTTGGCTCTGCAAGACCTGGGAAGGTGAGTTGTCCATGCCAACGCAACCTGGGATCGTACCGCAGGTTTTCGCCTTTTCGGTTTGGGATGACTCAGTAGCGCAGAAGATTTCGCGGGCGGCCGGACAGCGGGTTACCCTGAACTACGAGCAACACCGGGGCGTGCCCACGAACTGTTTCGGCGAGACCGAATACTTCGTCACAGGCGTGCAGGTGCATCAGGAACCCGTACGCTGAAGGTGGAGTCCTGTTATGAACTGCGGCAATTGGCTGCTCACCGCGATCGCGGCTTGGCTGGTGGCCATGCAACCCATACTCGCCGCGGCAGCAGACCTGGAGCAGGAGGCGAGAGAGATCCTCACGCGGCGGTGCCTGGGGT
>SXGR01437293.1_pt1 | contig 13041 bp, 7 predicted proteins | sample 3174711 | NCBI WGS metagenome assembly SXGR01 (sample SAMN11356860, study PRJNA531348) | freshwater metagenome | isolation source: freshwater sample F1-60 | place: China: Fuxian Lake, Yuxi | collected 2017-12-25
AGCCGATGCTTCAGGCTGCCGCTCGGATGGCTGGACTCGTCCTTGAAGTAGAGATGGATGTCGGGGAAGGCGGGAAGCGGGAGTGGGACGAGGTGGGTGTCGCTCGAGCGGTTGAAGTCCGCCTCGAGGATGCCGATGGCCCTCCGGGACCAATCCTGCGGGGAGTTGTGACGCGTGGCGTTCATGGCTTGGGGTGCTCCGGGTCCACGAGTTGTCGTATGCGAGCCCTCCGCCTGTCGAGCCAAGCCCAACCCACTCTTCGATGCGCGACGAGGCCCTATCGACGCCACGGATGCCGTATGCCCGCCCAGGCCAGAAGTGCGAGTCCGACCGGGGTGCCGGTCACCGAGAAGGGAACCGCGGCGATGACGGCGAGGAACAGCGCCTTCCACCAGGCGACCCGAGGTCGGTCGCCATGGAGGCGGCGCTGGATCCAGGCCGTCGCAAAGAGGACCGAGAGGAACGACAGCGGAATGGTCACCACCATCAGCGGGGGTGCCGCGAACTCCTCGAGGTTCCAGAGGTTGTCGACGCCGATCAGCACCAGGGCCGCGACCGCGTGGAACGGCGCCCTCCGGTCACCGGCGGGTGCTCCATCCCGGGTGGTGTCCCGGGCTGAAGGGCGCACCGCGGAGCCGGAAGCCTCCGGCGGCAGGACCTCGGGAACGAGGGTTGGTGGCCGCTCGGGGGGATTCGCCATGGAGAGTCCCATGACACAATCCCGTGGGGTTGGCAACGGGACGACCCTTGGAAGGCCCTGATTCCGGCCCTGGAACCCTCCCGACACCCCTGCCTCACCGGCCACTGAATACGGCAGGCACCTCGGCGTCTGACTGACCGGGAACGCTCGATCCACCCGATCGACGGTCCCAACGGTGAACCGCTTGATCCCACCTTCGCTCCGGGATACCCCTTCTTCCCGGCGGTTTTCCCCCTCCCCCATGAAACCCTTCCTCGTCCTCGTGTCGCTCCTGGTTCCCTTCGTGGGCTACAGTCTTCAGGGAGACCCCGAGGCCCCTGCGTCCGGATCCTCCACCACCAACACGGTCCCGGCGACGAACGTGGTCCAGGCCGCCGCCTCGCCGACCCCGGTGACAGAATTCCCCGAGGATCTCCCGGAGCCCGCTCGGGAGGTGGCCCGACTCGCCCACGCGCGGGTGGGCGACTCCACCATCCAGCAGTTCATTGCAAACCTCACCGAACCGTTCCACCTGAAGGCGGACCAGGTGGTCTATCTTCGGGACGTCGGACTCTCCGAGACGGTCCTGGATGCCCTGCTTTCCCGGGAGCAGCTGCTGGCATCCACCACCCCACCATCTCCTCCCGAAACGCCGGCCCCAAAGCCGGCACCGGCCGCCCCGACAGCACCTGAGACCGCGGCGCCGACCGTCTACCCGGGTGGACCCCAGCCGGTGCCCGCGCCACAGATCGGCCCCGCGGTCGCCGCCAGCGCTCCGGAGCCGGCGACGCAGGTCAACAACTACAACATCTTCTACAACTCCCTCGCCCCGTACGGATCGTGGGTCACCGTGCCGACCTACGGCTACGTCTGGCAGCCCGCCTGCGCGGTGGCCACACCAGGATGGCGTCCCTACTGGAACAACGGCTGCTGGGCCTGGACCGATGCGGGCTGGTACTGGAACTCCTCGTATTCCTGGGGCTGGGCACCCTTCCACTACGGCTCCTGGGTCCAGGCCCCGAGTGTCGGCTGGTGCTGGGTTCCGGGCTCCACCTGGGCCCCGTCGTGGGTGACCTTCCGGTACGGCGGCGGGTACTGCGGCTGGGCTCCCCTGCCCCCGGGCTGCGGATTCTCGACGGGCGTCGGCCTCACCTGGTCCGGATCCGGGATCAGCGTCGGATTCAGCTTCGGTTTCGGTGCCGCGGACTACTGCTGGACCCCGGCCTCCTGCTTCACCGCAGCCAACTGCTGGACCTACGGCGTCCCAAGGTCCCAGGTGAATCAGGTCTGCCAGAACAGCACGGTCATCAACAACTACGTGACCGGGAACAACAACACGGTGGTGAATGGTGGCATCGCCCCCACCACGATCACCCAGCACACCCGAAGCGAGATCCGCAAGGTGGCTCTCGCCGATGTCGCCACCCCCAGCCAGGCCGGCAGGTCCGTGGGTCCGCGATCGAGTCCGGACCAGGGCCGGCTCGCAGTCTACAGGCCCAACATCGGCCAGGATCTCGCGAACAAGGGCGCTGTGACGGTGTCGCGGGACCTGTCCCGTCCGGGCTCCACCCGCACGACGATCCATGGCGCGGGGAGCTCGAGTCTTCCGAGACGACCCGGCAGCGCCGCCACGGCCGGCTCGACCCCGACCGCCCCCGGCATGAACCTGACGCCGTCGCCCATCCAGCTGCTGGGTGACCGCCCGAAGACGGCGACCCCGCCGGGGGTAGCCTCTTCGGGAAGGCTGGCCACGCGCCCGGCAGCCCCGACCGACACCTCGATCCGCACGGCGGGCGGCAGCAAGCCCGCCACCACCGTGGCTCCCGGCACGACCATCGCCCGGGCCACACCCGTTCGTCCCGCGGTCCAGTATCCGGGACAGTCCGCAACCGCTCCCGTCCGACAGACCCCGTCCTCGACCGCGAACTGGCCCGGGGCGTCCACCGGAATCCGGGTGCAACCCCGGGCCAATGCCACACCCGTGACTGCCCCTGGGCTGACCACACCGTCGACCCTGCCCGTCCGCCCCACCCCGTCGATTGTGACACCGACGATACCGACGACACCGAGCCCCACTCGAAGCTTCGTCACGCCCCGCCAGACCCCGCAGCCGGTCCAGAATCCCACGACCTCCTTCAACACCGGATACTCCCAGCGGCAGTCTGTGCCGTCGGCCGTGCGACCGATGCAGGAGACCGTCACCAAGCGTGCGCCCACCTTCACCCCGTCGATGCCCGTCGGCCGCGGTGCGGGGCCGATGATGCAGAACGGGGGGGCGGTGGGGCGTCCCAATCTCGCGCGTCCGAACAGCCTCTGATCGCGACCCGGTTGGCGGTCGCTGAATCCCATCCCGTCGACCGATGATCCGATCCGCCCATCCCTCAGGATCCCCTCGGCCATCCGGTCTTCCGGGAGCACCCAGCCACCTGGGAACCGTCCTCGTTCTCGCACTCGCAGTGGCGTCGGTCTGCGACCTCCCGGTGCGGGGCCAGACCCGGATCCTGTATGAGACGGGGTTTGAAGCGTTCGAGGGTTTCAAGGCCGACCAGGACCTGATCGGCCAGGGCGGCTGGGTCGGATTCGCGGGCGACCTGGCGGGCAAGGTGACGGATCCGGGTGGGAACGGGGTCCTGGCCCAACCGCTGCCGGGTTTCAGCGGTCAATACGCCTACATCGGCTACACGGCGCCGGACACCACGGCCGACTTCAGCCTCTGGAAGCCGGTCCAGTTCAAACCCTCCTCGACCCCGTTGCCCCTGGTGCGCTTCCAGGTGGCCTTCCAGATCGAGGACTCCACCGAGGCGGCCCCGTTCTTCGACAGCTTCCGGTGGAGCGTCTACAGCCTCACCGAGCACCGGTTCCTGAGCCTCGACTTCGACAACGAGACGCTGTCGGTGAACTACATCCTCGACGACGCCAAGGGGTCGACCCCACCGCCGATCGTTGCTACCGGATTCTCGTTCGAGGCAGGCCAGGCGTACGACCTTGAGATCGACCTCAACCTGCAGCGCAACCAGTGGACCGCGCGCATCAACGGCCAGGCCATCGTCACCGCACTTCCCATCACGTCGATCGGCGAAGCCCTGACCGTGGGGGACATCGATCCGGCGTGGGTGATCCTCACGCCCGGAAAACCCGGGGACAATTTCATGGTGTTCGACGACTATCGCGTGTCAGCCATCCCGCTCACGGATCTCCCACCCCGGCTCGAGCCGGTGGGTCTTCTGCATACCGGTGCCTTCGTGCTGCGGATCCATGGGGAACCGGGTGTGACCTATGCGCTGGAGGCCGCCCGTTTCCAGGGATCGGGAGCCGTGACGTGGGAGCCGATCGCCGTGGGTGTCGCCCAGAGCCCGAACGGCACCCTCGACCTCCAGGATTCCGCCGCCGCCCAGTTCCCGGACCGGGTGTACCGCGCCGTCAGCCGACCGTGACGACCGGGGGTCCGGCCCCTCTTGGCATCCGTGAATCAGCGGACCCGTTCCCCGGAAGGACGCTCCTTCTGGATCACCACCAGACCGTTGGCCACCGGGCGCTCCATCCCGTCGGAGGGACTGTTCATGACCCGACCCAACAGCCACAGGGTCGAGGATCCCCCGCCGTCCAGATTCACGGCCTCACGACACCCGAGGCGGACCAGGTAGGCGGCCAGTTCCGGGAAGGTCATCCCGACCGACAACCCCCCCTTGGCGCCCGTCGACCTCCACGAGGTACAACCATCGATTGTCCCAACCGATGGCGGACCTCGGGTGGCGGCGCTGGAAGCCCGACCACGTCATGGCCTTTCCCTCCCGGACCAGGGTCGGCCCCCCCCCGAGGGCGGTCCGCACTCCGGAGAGATCGGGCTGGGTCTGGGGAACCACCTCCAACCGATCCCCGACCGCGAGGTGCAGTCCAAGCCGGTCGCCCAGCGCGAGCACCAGATCGTCCCGTCCGACCGGGTGCCGTCCTCCGAACCGGACTTCCCGGACCCGGACATCCAGACGCCGTCCAACGCGGAGGGGCAGGCCATCTCCACGGGCACGCTCCAGCACATACTGGGCGCCGGGTGTCGGCGGGGTCAGGGACCCGACGGCGGCCGTGTACAGGACCGCCCATCATCGAAACCCACCTCGTTGAGGCCCACCACAAGGCCCCGACGGCCAGGCAGAATCACCCGGAGTCTGGGATGGACATTCGTCTGATGCGGTCGCCCCCGTGAATCGATCCAGAAGCACGCATGCCCAGACGGGGCGCTGACCAGCTCACCCTCCCGGATCAACAGGTCCCGCGGATCCCCGGAGAGGCCACCCCCGTCGAGATACAGGTCCCCGTTGATCGCCGCCACGGGACGACCGATCGAATCGGGCAGCAGCCGGACCTGGTCCGAGATCGTCGCCTTGCCGATCCGATGTCCGTTTCCCAGCGATGTCGTCAGGACCAGGTCCCGACGACGGCGATCCAGCCGAAGGATGTAGATGGACCACGGCACCTCCGACACCGTCTCGTGCCAGTAGAGGAATCCCTTGTTGACCTGGTCGGCGGTATCGCCACCGGTGTCCGCCCGCGGCACGGCACCGGTCGCCTGCATCAGGGCCAGCAGCCCGAGTCCCATCCGGACCCATGCCCGAACCCTCCATCGGAGGAGGATCCCAAACCCGCCCACGAGCCCTGCCGCGGCACGAGCCCCACCAAGGAATGACCCGGATCGGGCTGGGGAAAGCGGGGCCGTCGTCACGTCGCGACACATTAGGCGGCGCGGATCCCGGAGTCAGCCGATTCCAACCGGGCTCCGACCCAGGCTCCGACCCAGGCTCCGACCCAGGCTCCGACACGTTCCGACGCTGCCTACGTCCGACCCGGACAGGCCCTCCACGGCATCGATCGAGGTCCGCCCATCCATGAAGGTCCGGACCCAGGGACCCGGCGCAGACCGTAGCATTCACCCCCACCACCATGCCGAGACTCTCCTCGAACCCGGCAGCGAAGCTGTTAGAGTTTTATCACCGTGAATTTTCCAGTCCGTCTCCCGGAGGAAACCCGAAACCCGCGTCAACCCTCCACCCAGAGGCGCTGGCAGGGGTGGGGACCCGCGACGATCGCCGCGGTCCTGCAGTGCCTCGCCGGCGGAGTCGGATTCGGCCAGGTCCGCATCAGCGAATTCCTCGCCTCCAACGCGCAGTCGCGCCCGGACATCGTGGATTTCAGCGACTACCCGGACTGGATCGAGCTCGAGAACACCACGGATCAACCGGTGTCGCTGGGGGGATGGTATCTGAGCGACGACCCTGCGCGGCCGCTGCGCTGGGCCCTGCCGTCGACCACGGTGATTCCGGCCCGCGGATTCCTGCTCGTCTGGGCCGACGGAAAGGACGCGATCCCGGGCCAGACCCATCCCCGGGGCTACTGGCCCTGGCGCAGCTTCGTCACCGAGGGCCATCACGCCAACTTCTCCCTCTCGGCGACCGGCGAGTCGATCGTGCTCTCCCGTTCGGAAAGAGCCCTGAGCATCCAGTTGATCATGCCGGGCACCCCAAAGCCGACGCCCCCCCTGGAGGCGGCGCGGTGGCGGTACCTGGATGATGGATCCAATCCGGGAATGACCTGGCGCAGCCGCACCTTCGACGACACCGCCTGGAAATCCGGGCCTGCGCAGCTGGGCTACGGCGATGGGGACGAGGTGACGGAGGTGGGATCCGGCCCCAGCGCCAATGACCGCTTCATTACGACCTATTTCCGCCACGCGTTCACGGTCGACAATCCCCAGAACATCACGGCACTGAATTTGCAGCTGATGGTGGATGACGGGGCCGTGGTCTATCTGAACGGCGAGGAAGTGGTCCGACAGAATCTGCCCTCGGGCGAGATCACCCACCAGACGCGTGCCGGCAGCTCGATCGGTGGGGCCGCCGAAAGCCAGTTCACCTCCCATTCGATTCCCACCACAGCCCTGGTGGCCGGCACCAACGTGATCGCCGTGGAGGTGCACCAGGTCGCCGCCAACAGCTCCGACATCAGCTTCGATCTCTCCCTGGTTGCCTCCGCCGCCGGGGAGGCCGCGATCGTGGACCAGACCTCGTATGGTCTGCAGCTCCCCGACGTGTCACGCGGCCGAGATGGGGCCGGGGAATGGGTCCAGTTTGTCGAACCCACCCCCATGGCTCCGAATACGAGTCCCAGGGTGGCGAGCCTACGGATCGAAGGCCCCACGGTGTCCATCTCCCCCGAGGCTGGCCGTCGGAGCGGACCCGTGGAAGTGACGCTCACCACCTCTTCAGGGATACTCCGCTACACCCTCGACGGATCGAACCCACGATCGGATTCGCTCCGATACGAGAGTCCACTGAAACTCACCAAGACGACGGTCGTCCGGGCTCGCGCCTTCGTGGACGGGGTCCAACCCGGTCCCATCGCCACGCGGACCTACCTGATCGGGGAACCTGAGAGCGCCCTGCCGGTGATGTCAGTCGTGAGCGACCCCGAGCGGCTGTTCGGTGATCGGATCGGTATTTACTACAACAAGCACGAGGCGTCCTCCGGGGGTTCCGGTTTGCGGGACGTCTACAAGGGCAAGGATGCACCGGGTCACCTCGAGTTTTTTCCTGCCGATGGCGGACCCGGGTTCCGTGCAAACGGCGGGTTCCGAATGGGCGGTGAGAACAACTGGGTTCATGCCCAGCGGGCCCTGAACTTTGCGCTGCGGGGAGCCTATGGGGACACCGAGATCCGATATGACCTCTTCCCCGGATCCGGGATCGCCCTGCACCAGTCGCTCACCCTCCGCGACGGCGGCGATGCCTGGGATCGGGAGATGCTCCGGGACGCCCTTTGGTCGTTCCTCGCCAAGGACCAGATGGAGGTGGGGACATCCGACTACCGACCGAGCATCGTGTACATCAACGGTGCCTACTGGGGGATTCATGACGTCCGCTCGCGGTGGGACGACATGTGGTTCTTTGAGCATCACCGGCTGAACGCAGGGACGGTGGACCACCTCATCTACGGACACCTCACCTCCTCCAGCGTGACCCTCGGTGCGGAGACCGGGGATACGGTGTCCTGGCTGGCGCTCCTCGCGTATCTGAGGACCCATGACCTGAACGACCCTGCGGTCTGGGCCTCGGTGGAGGCGGAGATCGACATCGACAGCTTCATCGACTTCGTCGTGAGCGAGACGTACGGCGTCAACACGAGCTGGCGTCACAACCGCGAGTTCTGGCGCCCGCGTGCGCCTGGCGGCCGGTGGCGGTGGTTCCTGCCCGACATGGACCAGACGTTTCGGCTGTCACAGGTCGGTGGGGGGGTCCTTTCGAGCATGCTGCAGCAGGAAGACCTGCTGGTCTTGCTCAAGACCAGCTCGACCTTCCGCAACCGCCTCGTTCAGCGGTTCGCGGCACACATCGGGTCGACCTTCCTGCCCTCGAGGGTGACCGGACTGCTGGACGGCATGGCGGCCGAGGTCGAGTTGGAGATCCCGCGCCACTCCGAACGCTGGGCCCCGCTGGGCGGCCTGACCCCGGCAAGCCGCGCCGGTGCTCTCGCCGACATGCGGACATTCATCCAGCGGCGTTACCAGGACGACGGGGCACTGGCTGAGATCCGACAGCAGCTCGGCCTGGCCTCCGAAGCCGTCAGCATCACCGTCGGGGCCTCCCCCTCTGCAGGCGGATCGTTGCGGATCCAGGGCGTTGCGGTCCCCAACGGAGCTCTCCGGCTCTTCCAGGGTGTCCCGTTCGAGGTCCAGGCGATCGCGGCACCAGGCCATCGATTCGTGCGCTGGAGGGGTCGTGACGGCGGCCCAGTGCAGACGCTTGCCGTGACCGGTCCGGGCGAGCTCGTCGCGGAATTCGAACCCGCATCCGGAAGCGTGCTGGGTGGAATCCTGGACTCGGACCGTCGACTTGCCGCGGCGGATTCCCCCTGCGTCATCGAGGCCGACCTGATCATCCCCAGAGGACGGACCCTGACCGTGGATCCCGGGGTCATCCTCGAGATGCAGCCCGGATGCCACCTCCGGGTCCAGGGCGCGCTCCAGATCGAGGGCACCGTCGAGAAGCCGGTGCGGGTCGTCGGTCGGAATGGAGCCCGCTGGGGCGGCATCAGCTTTGAGACCCCGGAGGTTTCCTCGACCCTCCAGAATGTGGTCCTCCGGGGTGCCACACGCGGCTTCAATCCCGCGATCTATCCCTACGCCATTTCGGGACTGAATGCCCAGCTGACTCTCGACGGGCTCGACATCGACGAATGCGAGGGACCGATCTTCTGCCGGGGCGGCTTCGTGACCCTCAGGAACAGCCGGCTCCACACTCCCTACACCGGCGACTGCATCAACGTGAAGCAGGGCGGTGCCCTCACGGAGAACTGCACCTTCTTCGGCAACACCGCACCCGACACCGATGCCATCGACTACGATGGCGTCCAGGGAGGCATCATCCGGAACTGCTCGATCGTCCGCTTTGCCGGTCCCAACTGCGACGGCATCGACATCGGCGAGGCCTGCACGGACGTCCTGCTCGAGGGCAACCGGATCTACTTCAACTCGGACAAGGGGGTCTCGGTCGGACAGGGATCCTCGGTGATCCTGCGCCACAACCTGATCGTGGGCTGCAACCTGGGCGTCGGAGTCAAGGACCTCGGCTCCCGGGTGACCCTGGACCAGAACACCGTCGTCCGTTGCGCGGTCGGGGTCGACGTCTACGAGAAGAACTTCGGTGACGGCGGTGGCCAGGCGACGGTGATGAACACCGTGTTCTCGAAGTGCTCCGTCGCAGCCGTCCGGGCTGACGCCCTCTCGAGCGTCGAGACCCGCTATTGCCTGGCCGACACCCTCGCGATCCCGGGTACCGGAAACCTGCTGGCAGATCCCCGGTTCATGGATCCAGGGATCCTCAACTTCCAACTGCGGCCCGATTCCCCCGCCGTGGATGCCGGGGATCCCACGCATACCCCGGACCCGGACGGGTCTCGGGCCGACATCGGTGCCCCCTACCGATATCAGCTTGGTGATTATCCCTACGCCCCGGAGCAACGCGTGGTGATCGACGAGGTTCTTGCCAACTCCGGCTCGGGCGCCGACTGGGTGGAACTCCTGAATCGGTCGAGCGTACCGGTCGACATCAGCGGCTGGTATCTGAGCGACAGCGGCACGGTACTCCAGAAATACCGCATCCCGCTGGGCACCCTCCTGCAGCCGGGAGGCCGCATCGTGTTCCGGGAGGACCTCCACTTCGGGGATGCCTCCACGGATCCGGGCCGACTGGTGCCGTTCGCCTTGAGTGATCTGGGCGAGACGCTTCATCTGACGGCCTTCGCCGTCAGCGGCCAGATCGAATACGACACGAAGGAGGACTTCGGAGCGTCCCTGCCGGGCGAGGCGCAGGGCAACCACTACAAGGGATCGACCGACTCCTGGAACTTCGTGCCGCTTCTCGTCCCGACCCCAGGGGAGCCGAACAGCCCACCGCGGATCGGACCCGTGGTGATCTCCGAGATCCACTACGCCCCCTCAACCGATCCCGAGACGGAATTCCTCGAACTGGTGAATGTCTCCCCGTCACCCGTCACCCTCTTCGATCCCGACCGGAAGGCGGCCTGGCGAATCGGTAACGGGGTGGAATTCGACTTCGCTACCAACCCGCCCGTCGTCCTACCCCCGCAGGGTCGCCTCGTCCTCGTCGCCAATCTCGACCGCTTCCGGGCTGCATTCCAGGTGCCGGACGGCGTGCCGGTGTTCCAGTGGACCCGCGGTCGGCTCTCGAACGGCGGTGAGACCGTGGAGCTCGATCGTCCTGCCGGGGTGGATGAACTCGGCATCCGCCATTATGCCCGGGTGGATCGCGTGAACTACCTGAGCCAGACGCCCTGGACGGAGGGGGCCCTGCTGACGGGCAAATCACTGCAGACGTCGGACGAGGCGGCCTACGGCAACGACCCGGCCCCCTGGTCGGCCAGCACCCCCACGCCGGGTGCCCCGATCAACGGCCAGGGGTTCACGGGCTGGATCTCCGGATTCGGACTGCCTGCGGGCCGTCAGGGTCCCGATGCCGACGCTGATGAGGACGGGTTGCCAAACCTGCTGGAATTCGCCCTTGGACGTTCCCCGTCGAGCCCCGAACCCGAGCCCCCTGTCGTGATCGAGGCAACCGCCGAAGGTGTGGTCGTCCGGTTCCGGGTCCGTTCCGATCGAAGCGCCCTCGTGGCCGTCCGACTCGAATCGAATGGAGCCCTCGGAGGGACGGAATGGCAGCGGCTGGCCCCTGTGGTCGTCGGCACGGAAGGCAACCTCCAGACCCTCGCCGTCACACTGCCCGCCAGCCTCGTGGAGGCCTTCTTCCGTCTGACCGCCCAATAGCCAGGGACAGGCCAGCCCAGGACACCCCAGGCCACCCACCCTGCATTTCCGACCCCTCGCCATCCGGCGGGTCGACGGGTAGCATTGGCCCATGATCGAGTTCGTCAGGCGCCTTGGCCTGGGGTTGATCCTCATCTGCCTCTCGGCGGCGGTGCTGCTCTACACCGACCGCGGATCGCGCCGCTCGGCCCGGCGGGATCGTCCGAAGGACCGTCCGCTCCAGATCGCGCTGGTGCAGCACACCTCGCTCCAGGCCCTCGACGATGGTGCTCGTGGCGCCGTGGAACGCCTTGCGGAACTCGGATTCCGGGAGGGAGAGCGCATCCGGATCTCCCGGTTCAACGCCGAAGGCGATCTCGGGACCGCCAACACCATCGCCCGTGCCGTCACCGGGGGAGACTACGACCTCATCATCAGCATCAGCACCCCGTCCCTGCAGACCCTCGCCAACGCCAATCGCTCCGGGGCCAGGACACACCATGTGTTCGGGGTGGTCACGGACCCCGCCGGCGCCGGTGTCGGCATCAACCCCGACAACCCGTCGGAACATCCACCCTACATGACCGGGTACGGGTCGATGCAACCGGTGGACCAGACCTTCGCCCTCGCGCGCCGGATGAATCCGAGCCTCAAGCGGGTGGGTCTCGTCTGGAATGCCGCGGAGGCCAATTCCCTCGCACAGACCCGTGTTGCCCGGAAGGTGACCTCCGAAATGGGAATCGAGTTGGTCGAGGCGAACGCCGAGAACACCACGGCGGTCATGGAGGCGGCAACGTCCCTGTTCTCAAGGGGCATCGATGCCCTCTGGATCAGCGGGGACATCACCGTGACCTCGGCGTCCGACTCCCTCATCGCGGCGGCACAACGCTCCGGGATCCCGGTGTTCACCAGCGTCCCGCCCAGGATCCAACAGGGGGCTGTCTTCGACCTCGGGTCAGACTTCCTGCAGGTCGGACACACGATTGGTGACTTGGCAGCCGAGGTGCTGAACGGGGCCAACCCCGGGGACATCCCAGTCAAAAACTTAGTGCCGATTCGCTTCCTCTACAACGACCTTGTCCTCTCGGGGCTCAGGACACCCTGGATCATCCCAGACGACCTCAAGGCCATGGCGGCGGGCTGGATCAGCCGGACCTCGACCAATCTCACCGCGCTGTCGCTGCCGGAGAAAAAGCCGTGATGCCCCGCCCGGGGGATCACGGGCGGGCGCAGACCATGCTTTCCAGCTTTTTCCACCCCGGGATCCCCGGGTAGGGTCCCGGTCCGCCGTATGTCGAACCGAGTCCCTTCAGAACGCACCCCCGAGACCCCCACGCGCCGGACCTTCAGGAAGCTGATGGCAGCGAACCGCTCGGAGATCGCCGTCCGCATCTTCCGCGCCGGCACCGAGCTCGGCCTCCGCACGGTCGCCGTCTACGCCCAGGAAGACCGCTTCTGCATCCACCGGTTCAAGGCCGATGAGTCCTACCTCGTCGGCCAGGGCAAAGGACCGGTCGCCGCATACCTCGACATCGACGGGATTGTGTCCGTCGCCCGACAAAAGGGCGTCGACGCCATCCACCCCGGATACGGGTTCCTGAGCGAGAACCCCGAGTTCGCCCGGGCCTGCGCCAAGGCTGGCGTGACGTTCGTCGGCCCCCGACCGGAACTGCTGGAGATGATGGGCGACAAGACCGCAGCCCGAGCCGTGGCGGAGCGCCTCGGCGTGCCGACGCTGCCCGGCACGGAGAATCCAATCTCCGACCGTTCCGCCGCCCTCAAGGCCGCGAAGTCCATCGGCTTCCCGCTCATCATCAAGGCCGCCTTCGGCGGCGGCGGACGCGGCATGCGGGTCGTCCGCAAGGAATCGGAGCTCTCTCAGCTGCTGGACGAAGCCCAGGGCGAGGCTGAACGCGCCTTCGGCAACCCCGCCGTCTTCCTCGAGAAGTACATCCCGCGCGCCAAGCACATCGAGGTCCAGATCCTTGGCGACCAGCACGGGAACGTCATCCACCTCTACGAGCGCGACTGCTCCGTCCAACGCCGCCACCAG
>SXGR01195013.1_pt1 | contig 13030 bp, 14 predicted proteins | sample 3174711 | NCBI WGS metagenome assembly SXGR01 (sample SAMN11356860, study PRJNA531348) | freshwater metagenome | isolation source: freshwater sample F1-60 | place: China: Fuxian Lake, Yuxi | collected 2017-12-25
CACCGGCGCGCAACGCCGCTTCCAGCTCGATGCGTTCTTCCAAGTTCAAATGGGCATTGGCCATCGCAGCCCATTGCGCGCGCGCCGCGACGGGGGCAAGCTCAGGAACGGTCGGAGGACCGGCTTGGCGGTCCTCCGACCGTTCCTGAGCTTCGGGGGGAGGCTCGCCTGAGATGATACTACAAGAAAGAATAGCGTCGTTATACATGGTGCTTTGATTCAGATGAGATCTTCGAACTCATCTTTGAGCGCGCCGTCCCTGGGATCGTCGTCCTCGCAGCCGGCGAACCTGACGTATGTAAAGACTAAACCACCGAACAAATAGTAACGCTGCTTGTTGAACCGCGGTTCCTTCGTGAAACTGCATCGGCAGATGTAACGGGTGTCACAGTGGGAGCTCTTGCGGAATTGAGCGATAAGGACGATTTGGTAGCTACGCTGTGCAATATGTTTCGCAAGCTTTCCTGTCGTGCGCAACGGCCAAACTCCGAGTATGTTCATGCGCTCGGCATCGCGATGGTCGCGCACGTGCTCCACCACTTTTTTGGCGGCGAAGCACCAGCGGGGCGGAAAGGTGGCCTTCAGGTTGAGGCGTGGCAGCGAATCGTGGCGTATATCGACGAACACTATGCCGATGACTTCGACGTCGATGCATTGGCCCGCGTTTCGGGCTATAGCCGAAATCACTTCCAACGACCGTTCAAGAAATCGTTCGGGCAAACGCCTCGCGACTACGTCCGCAGTTGCCAGGTGCAGCACGCGATCACCTTGCTCCAGACCACCAGATGGAAGGGACTTGATGTCGCCTTGGCCTGTGGGTTTTGCGATGAGACCCAAATGGCGCGCTGGTTTGGAAAATTGCGCGGGTGCCTTCCAAGCCACGTGCGTGAGGCGGCACGGTGGTAGCGGTTGCAGAATTTTTCGCGCCGGTTGCCGAGACACGATTCGCACGGTCTGATACTCTCGCGTGTTCCTTCCAAGTCCGACCCGGCGCACGCTTCCTCTGCTCGGGGTTGTTCACCCACAAATCGTCTTCTTTGTCGCGGCTCTCGGCTCCGGCAGAGACTTTCCCTTCACATACTATGAAACTCGTCTCCTCCAGCCAACATGAAATCGCCAACGATCTCTGTCCCGGTGAGCCGCGAGCACTATCGCGTCTTCGCCTCCGCCGTCCGCCTGATCCGTAAAGAACGCGGTGCAGATGCACCGACCGCCATTGCGTTGATTGAGTTTCAATTGGCCAACCGCACGGCCATCGGCCTTGCAAAGGAATACTTGGATTGCATTGGCGATTTCGCGGGCCGGCGGCGAGTTCGATCGAGGGCAACGCACCGGGCCGCGCGCCTGACGAGAGCCGACGGCCGGTTGAATATGCTACGTGCAGTTTCATCGCCAAAAGATCCCAGTCGAAATTAACGGTGGGCGGTGGGCGACCGCTGCCACGCCAAATCCGATGCTCAATGCCAACGCGTGAGGAAATAAGCGGTCAGATTCGTCGGGACCTCGCAGCGCGCGGGGTCATGCCATCCGATCCCATGTATGAGTTCGTGCTCGATTCGCTGGAGCTGATGAACGCCGGCATCGCCGATATTGATGATGAACTTGCCGATGTCGCCTCTCGGCTCGCTTGGCTCGCGCAAGCGCCGACCTGGGTCAACCGCCGTAGCCCCGACGAATTTGATGCTTTCGTGGATTCTAAACTGATGCAATGCGAGAGGACGCTTACGGCTGTTCGAAATCGATGGGAAACGCACAGGAAAGAACAGCCGCGCACGATGCCTAAAATGCCCGAGCCATGACGCGGGTCGCCCCAAATCACTTTGAGCGGATAGGCACTGCCTCGCCACACGCCCGCTTCAGCGTAAGCGATCTCCTTCGGGATTGCGCTGTGCTGGGCCTCACGGACGATCTTCGATCCGCTTTGGATATAGGCGCGCCCAGCAACAGCCAGACCGCCCTGCGCGCCGTGCGTGATCTCGTTTACGAGTTGGCCGGATCAGGCAATCGCGATCTCACCGTAGATGTGTTGATCCATGCGACGGGGCTGGCGGAATTCGAATGCCGAAGCCTGCGAGACTTTGCGCACAAACACGGCATAACTGCGGAGGGTTTCCGTCAGCACGTCCACGCGATGCAGCTCCGACTCAACCTGCCGCGCCGCCCGATGCAGCACGCCGATGCGAACTGAACTGAATCGTCTCATCGCCACGCTGCCAGCGGGCACCGTTGCCCGCGCAACTAGTCTCGGCCTTGCTCTGGCTCCCGATATTTCCGAGGAGAGGCACAGCGAACTGCTTGCGCACCTAACAACGCTCGTCCGGTCAGCGACCGGGGAGCGGCAGACCGTGACGGCCTGGCTCGGCGACCTGTTGGCCTACGGCGGGGCATTGCGCGCCGGTCGGATTGCCGCTTGTGCCGCTGCCGTGGGGCTGGATGCCGGCACGCTGCGCAATGCGAAAATGGTTTGTCTCCGCATCCCGGTGTCGTGTCGCCATGACATGTTGAGCTGGTCTCATCACTGTGAGGTCGCGATCGCGTTTGCAGCACCTGACGAAATCGAACGGTGGCTTGTTGTGGCGGAGGTCGAGAAACTCGCGGCAGCGGAACTACGGCGACGTATTTGCCTGCATCGTGCTGCGTCGCCCAGCAGAGCGACTGCGGCGGAGTCGCGACAGACGTTCCGGATCATGCGCGAACTGCGAGCCGCCGCACGCGTTACAGAGCAGCAGCGTGCAGTCTGGCGGCACTGGACGCCGTCTGCGTGGAGGCTGGCCTTCGATGAGCTGCAGCCGGTCGTGGCGTTCGTCGATGCGTTGCGGTCAGCCACCGTGGAAGACGCCATTCGTCCACCGCTCGATCCCGGGGCGAACTAGCCTGGACTCGCTGCGAGTTGGCGACGCGCCGTCTCGCGTGCCACGCTCCGCGCCTTCGTCGCCGCGATGCGCCGGTTTTGGTGCAGGTATTCACGGACTTCAGCGGGATCGAAACGCACGAGCCGTCCGAGGTAGAAATGGGGCAGTCCGTTTGCTTGAAGATTGACGACGTGGCGCGCGGTGCAGCCGAAAAAGCGCGCCACGTCCTCCACCGTCCAGAGGGCTTCGATGGCTGCGGGAGGATCGGTTGCGGCGGCTTGATCGTTCGGCATCCTTCTAGCCGCCACTGTCAAGTGCGGCCTCCGATCAGGCGGATTTCATGGGCACGATGTTGTCCTTCAGATCGAGCGTCGGCAATTCGCGCGCGAACCATTGCACCGCGTCCTCCGGCGTCACCAGCTCGCGGTAGTGTTGGAAAATAACTTCCGGCGAGTTACCCGCTTCCAGTGCCACGCGCGCGGTGTCGTTGATCGCCGCAAGCCGATAGCTGATATAGCTATGCTGGAATCCATTGGCCTTGAGTTCGAGCCCAACCTCGGCGGCGACGCGCTTCAAGGCAGCCTGGGGATCCACATAGACGTTGATTGGCCCGACATCTTGGTGGTGGGGTTGCAGCCGAGCCTTCAAGGCGTCTTGCAGCGGGACGAGCCGGCGGGCCTTCGTGCGCACTTTGCTGGATTCAATCTCTACGAAACTCCGCTCAAAGTTGATGTTCTCCCACGTGAGATGATCGATTTCGGATACGCGGGCGCCAGTGTAGGCCGCGCAGGCCAGCCGCGGCAGCAGCTCCGGCCGACGCGCCTCGACCGCCGCAAACATCGTCCCGAGTTCGGCGGCAGTGTAGATTTCGATTTTGGTCGGCGGCTCCTTGTAAATCATGAGCCCGTCGAATTCTGTCGGGCGATTCGCAGGCAGGTAACGGTTCGCTTTGGCCCAATTGCCAAACGTGATCAGAATCTTCCTGACGTTGTTCTTCGTGATCGGATGCCAGTCCTGCCCACCGAGCCAACGATCGACTTCCGTGGTGCGGAGCTGGGGGAGACTGCGGCCAGGATTAGCCGCAGAGAGGCGTCCGAGCTGGCGGCGTATGTCTGCGATGTAGTCCGCATGAACGCCCATCGCTTTTCGGCGCTCCGCAAAATCCTCGATCAGTTCCGCCAGCGATTTGATGACGACATCGGTGGGGTGATAGGCGGTAAAGAACTCCGCGGCTTCGAGCACGGAGCGCCCGCCGAGCTTTGTGTGGGCTTGCGCGAACAACTCCGCGCAGACGTGTAGTGGCAGTCCGGTCCCCGCGATGTGTTTGCGGGCGATGACGTAGCTCTCCATGTCGGCCGTACAGAGAGCGTCGGCTTCGTGAGTGTTCACTGCGAGGCGACCGAGAACGACCTTGGCTTCGCGGCGCGCGTCGGACAGCTTGCCGTAAGTTTGGCGCTGACGATGACCGCTTCGTAGAACGAGAGTTGAAAAACCGCACGGCCGCGGTTCTTGACCGTGTAGATTTTGATTTCGTGTTGTCCGTTGGTGAGGGCGATGGGTTGGCTCATGACTTCGGTTGGGTTGTCAACCGCGTGCCATGCAGACCCCGCGAAGCTGCGCCTATCGTTGGCCCGCCGAGAAAATCGGCTGACCTTTGACGTTAGGTGTTGAGGTAAATGTCATTTAATGGATAACAAAAAGACGTAGTCACTTAAATGGCACGCCCGCGGGAAATTTGATTTCCTGCGACGCGACGCAGGAAGCCATTTACTGTCGTGCAGGTGCTTTCGTAAGTGCGAACGCGATGTAGTGTCATTCAACTGCATACCCCGATAACAAAATGGTTTTGATTCCCAACGGGTCCACTCCTGCGAAGCTGGTTTCGGCTTGGTGTGAGCGTGAAGAAGCGAGCTTGCTCGGGACGATGGGCGAACGAGTCGGGAGCAAGCTTGCTCCCCCCATACCGCCGATAGTGCTGATATTTGCCGTGAATGCTCTGGGGCCGGGCGCGGGGATCTTTATTTCCGGTCCGAACGCGGCGGCGACGCGAAGGCTGCAAAGTGAGCGTGGACAGGAGTGTGGTAAGGTCTTGCTCACGGGTGTGCGGGGGCGAAAACTTTGCGGGTGTCGAAGAGTTTCAAGAATATCAGCGTAGTGGCTGCGGCGACGATGGTGTCGCGCGTGTTAGGCTTGGGGCGCGACATGTTGGTGACGGCGGTGTTTGGGTTGGGGCCTTGGGCCTCCGCGTTCTACGCGGCATTCACGTTGCCCAATCTCTTCCGGCGATTACTCGGGGAAGGAGCGTTGACCGCAGCGCTGGTGCCGACGCTGCACGAGGAGTTGAAGGCGCGGGAGCGGGCCGGGGCATTTGCGCTGGTGAACCAAGTGGCGAGTTGGCTCTTGGTGGTGAACGGAGCGATTGTCGTGCTCGCCGTGGCGGGGTTCCGGCAGACGGAGTGGCTCGCGGGCGCAGCGCGGGCGGGTGGTTGGGAGGCTGACACGGTGCAGCGTTTTTTGCAGGCCGCGGATCTCGCCGTCCTGCTGTTTCCTTATCTGGTTTTTGTTTGTCTGGCGGCGGCCTTCAGTGCTGCGCTGCAAACGCTGCAGCGCTTTCTTGAGCCGGCACTGTCACCAATTTGGCTCAATCTTTCGATGATTGGTTTGCTCGGCGGCGCGGTCTACGCGGGTTGGTCGCCGACAGCAGAGGGGCGAATGCAGTGGTTGTGCGCGGGGGTGCTGCTCGGCGGATTTTTACAAATGCTTGTGCCGGCAATGGCGCTCAGACGCGAGGGATGGCGGCCGCGCTTCGATCTATCGCTGGGGGCGGCGCTGCGGCAGATCGGTCGCCTCATGGGACCGACGATTTTTGGGTCGGCGATTTATCTCATCAACATGGCGGTCTCACGGCTCATCGGACTTTCGCTGAGCGACTCCGCCGTCACGGTGCTCAATCTCGCGACGCGGCTCATGGAGCTCCCGATCGGGGTCTTTGCCGTGGCGATTTCGACGGTGGTGTTTCCGTTAATCGCGAAATACGCGGCGGCGGGTGATGGAGCTGGGCTGGCGACGGCGTATCGCAAAGGCATGCGCCTGATTTTGGTCATTAACGTGCCGGCGGCAGTCGGTTTGGTCGTGCTGGCGGTGCCGATCATTCGGCTGCTGTTTGAGCGTGGTGCGTTTGTGGCGGCGGATACGGCGGAAATGCAGCCGGTGCTGGCAGTGTATGCGGCGGGACTGCCGGTCTTCGCGTTTGTGAATCTCGTGCTGCGGGCGTTTTATGCGCAAAAGGACACGGTGACGCCGGTGCGCGCGGCGCTGTTGAGTTTTGGCATGAATCTTTTCCTGAGCATCGCGTTGATGGGACCTTGGGGTACGGTGGGTCTGGCGGTGGCGGGCAATGTCGCGATTGTCGTGCAGGCTTGGTATCTGCAACGCGCACTTGCGAGCAAGCACGACGGGTTGCGGTTTCATCATCTGGCGAGAGATCTGGTGAAAGTAATCATCGCGAGCGCGATCATGGGTATCGTCGTGGCGGTGGGTTGGTGGGGTTGGCTGCGGACCGTCGGGGCGAGCCGGGCGACTGACGCGGTGGCGCTCCTCGTCCTGATTGCGGTGGGCGTGACAGTCTACATCGCCCTCATGTGGGCGCTGAAGATTGAGGGCCGCGAAGACGTGGCGGCGATCATCGCCAAGGCCCGTAATCGGCGGTTGGGGGGCGCGCAGACATGAGCGTTCCCCTGAAATGCCGGGTGGACTGGTTTCTCCCTGCGATGGCGGGTGCCGTCGTGCTGGCCGCGCTGGCTCCGGGGTTGGGTGCGACGGGTGGCCCGCTGTACGCGGAGACGGTGACCAAGGTGGGTGTCATGATCGCGTTCTTTGTCTACGGACTCACGTTGTCGTTCGCCGCGCTCAAGGGTGGGGCCATGAATTGGCGGCTGCATCTCGCCGTGCAGCTGGGGACATTTTTAATTTTTCCGATCGCGGGATTCGGGTTGGTGGCGGTAGCGGCGCCGTGGATGTCGGCCGATTTGCGCTTCGGGTTTATCTATCTCTGCGCGTTGCCTTCCACGATTTCCTCTTCGGTCGCGCTGACGGGCGTGGCGCGGGGTAACGTGCCGGGAGCGGTGTTCAACGCGACGTTATCGAGTCTCCTCGGCGTCGTGCTCACGCCCTTGTGGCTCTATGCATTGGCGGGAGTCGCCGGGGCGCAGGGCGACCTCGGATCGTCGATTTTCGATATTGCGCGGATGCTGGTGCTCCCGATGGCGCTCGGGCAACTGTGTCGTCCGGTGCTCGGTGCCTGGGCGGCGCGGCATGGGGCGAAGCTGCAACTGACGGATCGGTGGTTGATCCTGTTTTTAATCTATTCCTCATTTTGCGATTCATTCGCGCACAAGATTTGGGCGGGACATAGCCTGACGCTGTTGGTCGGCATTACGGTAGGCTCAGGGGTGCTGTTTGCGGTACTGGTGTTCGCGATGGTGGGCATCGCCCGCTTGCTGGGTTTTGATCACGGCGACCGAGTGGCGCTGATTTTCTGCGGCTCGAAGAAGAGCCTAGCGCAAGGAGTGATCATGGCAAAAGTGCTCTTAGCGGCACATCCCGCCGCCGGGCTCGTGCTGCTGCCGCTCATGATTTACCACGCGCTCCAACTCGTAGTCGGTGGGCTGCTGGCACCGCGCTGGGCGAGCGCCGCTCTGGGGAAGGCGGATTCGCTGGGCTCGCGTGGGTAGTCGGTGAGGGCGTTTTGAAAAAAATCCGGGATGGGCCGAAACATTAGATGGATTGCTTCGGCGCCACGCTCCTCGCAATGACATCGCTGCAATGAAACCTGTTTCCAACGAGACATTGCTCGGGCAACTCAACTGGCGTTACGCGACGAAGAAATTCGATCCGACAAAAACAATCGCAGACGAAGACTGGGCCGCGCTGGAACAGGCTCTGGTCTTGGCGCCTTCGTCGATCGGATTGCAGCCGTGGAAATTCTTGGTGGTGACCGATGCTGACACCAAGTCGCGGCTGGTCCCGGCCTCGTGGGGCCAGAAACAGGCGGCGGCATGCTCGCACTTCGTGGTGTTCGCGGTGCGGCGTGATCTGGGCGTTGATCATGTGGATCGCCACATTGGCAGGATGGCTGAGGTGCTCGCGGTGACGCCGGATTCGCTTGGTAAGTTTAAGGCCATGACGATCGGTAATCTCGACAAGGCGCGCGACGAGGGGCGGCTGGACACTTGGCAGGAGCATCAAGTCTACATTGCGCTCGGTCAGTTCATGGCGTGCGCCGCAATGGTGGGCATCGATACGTGTCCGATGGAAGGAATCGAGCCGGCGAAGTTCGACGAGATTCTCGGATTACCGGGGACGGATTACGCCACGGTCGTGGCGTGTGCCGCGGGTTACCGCGCGGCCGACGACACGAACGCGACGCGGAAAAAAGTTCGTTTCAAGACCGAGGATGTCGTGGTGCGGATTTAATACCAACGCCTCGTGATATTTGGACGAGAGTCGAAACGCCACGCGCTCACGCTCGCAGCTACCAGCAGTCAAAAACTCAAATGACGTTGGTATAAGACGGGTAAATTCAGCTGGAAGCTGAGAGTTGAGAGCTGAGAGCCCGATCTTCAGAGCAGTGGCACGAGCCAGCAGGCCTGAAATCGAGATTCACCATTTGGTCATATTCTCTCCCCTTCGCACTCTGCATCGTCACGGATCGGTTACGCGAACACGGCGTCGCGTTCGGTATCGGAGAGTTCACGCCAGCGGCCGGGGGGCAGTTCGCCGAGTTGAAAAGTTCCCGTGCGAACGCGGATCAGGCGCAGCGTCGGATGGCCGACGGCTGCGGTCATGCGACGAACCTGACGATTTTTTCCTTCGATGAGTTCGAGGGAGAGCCAGGTGTCCGGGATGTTTTTTCGGACGCGGATGGGCGGAACCCGCGGGGCGACAGCAGGTGCGGGATCGAGCAGGCGGGCGCGACACGGGAGCGTGTGGTCGTCGTCGATGGCGATGCCGCCGCGGGCGAGGCGCGCGAGCGCGTCGGCGGAAGGTTGGCCTTCCACTTGAGCCCAGTATTCGCGGCGGTGGGCGTGCTTGGGATCGAGGAGGCGGTGGTTCAACCCGGGCTCATCGCTGAGGAGAAGCAGGCCCTCGGAGTCGGCATCGAGGCGACCGAGCGCATACACTCCGCGGGGCAGGTCGAAGTCGGCGAGGGTGCGCCAGCGGGACCCGGGCTCCGGGGTGAATTGCGAGAGGACGCCGAAGGGTTTGTGGAGAGCGAGAAGCACGCGGTTGCGGAGGAGGGAGTGGTGTGCAGCGTGGGAGGCCATGCAGGCGCTCACCTTCCCAGCGGTCAACGAGATCATATTCACCACGGCTCCCGAGCCGCAGCCCGCAGCGGGCGAAGCCGTGGTCGCCATCCGAGCGGCGGCGCTCAATCACCGGGATTTGTGGATCAAGACCGGGCAATATGCCGGTTTGAAATGGCCCTGTCAGCCGGGCTCGGACGGTGCGGGGGTGGTCGTGACGGTCGGGGCCGGAGTGGACGCGGCATGGATCGGCCGCGAGGTGGTGATCAATCCGAGTTTTGATTGGGGGCCGAATGAGCAGGCGCAAGGGCCGAACTTCACGATCCTCGGACTGCCGCGCGACGGCACACTCGCGGAGAAAATTGCCGTGCCGGTTGCGCAGCTCTCGCCGAAGCCGGCGCATCTTTCGTGGGAGGAGGCCGCGGCATTGCCGCTCGCGGGGCTGACGGCGTATCGGGCGTTGTTTGCGCGGGCGGGGCTGTGCGCGGGGGAGCGGGTGCTCGTGACGGGGATTGGGAGCGGCGTCGCGTTGTTTGCGCTGCAGTGTGCGGTGGCGCACGGGGCCGACGTCTGGGTGACGTCGAGCTCAGCTCAGAAGATCGCGCAGGCCATCGCGCTCGGGGCCAAGGGTGGATGCAACTACATGCGGGCGGGTTGGGCGGTGGAGGCGGCGAAGATCGCGGGGATGTTTGACGTCATCGTGGAGAGCGCGGGCGGCGATGGCTTCGGCGATCTGATCGATCTCGCGACGCCCGGCGGCCGGATCGTTTTCTTTGGAGCGACCCGCGGTAACGGGCCGGCGCTACCGCTGCGAAAAATATTCTGGCGACAGCTCTCGCTCTTGGGGACGACGATGGGTTCGCCGGCAAACTGGAGCGCCCTGCTGGAGTTCGTGGCCTTGCACCGGGTGCGACCCGTGGTGAGCGAAGTGTTTCCGCTGGCGAGAGCGGCCGAGGCTTTTGCGCTGATGGAGCGGGGTGGACATTTTGGGAAAATCGTGGTGCGGATCTCGTAGGATTCAGGCTTGGCGTGCTCACCAGGGCAGGGGAGAACTTCCGCTCCAACATGTCCGACAACTCCAATTTCTATGCGTGTATCATGGCTGGTGGCAGCGGTGAGCGGTTCTGGCCGATGAGCCGGGCGCAAACCCCGAAGCATCTGCTGAAGCTCCTCTCCGAGCGGACGCTCGTCGAAGAAACGGTGCGACGACTCGGGGTGGCCGTGCCGCCGGAGAATATTTTTGTGCTGACGAACGAAGTGCAATTGCCCGGCACGCGGGCGGCGCTGGCACGGTTGCTGCCGGCGGAACAGATCGTCGCCGAGCCGGCGAAGCGGGATACGGCACCGGCGGCGGCGTTGGCGACGGCGCTGGTGCGGGCGCGCGGCGGCGAGGGGGCGACGTTGGCGTTGTTGCCGGCGGACGCGTTCATCGCGGATGCGGCGACGTGCGCGACGCAGCTCGGCGCAGCGCTTACGCGGGCGAGCGAGGCGGGCTCGATCATGACCATTGCGATCAAGCCTGATCACGCGGCGACGGGTTTTGGTTATTTGGAGATGGGAGACGCGCGCGCGAGCGGGCCGACAGGCACGGTGCGGCAAGTGAAGCGCTTCGTCGAAAAACCCGACGCGGCGACGGCGAGGGATTATGTGGCGAGTGGAAATTTTGCGTGGAACGCGGGGATGTTTTTCTGGCGCGTGGACACGTTTGTCGCCGAGGCGGAGCGCAACGCGCCGGAGTTGGCGCAATTCATCCGCGCGTTTCCGACGGGGGATTTTGGGGCGTTTCTCTCGCAGCGTTTTCCGATGCTGCCGAAAATTTCCGTCGACTACGCCATCATGGAAAAAGCCCGTTCAGTGGAGACGCTGCTGGCCAAGTTTGATTGGGATGACGTGGGACTGTGGACGGCGTTGCCGAAGCATTTGGCGACGGATTCCGAGGGTAATTCCTCGCGCGGCGCGGTGGTCGTGGCGGGTGCGAGCAACAATATCGCCATCAGCAATGGCCGGATGATCGCGCTGTGCGGGGTGAAGGACTTGGTGGTGGTCGAGACGGCGGATGCGATTTTGGTGTGCCACCGGGACGCGGTGCAGAACATCAAGCAGATCGTCGGGAAGTTGCCGAAAGAACTGCTCTGAAGGTGACGGGCGCGGTTGGGTTGCGCGGGGTTTGGATGGATGGGCGCGGTTTTTTCGGACGCGGGTTGAAGCCTCGCGCTACCGTGGGCAGAAAAAAGCCCGCCGCGCATCGGGGCGGGCGGGCTGAGGGAAACTTTCGGGCGAGAGGCCCGTGGCCCTTATTTGCCGGACTTCATCGCCTTTTGACGGGCGGCGTTGTTCAAAATGCGTTTGCGGAGACGCAGGCTCTTCGGGGTGACCTCGACGAGTTCGTCGGTAGCGATGTATTCGATCGCGCGCTCGAGTGAGAGCTTCGACGCCGGCGTGAGCCCGGTGGCGACGCCCGAACCCTGCGAACGGAAGTTCGTGAGGGCTTTTTCGCGGACGGCATTGCACGCGATGTCTTCGTTGCGGGGATTCTCGCCGACGATCATGCCTTCGTAAACTTGTTCGCCGGGGCCGACGAAGAGTTTGCCGCGTTCCTGCACCATCACGAGGGCGTAGGTGGTGGTTTCGCCGGCTTCGGTCGCGATGAGCGTGCCGGTGATGCGGGTGAGCACTTCACCCGCGTAGGGGCCGTATTCTTTAAAGAGATGGCTGAGGACGCCGCGACCGCTGGTGGCGTTGACGACGTCGATTTCCATGCCGATGAGGCCGCGGGTGGTGATCGTGGCTTCGATCATCGTGGTGTGCGGGAGCTTCTCCATATTGGTGAGAAGACCTTTGCGGTTGGCGAGATTCTGCATGATCGAGCCGACGCACTCGTCGGGAACTTCGATCCAGACGGTTTCGTAGGGCTCGTGGCGATGACCGTCGACGATCTTCTCGATCACGGTCGGACGGGAGACGAGCAGCTCGAAACCTTCGCGGCGCATCGTCTCGACGAGGACGGCGACCTGCATGGCGCCACGGGCCTTGACGTTGAAGATGCCGGCTTTTTCGGTGTCCTCGATCTTGATGGAAACGTTCGTCTTCAACTCGCGCATGAGGCGCTCGCGGAGCTGACGGGAGGTGACGAGTTTGCCTTCCTGGCCGACGAGTGGGCCGTCGTTGACGCAGAACTGCATCTCGAGGGTCGGCGGGTCGATCTGGGTGAAGGGCAACGCGTGACCCGCTTCGTCGGCGGTGAGCGTGTCACCGATATCGATGTCCTCGAAACCGGAGAGGCCAACGATATTACCGGCGACGGCGGTTTCGGTTTCGCGGGTGCCGAGACCGGTGAACTCGAATACCTTGGTGATCTTGGCGCGGACGCGTTTGCCGTCCTCGTGGCGAATGATGAAGACGTTCTGGCCGATGGTGGCGACGCCGCCGAGGATCTTACCGACGGCGATGCGGCCCACGTAGTCGCTCCAGTCAATGTTGGAGACGAGCATGTGGAAGGGCTCGTTGGGCTTGGCGAATGGCGGCGGGATGTGATCGAGGATGGTCTCGAAGAGCGGGGCCATGTCCTTCTTCTCTTCGCCGAGGTGGAACATCATGTAGCCGTCGCGGCCGGAGCCGTAAACGACGGGGGCGTCGAACTGCTCTTCGGTGGCGTTGAGCTCCATGAGGAGTTCGAGCACCTTGTCATACATCTTGGCGGGCTCGGCGTTTTCGCGGTCGATCTTGTTGATGACGATGACGACCTTGAGGCCGTGGGCGAGCGCCTTGCGGAGCACAAAACGGGTCTGGGCCTGTGGGCCGTCGTAGGCATCGATCACAAGGAGCACGCCGTCGACCATGCGGAGCGCGCGCTCGACCTCGCCACCGAAGTCG
>SXGR01259426.1_pt1 | contig 13023 bp, 11 predicted proteins | sample 3174711 | NCBI WGS metagenome assembly SXGR01 (sample SAMN11356860, study PRJNA531348) | freshwater metagenome | isolation source: freshwater sample F1-60 | place: China: Fuxian Lake, Yuxi | collected 2017-12-25
ATCGTCCATGGCTGACAAATCCTTTTGTCTGGATGCGAAGTTAGGCAACCCAGGCAAGAATCATGACAGCTGTCATTACGAAAGGAAAGACCGAAAACAGCGTTTTCCCCCGGGATAATCAACCGGCCGGGAATTGCTGCCGGCCGACAAGATAAGCAACCACTTGCGCCAAGCTGGCCCCCAGGGTGTGGCCAAGACGGACCTTCATGCCCTCTTGGGGAGAAACCAGACAGCAGCAGAAATCAACCAGGCCCTGGAAACCTTGCAATCCGAGGGGATGGCGGTTCCCATACCCCAGGAGGAATCAGGCGGGCGACCCCGGGAAGTTTGGCGGGCAACCGGGGGGTTCTTGCCACGGGTCACCCCAGGCGGAGCGGGGACTTAATTCGTTAATTCGTTAAATTCGTACGGTATTCACCAAGGAATCGTTTTTTTTGAAAAGTTTTGAGGAGGGAGAAAAATCATGGGAAACTTGATTCGGCGTTATTACAGGGACACGACCGGAATTCGCAAACAGGCTTCCAAATGGTATGGGGATTTCTTTGACGGCAACGGCATCCGTCAAAAGGTCCCCCTGGCGGCGAACAAGGAAGCGGCCAAGGTGATGCTGGCCGACCTGGAACGAAAAGCCGACCGACAAAAGACCGGCTTGACAGACCGTTTCGAGGAATGGCGGAAGATTCCCCTGGCCAACCACCTGACGGACTGGAAACGCATTCTGACCAATGCCGACAAAGAGACACCACACACCAGGCTAATTACCTCAAGAGCTTGCGAAATCCTTGGCCGGGCTCAAGTCATTTTTCTTTCTGATATTTCCGCATCCCTGATAATGGATGCCATCAATGCAATCGTCCAGGAGAAAAACCATTCGGCACAAACCAAGGCCCACCTGGTCCAGGCCGTGAAGCAGTTTGGGCGTTGGCTGGTCAGGGACCAACGGTGGGCTTCCAATTCGTTGGCTTTTCTGGCGGTATCCAGATCATCCATTCGTGAGGATCAACGCCACGCAAGGCGGGCCTTTTCTGAAGAGGAACTTTGCTGGCTTTTCCAGACAACCAGGTTGGGGCCAAAACGACTTCATTGGTCCGGGATAGACCGATCCTTCCTTTGGCGTATAGCCGCTTTTACGGGGCTCAGAAGAGCCGAATTGGCAACGCTTACCCCTAAGTCTTTCCAGGACGGGACAGTTCACCTTGGGGCCAAGCATACCAAAAATTCAAGGGATGCCCTTTTGCCAATGCCACCCGCCCTTTGGGACGACCTGGTGCCTTGGCTTGCCAAAAAGCAAAAGAATGCCCTTTTGTTCGGCGAAAGGTTTGCCAGGGATTTGACCCATTTCAGCAAGTGTCTGAAGCGGGATATGAAAACTGCCCGGACCGAATGGTTGGCAAGCGGTGGCAACCCGGAGGGCGAAACGCTGTTATGGGAGGATGGCAAAGGCCGATTCGCGGATGGCCATGCCCTAAGAGCAACCTATATCACCATGCTAGCCAAGTCTGGGGCATCGGTAAAAGAATTCCAGGTCTTGGCAAGGCACGCTGACGCCAAGACAACGCTAAGCCATTATTTGAAAATTACCTCACAGGATTTATCCAATGTGGTGTCCAGGCTTCCTGAAATCTCGTTGGCTATTCCCAAGATGGTTGGTTTCACTGACCCCGTTACTGCCCCATTGCTGCCCCAAAAAAGCGATATTCAAAGACAACGCTTGAGTGTGATTGATCATTCCGGAGTTAAAGGAGCGCATAAAAAAACCACTAGAAATCCAGTGGTTCCAGCGTTTTCATCGGGAAAACAGGCAGTGCACCCGGTAGGATTTGAACCTACGACCCCCGGTTTAGGAAACCGGTGCTCTATCCCCTGAGCTACGGGTGCGTCTTTGGGATTATTTTAATGCCCGCATCCCCAAGGGCCAACCGGATTGCCGCCATTTCCTGAATTTACCCGGTTCCGATTTCAATTAAGGAGCAAAAGGGGCAAGGGAATTGGCTTTTTTCATGCCAATGAGGTGGCCTAATGCCTTTGATCTTTCATTTTACGGCGGGTAGTTGTGGCCACTTCCCGGCCTCAATCCATTCTTTGTGAACCCTGGCCACCTCACCCATATATTCGAATTGGCGAAAAGGCCCAGTAGCATTTTTCAAGTGTTTCAAGGTTCCTTCCTTGTCACGATTGATTTCCCGCCAAAGAGCCAAATAAAGATGAGCATAAAAGGCCGCCATTTCCCTCTGGGGCCCCGCCTGAACCGTTTCGATTGCCTTTAAAACATCATCCTCCTTGGCCTGGTCCTTGAACAGGGAATAAACCTCCATAAGAGGTACCCTGCGATCCTTGCCAATGGGCAGGATTTTCTTCCTGGCATTGGAAATTCCGTCTTTTGCGGCCAAACAGAGGAAATGCCAGACAGCATTTTCCACATCGTTTGAGTCAACTGTTTGGTATCCCTCAAATTGCCGTGCCCCTTCGGCAAAATCACCCGCATAATAAAGTGCTATTCCCCGCCGCCAATGGCCAGGTTTTTCATTCGGTTTTGCCTTTAAATAGCGGTCGAAATCCTGGATTGACCCGGCAATATTGCCCTGAAAAAACCTTGCGGAGCCCCGCCGATCCATTGCCTCCAAAAGGGTAGGTTGCAGTCCCAATGCCTTGGTGAAGGCCGCTTCGGATTCCTTGTATTGCCCCAAACGATCCTGGGCCAGGGCCAGGTTCATCCAGGCCGGAACGGAGTTGGGGTCGGCTTGCGTTTGCTCCATGGCCTTTTTGACTACGGTTTCCCAACGCTCCTTTTCAGGATTTACCCTTGGTTTGATGGGTTCTTGAGCCGACAAAACGACCTTGAAAAGAATCAAAACCATGAATGCAATACTTGACTTGGTAAACATGGCAATCTCCCTCGTGAAAGAATCAAACCGAATGGGACGCAAGAATTCCGCAATGCACTCCAGTTGGCACAATGGTCGGATGATCCTCGTAACCGGACTCCAAAAGCATATTTCGGTATTCGCTTGCGGAATACGCCCTTCCCTCGGTTAGGGAAAAAAGCGCGGCACTGTATAGGGCAAGGGCAAGGGGGCCATCAAGTGAATCGTTAAGGAAGACATCATGAATCCAAAGCGGGCTTCCTTTGGGAACCGCACCATTCAGTTTTTTGAGTAAGCTTGAGCATTCGGGAATATCCCAATCATGAAGGATATTGGACAAAAGCACCCCATCATGTCCCATTGGAATGGGATCCTGGAACATATCTCCCGAAACAAGGTCCAATCGCCTGGAAACCCCATATTTCAGGCCAAATTCCCCGGCCAAACGCAAAACTTCAGGCCTGTCAAAAACGGTCACTCTTAAATCGGGATCGGCTAAAAGCAAGGCAACGGCATAAAGTCCTGATCCCCCACCAACATCGAGGATTCGCTTACAGCCCTTTGCAACCAAAACCTTGGCTACCTGGGCCCCACAAATTCGGGCCCGGCCGGAAAGGGCCAGGGTCAGCCGCCTGGCAGAATCCCCGCTGTCCATCGCTGAGGATTTTCCCTCACGGAATATGAATGCGTCCCCCTCATTGGCACGGTTGGCTGCCGGGGCATTAACCAAAAGCCTTTCCAAAAGGCCAAGGACCCCCGGGGTTTCCGCAATCAGGCCAATATAGCCTTTCATGTCGAACTCGCCTTCGGTCAGGAACTCCATCCCTTCCGGAGTGAGCGATACCATCTGGTTGGCGTCTTCCTTGAGTATGTTCATAGCTTTGAGGGCGGTTCCCAAAACCACCCATGCCCGGAGGGAAAGTCCCAATTCTGTGCGCAATTCCCCGGAGGGCTTTTCCCCAAGCACCAGTCGGCTGGGCACATTCAAATGAATCACCCCGACAGCCAACAACTCCGTCGCAAGGTTTCCCCGGACCAAATCAAAATACGGTGTCGGGTCCGATTGGGGTGGATCAAAAGCCATCATGCCAGCCTCAAAAGGGGTCCATCCGTTTGGAAGATTCTTTCCTAAGATACTATAGGAAGTGACTCAAAGGGACTTGGCTCTTGGACCCAAATGAAAACAGCATGACCTGCAGTCTCAAAACCGCAAAAAGGGCGGTAGTCCTCCTTTCAGGAGGAATTGATTCTGCTACGACCCTTGCCGTGGCCAAAGACCAAGGTTATCTTTGTCACGCCCTTAGTTTTGATTATGGCCAACGCCACCGGGTGGAATTGGATAGGGCTAAAAAGGTTGGCATGGCAATCGGCGTGGTTGACCACAAAACCCTCCCTATTGATCTTCGTGGAATTGGCGGATCTGCCCTAACGGCACCCCTTGAGGTTCCCAAGGATCGCCTTCCTTCGGCACGGGCCCATGGAATTCCCATTACCTATGTACCCGCCAGGAACACGCTTTTTCTTTCCATGGCTTTGGGTTTGGCAGAGGTGATTGGTGCCTTTGACATATTCATTGGTGTCAATGCCATCGACTATTCGGGCTATCCCGATTGTCGCCCGGAGTTTTGCCGGGCTTTCGAAACCCTTGCCAACCTCGCCACCAAGGCGGGGGTGGAACAGGCGGGGCGTTTCAAAATTCACACCCCGCTTATCGAGCTTTCCAAGGCTGACATCCTGAGGCTTGGGATGTCACTTGGTGTGGACTATGGCCTTACTTTGAGTTGTTATGATCCTGATTCCATGGGTTTGGCCTGTGGAAGGTGTGACAGTTGCCAGATACGCAAAGAAGGGTTTCTTGCGGCAAAAATTTGCGACCCAACGAGCTACCAACCATGACTTCAGATTCCCGAAACGAAACCCAAAGTCCCGCCGCCGCTATTTTCGACCAAGGCCTTGCCGCTCACCAGGCAGGTGCCTTCGCCGATGCCGAGCCTTTGTATCAACAGGCTCTGGCCATCGACCCGATTCACAAACAGGCCCTTTCGAACCTGGGGGCTCTCCTTGCCCGTCGTGGAGAACTGGCGCCTGCCATTGTTTGCTACCAACGGGCATTGGCGGTCGACCCCGGATTTGGCGAATGCTGGTTCAACCTTGGCAATGCGCTTCGCCGGGGAGGAGAATTTGGCCAGGCCGAAGGGGCTTTTCTGGAATCGCTTCGGTTGTTGCCAAGCTTGGAGGGGGCGGCCTTTGGGTTGGGCCAATGCCAGAATGAGCTGGGAAAATATCAGCAAGCAGCCTACCTCTTCAACCAGATCGTCAAGCACAATCCCAATCAGGCGGATGCCTGGCTCCATTTGGGATTATCCCAAAAACATTTGGGACAAAGCAGCCAAGCCCTTGAATCGTTTGGGATGGCGGCCAAACTTCGCCCCAACGACGACCGGGTCCAGCACCACCTCGGGCTTGCGATGATGGACTGCGGGCGCATGGAGGATGCCTTGAAAGTGGTTGAGGGTGCTTTGTCCCTCAAACCAGACAACCCCACCATTCATAACACGCTTGGCATCATATTCCAATCCCTGGACCGTGAAGATCAGGGATTGCGGCATAATCTGGAGGCGGTTCGCCTCAATGGTCAATTTGCCGAGGCGTGGAACAATTTGGGAAATCTTTTGGGACTGATGGGCCAGCCTTCCCAGGCGGTTTCCGCCTTCCGAAAGGCACTTGAACTCCGTCCAACCGCCGCCCATTTTCATAGCAACCTCCTTTTGTATTTGCACTATGACCCTGCCATAACCCCTGAGTTAACCCATGAGGAGCATGTCCAATGGGCCAAGGCTCACCTGCCAAAGGGACCTGTTCCCGTGGAGTTTTTCAATTCAAGAGATCCACAAAGAAGGCTAAAAATAGGCCTCGTTTCCCCCGACTTTCGTGAACATACGGTAGTTTCCTTCCTGTCACCCTTCATTGATTCCCTCGATCGGCAAAGCATCGAGGTTTTCGCCTACAGTTTGGTAAATCGCCCCGACGAAATAACCCGGCGATTTCAACAAAAGGTGGACCATTTCCGGGAAATTGCCAACCGCACGGATGCAACCATTGCGGAAACCATTCGTAACGACCAAATTGACATTCTTGTTGATTTTGCTGGCCACACTTCCGGGAACCGCCTGAGCCTGTTTTCCCACTCTTGCGCCCCGGTTACCCTTTCCCAATTTGGCTATCCAAACACGACGGGTGTTCCCGGGATCGAATTTCGGATGACCGATGCCAAGGCTGATCCAGTCGGAATGACCGATGATTTATATACCGAAAAACTGGTCAGGTTGGACGATTTTGCCTGGGTGTGGCAGCCTCCCCAATCGGTCCAGGCAATGCCTCCCAAACAAGTTGATCCCAATGCCATCCAATTTGGGTCATTCAATAACATGGCTAAGGTAAACGACCGGGTTTTGGCGGTTTGGGCCCGTATCCTTGCCAAAACACCCGGGTCCAAACTGAAGATTCTGACGGGAAAAAGCGAAACGACGGCGGCCCGGATTGCCCAGGCAATGGAATCCGTAAATGTGGATCCTGCTAGGGTGGAACGATACTCCCGAATGGACAAACTCGCCTACTTTACCGCCCAGGCGAGTATTGATATCGCTCTTGATCCCTTTCCCTACAACGGAGGAGTTACCTCCCTGGATGCCCTTTGGATGGGAACTCCCGTCCTGGCCATGGCGGGCCGAACTTATGTGTCAAGGCAGGGCCTTGCCATCAACAAAACCCTTGGGTTGGAAGATTGGATCGCCCGAAACGAGGAGGAGTACATTGCCAAGGCAGTGGCCCTTGCCAGGGAAACCGAATTGCTCGTTCAACTGCGGGGTACCCTGCGTGATCAATTGGCCCATTCCCCTATCTGTGATGTCAAAGGATATGGCAAGAGGTGGGAAAAGGCGGTCCGTGCACTGTGGACCAAGTGGTGTGATGCCAACACTTTGGACCCTTTTATCGGGTACACAGGACCATCCTAGCCTATGCGGATTTCGGAAATATTTTATTCGATCCAGGGAGAGGGACTCCTTACCGGCGTGCCTTCGGCTTTTGTCCGGACTTCCGGTTGCAATTTGCGTTGCACCTTTTGCGATACCCCCTACACCTCCTGGCAACCCGAGGGAACCGAACTTCAACCCACAGCTATTGTGGAAACCATTAGCCAATTTCCGGGCCGTCATGTCGTCGTCACCGGGGGCGAACCTTTGTTGGCGCCTGACCTGCCCGACCTCCTCCGCATCCTCGATGCCCAAGGGTGGCACATCACCGTAGAAACCGCCGGCACCCTGTTCCAGGAAATTCCCTGTGATTTGGCCAGCATCAGTCCCAAGCTTGCATCGTCCACGCCCCACGACCGCGAGGGCGGAAAATTTTCCCTGATGCATGACAATACCCGGTGGCGGCCAGAGGTTGTTCGGGCCTTTATGGATGCCCACGATTATCAGCTCAAATTTGTCATTGACCGACCAGAGGATTTTGCCGAGGTTCAGGCAATGCTCAGGCAACTCGACGAATTTGATCCCCACCGGGTTTTGCTCATGCCCCAAGGACAAACCCCAGAGGACCTAGCTTTGCGATCCACCTTCCTTTCGGATATTTGCAAGGAGTATGGATACCGCTATTGTCAAAGGCTACATATTGATTTGTACGGCGGGAAACGGGGAACTTAGACGGCTGATAATCGGACCATTTCCAAACCGGGTTTACAATTCCATGGGTTGTAATCCCAAACCGTTTTCCAAAAAAACTTTGCCTTTTTACCTATTCGAAGCCGGCCCAGGCTATCTTAAAAATTCCAGAATGGACCGATATTGGTTGGCCTCATTCATTGAGGCTTGGTTTTCTTTGAGGATTGTAAGCGCTTCGGGGCTGTTGGGATTCAGGCGAAGGGCACTCATGGCCCAACGACACGCTTCGATTCCCACGCCATTTTTCGCCATGACCTTGGCCGCCTCAATTCGTGGAGCAGGATCATTGGGTTTCAAGACGATTTGTTGGGTGATGTTTTTCATGTTGTCTAAGTCCCCCTCAATGGATTTGAGCCGGGAACGGCTAAAGGCAGCTTCTGTTTTTTGGCCCAAATGGTCTTGGGCTTGGGCCAAACTGAACCAAACCGACTGGTCCATGGGATAGGCGGTTACCGCTTTTTTCAGGTAAATGAGAGCAAGGTTGTTTTTTTCGGCTTTGAGTTCAAGTCGGCCCAGTTCACGAAAAATGGCTGGATGGGGATCCTTGGTGACATGGGCTTCCAAAAAAATGCGGGCTTCTTCTTCTTTACCCTGTTCCAAAAGGGCTCTTGCTTTCAAAAGGGGCAAATCAATGTGATCGGGTTTGAGAAGCGTGGCCCTTCTAATCAGGTCCATGGCCTCATCCGGTTCATGGAACCGGAGTTTGCGGCTTGCAAGGTATATCAGGACATCCACCCGATTGGGGTCCAACTCAAGGGACCTCGTGAAAGCGGCATCGGTTTCCACTTTGGATCCAATCCTGTCTAGGATGAGTGCCCTCCATTGAAAAGCCTCCGCACTGTTGGGCTCCACCTCGGTCCAGAACCTGGACACCTGGTTTGCTTTGGCCATATCAAACATTCCAAAGTAAAGCGGGGTAATGGTTTTGAGTATTTCCGCCCGGAAGGGACCTTTCGGATTGGCCATCCGTTCCAAAAATCCTTCTACCTGACTTAAATTGCCCTCCTGGGCCATGATCAGGGCCCGTTCAACCTGGAGAGTGTTTTCCTCGCCCTGAAGGTGTCGGCATTCGTCAAGCAATTGGTGGGCTTTGTCAAATTGCCCCAAATGACGGGCAACCCTCGAGGATTCGAGGTAAACAAGGGCAGAATCCTTCCAGACGGTCCGGGTAAAATCCAACTCGGTTTGGGCTTTTTCAAAGTCTTGTTTTTCAAGGGCATCCATGGCCCGTTTCCAGGCAAAAGAAGCACGAATCTGGCCTGAAAGGGTCCACCCTGCCCATCCCAAACCAACCAAAGCGGCAATGAGTGCCATGGACCAAAGGGTCCAAGCATTTCGACTGGGGGGAGGAGAGACGGATTTCATGAAAAATGCCCCATTCCAGCTGGCAGACGAAACATCCAACCAAGTAACTATACCGTTTTTTGGCAGGGAAGATTGATGTAAAAGGGAACGGTATTTCCAGTTGACTTGGTTTGCCTTGGAAAGTCCAAAGCCAAGGCAGTGGTCCGGAAATGGCCCCAATTGGGCTAAAAACTACTATTTTTTTGGGTAGTTTCACGAAAATAATGCCTATTCATGGCCGTTTGAGGTAGCCCAATCAACAAATGCTTGAAACGGGAATGAGAAAAGGAGGCCAAAAAATCCCGGATTTGAAATTTTTGTGAAATTTCAGGGTTGAATAGACGAAGCCAAGGGGGTAAACTTCCTTGGGATATGGGGTTGATCCTTCCGATTTGAATTTGCATCGTTTTCCGGTTTCTCTTTCCTTTTGGTGGGATTTTCACCTACGCCATTTTTACAACGGCCCTGTTCTTGGGCTCTAATTGAGGAGACATTATGTCCACGCTCCCTTTGACGAAGGGTGCCTGGTGGCGACCTAACCATCGGGCATTCACCCTTATCGAGCTTTTGGTGGTCATTGCCATCATTGCTGTCCTTATTGGACTTTTACTTCCCGCGGTTCAAAAGGTCCGCGAAGCGGCCAACCGCATGACCTGCTCCAACAACCTGAAGCAAATTGGGATTGCCCTCCACAGCTACCATGATACCAATGGATTCTTCCCCCAGGGTGGACTCGTTGGCGGACCTGGTGTGGACTGGGGTGATGACCGGGGATCCATGTGGGTGCAAATCCTCCCCTACATCGAGCAGGACACTACCTACAAGTTGATGGTTGCCATTGGTGGCAACATGAACACCAACTTCGCTGACCAGAGTGTCAAAAACCCGGTTGGTCGTTGTATCAACGACAAGAACAACAATGTCGGGGTGAATGGAACCAACCTGAATGCCGTTCGAATCAAACCCTATCGCTGTCCAAGCGATGGCGAAAAGTTGGATGAACAGGTGTTCAACTATGTTGGAAGCATGGGCCCCCAGTGCATGGACGGCGGTTGCGGTGTCAACCCTTACCAACAATGGTGCCAACCAGCTGCCTCGCTGAACATGGGTTACGGTTGGTCTCCTGACCATGGTAACAGCCAAAATGCCGCTGATATTCGAGGTTGTTTCAACCGACTGGGTTGCAAATTCCGAATGAGTTCGATTCCTGATGGTATGTCCAATACCATTTTGGTGGGCGAAGTTCTTTCGGGCAAGCATGACCATATTTCGGGTTGGAATAGCTGGATGCATTTTAACGGTGCCGTAGCTCATGGTAGCACGGTAACCGCCATCAACCACAAAATCCTTTACAACGATGGTACCTGCAATAACGCCTTGAACAACGCCCGCAACTGGAATGTGGGTTGGGGTTTTCGGTCGGGCCACCCCGGTGGTGCCCAATTTGCCTTTGGAGACGGCTCGGTCCGCATGCTCCAGGAGTCCATTGATATGCGCACCTACCAGCTCTTGGGCTGCCGTAACGATGGTATGCCTGTGCAATTGCCGTAACCGTTGTTAACACTTTCCCTGGGGCGATTCGCCAAGTGCGGGTCGCCCCAGGTTTTTTTAGGATTCTAGCCCTGGAGTAGTTCAAGATGAAGATTCGGAGTTTGGTTTGGTTGCCCGCCACGGTTTTTGGTATGGCCATCATGATTGGCTGCAATGACCCTTTGGCCCCGGTCAGTTTTGAAGTCAAAATCATTCACGATGGAAAGAGTGTAGACAAGGCTCTTGTAAACCTGATGCCTTCGAAACAAGACGGGAATTCCGCTGGAATGAAACCTGGGGTAACCGATGCCAATGGCATCGCCAAGTTGGCCGCACCCAAAGGGGAATACAAGGTCATAGTTACCAAAGAAGAGTCCGCCATGGCCGCTATGGGCCCTATGGACCCCAAAGACATGACCAAAAACATGGGTAAGGCCATGATGGGAAAAAATAGCCTCAAAGGCAAGGGCGAAGCCTCCGGGCCCAAAAGCCTTCTTCCCGCCCAATTTGGGTCCTATGACAAAACCCCCCTCAAAGTGACGGTCCCCACCACTGAAAAAGTGATTACCTTTGATTTGGGAAAATAATCCCTTAGGGGTTTCCTTTGCATTCCTTTCCTCAGGGGATTGTTTTGACAATGTCAAAACGATTTCCTGAGTTTTTTTTGGACTTTAGCCATGCCCCTAAATCTTGTTTCCGGAACAAATCGAGTAACCCGGTTTTCGTTTGGCCTCGTTTTGCTCCTTTGCTTCGGGGCAGGGTATTGGTGGAGGTCCCAGGAATTACCTCTTGATCGGGTTCATCGCCTGGTTAAAAACAAGGAGTATGGCAAAGCGGAAAAGCTCATTCAGTCTTTGGGTACAGAACTACTATTTCAGGAGCGTCAGGAGTTATTGGCGGAAATTCGACTTGCCGAAGGCCGACAGGAAGGGGCGTTAAATGCCCTAGCCAAATTGAGTCCGGAGGAGCAGGCAAGTACCAGGGCCCGCCTCTTGTTTGGGAGGGCTCTTTTGGGCCTTGGCAGAACCAGTTTGGCCCTCGATTCCTTTCAAAAAGTATACTTGACCGATCAGAACAATAGTGAAGCTGTTAGGGGATTGGCCGCAGCCCTTTATGATTTGGGAGCCCTGGATGAGGCCCTTGGCATTTTGGACCGTTATTTGAAAACAGAATCCGATGCCCTTGCTTTGCGATTTGCCGGACAAATTGCCAAGGAATTGGTCCAAAATGATCAAGCCTCGGATTTTTTCCAAAAAGCTTTGAAATTAGACCTTCCCCTAGATACCAGAATTGAGGTGGCCATTGACCTGGTGGAGACAGAATTGCTTCGAAACTCGGTGGGGGGAGCCCGGGCATTTTGGGACCAATTTGCCTCGATCATTCCCGAGGGACCACGCGGACTCGAGGTATTGGGCGAGCTGTTGTTGGTGGAGGGTCAATGGGATCAGGCAGAAAAGGCATTGGTTACTGCCCGCGAAATGGACCCGATTTCTCCACGAATCGCCCGGTTACGGGCTCAGGTTCATATGGCAAAAAACCAGAACAGCGATGCGGTAGCCTTATTGGAATTTGCCACCAATGGGGATCCTTTGGACTCCAAGGGATGGAATGAACTTGCGGCAGTAAATGACCTTCTGGGCAAACCCGACCTGGCCAATCGGGCCAGAAAAAGCCTGGTGGAATCCACCGCAGACCTCAAGCGGATGTCGGACTTGTATGTACAGGCAAACAACAGCCCAGGAGATGTAAACATTCGTTTGGAACTAGCGGCCTTATGTCGTAAAACCAAGCGGATGAAACTTGCGGAAATTTGGGAAAATGCAGCCAAGGAAGCAAAACAGATTCAAAGTACGAAAAAAGGATGACAGGCAATCATCTTGTATTTTACTCTCGAAATCCAGTATAAACCCTGGGTAACCGACGAGGGTTAAGAATCAACCCGTCCTGAGTCCCATGTCATCTTAACCACGGCAATCTTTTAGACGGGGGAGTCCAGTGGCCGGGTCTTTGCCGAAACGGTAGCGCACCTTTGTCCTCTTTAACCCAAGTTATGCGGTTGGACGGATTTATTACGATTTTTTGACCATTTTTGGAACCAGGATTGCAGCTTTTCCCTGGGTTTTGGAGTATGTCGAGTTCAAAACGGCATGTAGTCCCGACCAGGTTAATTGGAAATGGTTGCTACTTGTTCGATTTTATCACTTGGGTTTGCAGTTGTTCGCAGATCCTTTGAACGGATTTAAACCATTTGCCTTGGTTTGAGGAGTTGAATTTCGGTGGGGAACAAGAGGCCCAGGTTTCCATCTCTCGCCAACATTGGATTCGTGGTCCAATGGATCGGGCTTTCAGCCCTCAACTATTTGGGAGGGTCCTAAACCTGGGCCGTTGGCCCAGGCTGGTATAGATCGGGCCTTTGGCCCGCAGAACCAAAACGGCAAGGGTATGATTCGACCGGATCGTATTTGTCAGGCCCCAGACATGGATTGGCATGCCACCTTCCTATTATCACCGGCGTATGTTTTTAACGCCAACGGCGTGCCACCATACCAGCCTGGGGCAAC
>SXGR01236159.1_pt1 | contig 13017 bp, 11 predicted proteins | sample 3174711 | NCBI WGS metagenome assembly SXGR01 (sample SAMN11356860, study PRJNA531348) | freshwater metagenome | isolation source: freshwater sample F1-60 | place: China: Fuxian Lake, Yuxi | collected 2017-12-25
GCCGGGCCATTCGTTATCCTCGGTCCACTCAGCGATGCCGCCGGCAAGCCAGCCAAACTTCTCGATCGCCACGCTTCTTTCGCCGCAGGCGATCCGGGTTCCACTGGTGGCCTCAGAGCGCAGAGAAGCACTCGAAGAACTGGTTGAGGCGCTCGCGATGGCCGGAGCCGTCGCCGATCCCGAGCTCTTCAAACGCTCAGTCTGGGAGCGTGAGCAGCAGCGGTCAACCGGCATCGGCGAGGGGCTGGCAATCCCACACGGGAAGTGCGCGGGGATCCTCCGCAGCGCGATCGCCATCGGGCGGCCACTCACTCCAATGGAGTTTGGTGCCATCGACCGAAAACCGGTGAGACTGATCGTGCTCCTTGCGTCACCTCCGGACAAGATGGCGGACCACATCCAAGTCTTGCACCGCATCAGTCGACTGTTTTCGAGCGTTGCAACTCGCGAAAGGGTCTGCATGGCGCCGGACCCAGTGGCGCTCTATGCCGAGTTGTGCCAAGCGGATACGGCATTAGTAGACCGATAACTAGCGTGCGAGTTGGCGAGGGTCTTGGACTATTGTGGGTCTTGAGCGCGATTTTCTTTGCCGTGCACAGGTTCCGTGATAGGTTCAATGTTGGATGGAATGAATCGGGCGGCCAGTCGAACTGGTCGACGCACTCGATTCAGGATTCCTCCCCATGTTCAAGACAACTCTCGTGGCAGCGGCTGCTGCTGCAGCGTCGATTTCGGTGAGTGCCTCCGGTGGCATCATTGCGGCGTGGTCGTTCACTAGCGCTGTGCCCGCGGGTTCGGTGGGCACTTCGTTCACCTACGGTGCGGCCGACAGTGGCGAGCAGACCGCGGGTTCCTCGGTGTCCTCATCTCATGCGGCGGCGGCCACGACCTACTCAAGCCCCGCCGGAAATGGCTCGCAGTTCTCCTTCAGCAGCAACAACTGGACTGCTGGTGATGCGTACATCATCGCCGTCAACACAAGCGGATACTCGGGGATCTCGGTGCAGTGGGATCAGACGCGCAGCAGCACAGGTCCTTCGTCGTTCAGCTTCGACATGAGCAGTAATGGCGGGAGCAGTTGGACCACGCTCAACTCAACGATCACCGTGATCCAGGCTGGGGCCGCGGGAACGAACACCCTCTCGTGGAGCACAGGCGGCGCCTACCAGGCGGCGTTCACCACGGTTGTGAGTGCCGGCGCGGGCGCAGACAATGTGAGCGCGATGCTCTTCCGCATTCGTTCGAATGTGACCACCTCGTCTGGTGGCACGAGCCGAATCGACAATGTCATCGTGTCTGGCGTCCCGGCGCCTGGCGCGATCGGGCTCCTCGGGGTCGCGGGACTTCTCAGCCGCCGGCGCCGCTGATCCGGCGACTCCGAGTCCCCACGAATCGAGTGCAACGAGAGCCCCGGCGCGAGCCGGGGTTTTCATTTGGGCTCACGAGCTAGCGCCATGAGGCCATTTCGTCGCGGATTTTCTGCCGGCTGAACCAGATCGCGAAGAAAACAGGCAGCGCCAAACCAATCAACACGCCGCCCACGAGCTGGACCGTTGCAACGAGCGCCGCGAAGTTGGTGTCGTCACCACTTTGGGACATCTGCTTCATGACCAACATCTGCTCCTTGGCCATGAGGAATCCGACCCAGGCACCGAAGATGACTTCGCCCACCTTGACCGCGGACCAGATGAACAGCGTCTTGCGCGAGCTCGCGCGTCGCTTGAGCAAGCGCATGGAACCGCAAACGAGGAGAGTCGCGATGGGGATCGCAACGACACTGAGCGTGATGATGAGTCCCGAGTGCTTCGTCATCGCGGCGATCGCATCGGCTGGCGACGGACCGCCCCCCGTTGGCGCAGGTTGTCCCTCAGCCATCTTCGCGAGCCAACCCACGAGAGCGGTTCCAATGATCCCGCACATCGCCACCGCGCCACTCAACCCGCCGAGCACAATACCGATGATGCCAATCGCCTTTGGCCACTTCGTGGTTGGGACCTCAATCGGATCGAACTGATCGAACGCGGGAGGCGTGGCTGTCGTCATCAGGCCACTGTACTGGAGCCTTAGCGCGAGCCTCGCGCCACGAGCGCGTGGTACGAACCATCCGTCAAGGCGTTGGGCAGCTGTCCGGGCGCGCCGCGCGGGAGCCACTCGGAAGTTTCGGAAATCGTTCCCGCGACTCGCTTGGCGATCCACTTCGCCTGCTGCTCATTCTCCTGCGCGTCGAGGCTGCATGTGCAGTAGAGGATGTGCCCGCGCGGCGCGAGCAGTCCGAGATGGTGCTCCGTGATCGCGCGTTGCAGCCGCACGAGTTCTTCGATGGACCGGGTTGAGAACCGGTAGCGGGCCTCGAGGCGCCGTGCGAGGACGCCGGTGTTGGAGCAGGGGACATCGAGGACGACGAGATCAAAACTCTCGGGAAGCGCGCCCAATTCCGCGAGATCGACGGCCTTCAGGTTTGGGAACCGCTCGGCGCGCGAGCGAAGCGACTTCATTCGCGAAGCATCCGGATCGGTTGCCCACACCTCCGCCTCCGGATGAAGGCACGCAAGTTGGACCGCCTTCGTTCCGCGTCCCGCGCAGGCGTCGAGGATTCGCAGTGGCTTGAGCTTGCGCGTGGACAGCACAGGCTGCGCACTTGCGACATCTTGCACAAGCCACGATGGATGCGCCTCGAGTCCTTTGTTGAGCGCGTCGATGCTGCCATCCCAGACAAAAAATGGCGCGACCTCGTGCGACCGCGCGTCCCCGACAGCCGCGCGCGCCAAGGCGTCGTGGACGACAATCGGCATCTCCAGGAGTCCATGCAGCGCGAGCGCGCGAGCCGACTCGATCCCGCGGGCGGATGCCCATCGCTCAAGGAGCGCGACGGGATGGCTCGTCTGCGCGGCGAGTCGAGCGAGCGGATCACCCGGAAGAACATCTGCGCCCAAGTGCATGAAGCCGCCATCGGGAAGGGGGACCGTGTCGCGGCGTGACCACCACTCGGCCGCGGCATCAATGCGCCCCGTGCGCAGGGCCGAAGCCTTGCGCAGCACCGCGTTCACGAAGCCCCCGGCGCCCTGCTGCAGGCGTCCGCGCGTGAAGCGCACGGCGTCATCCACGACAGCGTGCGTGGGCTCGTCGGGCATGAAGAGGAGTTGCGTGATGCCGACGAGCAGCGCCGCGCGGATCTCAGGCTGCACCTCAAGCCACGGGCGCGCGCACAGCGCTCGCGCGATGGTCTCGGCGGTGAGCCAGTGGCGGAGCGTGGCCCGCTCAATCGCACTCGCGAGACCGCCCGGCGACGCCGACTCGCCGTAACCCAATTCGGGGAACCGAGGGACTTGCGCAAGGATGCGCGCCATGGCGCCATCACGGGATGGCGACGCACTCCGTGTGGTCACTTGCTACGAACTCTCACGGCCGACTTTCGCAGAGCGGCCGCAACATTCGTGCGCTCCCACGAGAATGTCCCCTTGCCGCACTCGTCGGGTTCGCGACCGAAGTGGCCGTGGTACGCCGTGTGGGCGTAGATCGGTGCAAGGAGTCCGAGGGACTCAATGATGCCAAAGGGCGTGAGGTCAAAGTTGTCTTCAACCGCGCGCGCGAGTCGTGAGTCGGGGATCTTTCCAGTCCCTTGTGTGTCCACGAGTACCGAAGTGGGCTTCGCCACACCGATGGCGTACGCGAGCTGCACTTCGCAGACATCGGCCAACTCGGCGGCGACAATGTTCTTCGCTACGAATCGGGCCATGTACGCGGCCGAGCGAGCGACCTTCGACGGGTCCTTGCCGCTGAATGCGCCGCCACCGTGTCGTCCTCGGCCTCCGTACGTGTCGACGATGATCTTGCGTCCGGTCAGGCCGCAATCGCCGTGGGGCCCGCCGATCTCGAACCGGCCGGTCGGATTCACGAACACCTTGATGCCGTCGTGCCACCAGTCGCCCAAGACCGGGCGAACGATGTGCTTCGTGACCGCGTCGTGAAGCTTGCGCTGCGCCGAGTCAGAGTTCCACTCCGGGCCGTGCTGCGTCGAGAGGACGACATTCACAATCTTGCGCGGTGTACGCCCTTCGTACTCGACAGCGACCTGGCTCTTCGCATCGGGCCTGAGTCCCTTGATGATGTTGTCGCGACGGACCTCGGCTTGGCGTGCGACGAGTCGGTGCGAGAGCATGATGGGAAGTGGCATCAGCTGCCGCGTCTCCCGGCTCGCGTAGCCGAACATCATGCCTTGGTCGCCGGCGCCCTGAAGTCGCTTCTTCGCCGCACCTGACTTGGTATTCACGCCACGGGCGATGTCGGGGGACTGCCGGCCGAGTGTCACAAGGACGCCGCATGACCGACCGTCGAAGCCCTTGTCGGCGCTGTCGTAACCGACGCGCAAGACTGTCTCGCGGACGATTTTCGGAATGTCCACATAACCCCCACAGGTCACCTCACCCGCCACAACGGCGAGGCCAGTAGTCACCAGAGTTTCGCAGGCCACCCTCGAAGCGGGGTCGACGGCGAGCATCGCGTCGAGCACGGCGTCGGAAATCTGGTCAGCCATCTTGTCTGGATGGCCCATGGACACTGATTCGGAGGTGAAAGTGTGGAAGTCGGCTGGCATCGTTGGGTCTCTATTGGATAGTTGCGAACTGAGGAATGTACTGCACGGACGCCCTGCCTCGGCAGCGTGTCCTACGCTTGTCTGTCTCGCCATGCCGACCGTTCGAAGCACCAAGATCACGAACCCGACCTGCGCAATCGCCCTAGCGGCGCTGTCGTTTCTGGGTCCTGGATCGGCTTGGGCCGACGAGGCTCCCTACGCCACAGACCGCCTTTTCGTGAGGGTTTGTCAGGGGGTGGCGCTTGAGGTTCGCGCCGACGGATCGAAGGCACTCGTCCGCAGTGACGATGTCGGGCCGGGTTCCGCAGAGATCGTGATGGCGCTCGTCGGGGTGCTCGACATCGCGCCGTCGGGACTCAACGATGCCGCCAATCGGGTCGTGGCGTCGACGCTCGGCATGGATCGTTGGTACCGGCTCTCGCTGGCTCCTGGGTTCGATGCGCTTCGCGCGGCGAACCTCCTTGAGGCAGCGTGGGACGGCTTCGAAGTGTGTGAAGTTGACCCGACTGGGTCGCTCGCCGATCTGCCCAATGACCCAAGTTTCCCGACGCAGTACTCACTCCTCAACACAGGTCAGGCCGCCGGCACCGTTGGCGCGGACATCTCTGCGGTCGACGCGTGGGCGATCCGAACGAGCAATCCATCGATCATCATCGCGTTCCTCGACAGTGGCGTCGACGCGCACCCAGAACTCGACTCGCGCATCCTTCCGGGTCGAAACATTCCGCTTGGGACAACCGACACCGCCGATGTGTGCGGTGGACACGGGACGCATGTGGCGGGGATCGCGACAGCCCGTGGCAACAACGGCAGCGGCATCGCCGGCGTGTGCTTCGACGCGAAGATCCTTCCCGTTGTTGTCGTGAACCCGTGCTCGGGACTTGAGTCGTATGTGGCCGATGGTCTCACTTGGGCCGTCGATCACGGCGCCGACATCGTCAACATGAGCCTGCAGTACTCGGTGGGTTCTGTGTACTTGCAGACCGCCGTGCAGTACGCGGCCGCGCAGGGCATTCCCATGCTCGCTGCCACAGGCAACTCAAACGCCGCTGTGTCATTTCCGGCGCGATGGCCCGAGACGATCGCCATTGCCGCCTCGAATCGATTCGATGCGCGGTGGACTCAATCCAATTATGGCCCCGAAGTCGATGTGACGGCACCCGGGGACTCGATCTACTCGCTCAGTCTGGCGGGGTCGTACGCGACGCGCAGCGGCACGAGCATGGCCACGCCGCATGTCACCGGGACGGTCGCCCTCATGCGTGCCGTCCATCCGCTCATGGATGCTTCAGCGATCCGGAGCGCGCTCATGCAGACCGCACGCGACATCGGCACTCCAGGGTTCGACAGTTACACCGGAGCCGGAGTGATCGATGCGGGCGCCGCGGTCGCGCTCGCGCAGTCGACGGGACCTGGCCCGGGCGACATCAACGGGGATGGCGTCGTTGACGGCTTCGACTTGGGCGCGCTGCTGTCGGCATGGGGAGGCTGCGCCAGCTGCCAGTGCTCGGCCGATTTCAACGGCGATTGCACGATTGATGGCATTGACCTCGCGCTCATACTCTCTTCGTGGTCAGGGTCCTAGTCATGTCGATCCGAGTCGAACTCTCCCGCATTCTGATCCGCGAGATGTCGGACATGCAGGTCATCGAACTCTCTGAGGTCGATGGCACGCGGTCGTTTCCGATCGTGATTGGCCTCACCGAGGCCTGCGCGATCGAGCGACGACTCAAGGGATGCGAAGTCTCGCGCCCCCAGACACACGACCTCCTGGCCAACATCATCAGCGTGCTCGGCGCCCAGGTGGTTCGGATCGAGATTCCTGAACTCAAGGGGGGGACTTTTTTCGCCAAGGTCATCCTTTCACATGCGGGGAAGGAGATAGCGATCGATGCGCGCCCATCCGATGCGATCGCCATCGGCGTCGCGCAGAACGCGCCGATCCTCGTCGACGAACAGGTGATTGCAGAGGCAGGCGTGGCCGCTCAGGGTGCGCCGCCGCCGGTCATCGATCCGTCCGACGACGACGACGATGACGATGACGAGGACGAGGACTGATCGTCTTCGTCGGGAGCCTCGCCGGATCGCAGTGGGCCAAACAGTTCCGCGAGGACCGTGGTGGCAAAGGCACCCGGGGGCAAGTCGAATGACACCTTGACGAATGGGCCGTGCTCGTCGGCGCCTGCTTCGAGCGCCGGATTGGTGAGAAAGACCCTGACCGGCCGCCGCGCGCCCGACGGTGGGAATGGGGCCTGCGTGAACGCCTCGAGCGTCGTCCCAAACGCGTCCATTGCGGCCTGTTCGGCATCGTGCGCGGCATTCGAGGCCTCGAGCATCTTCGCTCCCGGCAAGAGCGCCGTGGCCGACAGCTCACGAGTCGCGGCCGCGTCGCGTGCCATCGCGAGACCCGTCGCGTCGACCCGAGTGCACCGATTCGTGGTGCCGTCGATGACGACATCACCTTCGTTGACGGTGGCGAGTGCGCCGTCATCGATTCGCTGGTCGAGCACGCGATTGAAGATGGCCGACTGCAGCGCGCTGATCCAGAAGCGAAGGCGTTCGCCTCCGAGCGACTTCACCGCGCGCGCGGGTTTCCATCCACGCGAGAGCCCAAGTGCCACAAGCCGTTCGGCGGTGTCGTTCGCTCCCCACAGTGGCACGCTCGCGCTCCATCGGCCTTGTTCGCAAGCTTCGCGCGCCTCGCGCTGATGGGGCGGGAAGGGAAGATTCGAGAGGCCTGTGAGTTCACCGACGAGTTCGTCCCATCGTTCTTGAAGTGCGAGCAGACCGAGCCGGTGATTGTTGAGTCGCGAGCCGAATCGCTGCGGTCCGAAAGCATTTGGGATGCCGCTCGATTCGAGGGCACGCAATCTCCGCAAGATGGTGGGCGCGATCATCGGATCGACTTCGCGCACGCGGATCGCAAATCGGTTGCCCGAGAGTTGGCCCCTGCGGAGCTTGTTCGAATGCCAGCGCGTCCAGAGCACCGCGATTCCCGGGTGCACAAGCGCGCCGGGAATCGTGCCGTGCGGGAGGTTGACGGAGATCGTCTGGCGGGTCTCGGCTCGACGATCCTTGATGCCTGCGAAGCCGATCGCGTCGAGTCGGACGCCGCAGTGCGTGGCGACCACACGAAGCATCTCATCGTGCGCGACGCCGCTCTTATGGATTCCGAGGAGCAAGTGCTCGCCCTCGCCGCTTGGCGTGAGATCCGAGAGCTCGTCAACGAGAAAGTCGCCCGGGCGTGCCTTCACGAGGCCGCCGGGTCCATCGGTCCCCGTGAGTGTCCGCGTCGCGAGGGGCGAAGGAAGCGTTCGCGGATCGCGTTGCGAAAACGAAGCGAGCGCCCGTTCGATCTGCGCGACGGGATCCACGGAGTGATCGATCCGCAGGGCTCGCCAGCCTCGTGCGCGCGCTGCGGCGACATTCTCGTGGAGATCATCGACGAAGAGGATTTCGTGTGGCGTGCACGCCATCGCGCGCTCGAAGGCTTCGTAGATCTGAGGATCCGGCTTCGCGAGGTGCAGGAGGTGCGATGCGTGCCGGTGCCTGATGGCGGCGAACGCGTTCGAGGTCGTGCGCATCTGCTCCCAGTGGCGGTCGTTGGTGTTTGAGAGGCATGCGATGGCGACGCCCCGTGACGCGAGTCGTTCGAGAAGTTCGCGCACCCCCGGATAGTCGCCGAGAATGATCACATCGTGAACGCGAGTGATCTCCTCGACGGTGGGTCCACCGAGCAGAGTCGCCATCCGTGTGGCGTACTCGTCGAAGCCCATGACGCCGCGGTGCAACTGGTCGCCAAGCGCCTCCTGGGCTTTCGCGCGCTCAAGGGCGCGCACACCGATGCCCGGATCGTGCGCGACCCCCGCCCGTTCGCACGCCTCCTCCCACGACCGACAAATGCGTACGACGACGCCCCCCAAGTCGAGACAGAGGACCCGTGGCAGCTTCGCGGTCATCGCCTCGTCGCGGCGCGCTGCGCCCTTCGCTCGGCGAAGAAGTCGGTGAGCAGACGACCGCACGCGGGCCCCATCACGCCACCAAAAACTTTCAGCCGGTGATTGAGCCGTCGATCGCGGCAGAGGTCGAAGAGTGTGTCAACCGCGCCCGCCTTTGGATCTCGCGCGCCATAGACAAGTCGCGAGATGCGCGCATTGACGAGGGCCCCCGCGCACATCGGGCAGGGTTCGAGCGTGACGGCCATCGAGCAGTCGACGAGACGCCATCCTCCGGCCACTGCCGCGGCGCGCCGAAGCGCCACGACTTCGGCGTGCCCCGTCGGATCGCTAGTGGCTTCGCGGTCGTTGGCGGCCTCACCGAGGATGGTCTCGCCTCGGTAGACGACGGCGGCCACCGGCACTTCGCCGCGGGAGGCGGCATGCGCGGCCAGTTGCATCGCGCGAAACATCATCCGTCGGTCGGTCGGTGTGACGCCCTCGTGGAGCCGTCGCAAGCGACGCCTTGCGCGCACTCGCCAGGCCGGAGGGACGATCACTCGTCCCCCACATTGCCTTCGCGACGGCTCGACGGATCTTGCGCGGCCGCACCGCGTCGCCGGAACTTCTCCCCGAACGATCCCAGCACCGTGCCCCGGCTGACGCGCGAGACGGGCGCGATGATGATGAGCAGGATCGAGAACTCATAGAGGAGATAGAGCGGCAGCGACACGAGCAGCAGCGAGAACAAGTCCCCGGGGGCGACGGCGGCGGCGAGGACAACGATGCCGAAGATCGCGTAACGGCGTCCCTTGCGCAGCACTGCCGGCGTGACAATCCCCGTCCAACTCAAGAGGAGCAGCACGACCGGCAACTGGAATGCGAGCGCGAGGCAGAGCGCGAAGAGCAGGATGAAGTCGAGATACTCGCTCAAGCGAAAACTCGGGGTGAGCGTCCCGGGATGGTCGAGCGGAATCCGAGCGATCTCGACGCGTTTGGCGTCACCTTCGACCGGAAGCGCGACGCGGACCTCATGTCGAGGCGCATTGATCCACATTTCGCCCGGCGAGGCCGTGGAGGGGTCTTCGTCGAGGATGCGAAGGGTGTGGGTGCTCGGTGCGGCATCGCCGGTTCGCGGCGCGAGTCTTGCTGACTCGACGCTGAAACTCACGAGCACGGTGAGCATCAGGGGGAGCAGCACGAAGTAAAGGAGTGCAAGGCCGGTCAAGGCCAAGATGCCGCTGCCCGGGAGCAAGAGCCGGACGAAGCGCTGCTCGTTCTGATGCAGCCCAGGCGAGACAAATCTCCACGCCTGCCAGAGGATCCACGGGGCGGCGATGACGAGTGCTCCAATGAGCGCAATCTTGAGATCCGCCATCATCGTCTCGATCGGGCTCAGCACGATCATCTGCGCTGCGAGACCATTGGCCGCCATCGCTTGGAAGAGGGGCTCGCAGAGGTAGTTCCGCACCGACGACGCGAAGGCGAAGAGAACCGCCATCAGTGGTAGGGGAACCACCAAACTCAGAATGAGTCGTCGCCGCAACTCCTCGAGGTGATCGCCGAAGCTCATCGTGGATTCTTGCGGGGATTTCAGCGCCATCGGCGCACCATGGTAGGGGTCGGGCGCTAGTGAACGACTTCGAGCGAAGGTCCAAAGAACGCGACGGCGTTGCGATCGAGTTGCGCGTCGAGGTCGGCCTCGCTCATCCCGTGGACACGCGCGAGTTCACGCGCGACGAGCACGACCCATCGCGGTTCGTTGGGCCACGCGCCACGCTCGGGCGCTGGTGCAAGAAACGGCGAGTCCGTCTCGACCATGACCCGGTCAAGCGGTACGAGCTTCGCGGCGCGGCGGACTTCGGGGGCATTGGCGTAGGTGAGTACGCCGGTGAATGAGACCCACGCGCCGAACTCCAGCACCATCTCTGCGTCGTGCTCGTCGCCGGTGAAGCAGTGGAAGACGAAGCGAGGAGCGGGGAGGCCGCTCGCGCGCAGGATCGGGAGCAGGTCGGCGAACGCCTTGCGACAGTGCACAATGATCGGCTTGTCGATCCCCTGTGCACGCCACGCCGCGATGCGCTCGAGTTGCTCATCGAGGACGAGCCGCTGGACACTCAGCGTTGGCGTCGTGTGGTGCTTGTCGAGTCCGAGTTCGCCCCACGCCACGCACTTGGGCTGGAGGGCTGCCTGATGCATCTGGTTCCAGTCGCGCGGTTTGTCCGCGTAGAGCGGATGCACGCCGGCCGAAGCGAACAGCCCGGCATGCTGCGCGGCCAGCGCAACAGTCGCGAGAGAATCCGCAGTCGTCGTGGCGATCGTGATCGCCCCGCGCACCCCCGCGGTTCGTGCGCGCTCAAGCACCTGGGCTACCTGTCCCGAAAAATCAGAGAAGGTGAGGTGGCAGTGAGTGTCGATCACATGGCTACAGTATTCCGTCCCCGAAACTGGTGGTTATAGGACACATCTGGACTGGCTAGGGTGTCCGCAATCCGAGTTCCGAATTGGCGAGGGTTCAGCGGTTATTGGTTCACCTTGACGCACCTGCAACCCGACCCGTAGTCTTCTCTATTCACCCTGAGATTGTGAAAAAAGGCACAAAGTCCGATCTCATCCACATGAGCCGATTCCTCTTTCCCCGTTGGTCAAACGCCCTTCTGCCATTCCTGCTTGTGGCGGGCGCGACCGTCCCCCTCTACGCGGCGCTCTTGGTGGCGTACGGACTCAGCCCGAAGACGCTCGACGCGCTGTACCAGCCCGTGCAGCCGGTTCCCTACAGCCACGCGCTGCATGTCGGGGAGCTCGGGCTCGACTGCCGCTACTGCCACAACACCGTCGAACGCGCCTCGTTCGCCGCCGTGCCACCGACGCAGACTTGCATGAACTGCCACACGCAGATTCACAAGGACAGCCCCAGACTGTCAAAGGTGCGCGAGTCGTACGAGGCTGGCACTTCGATCGAATGGGTCAAGGTGCACAAGCTCCCCGACTACTCCTACTTTGACCATAGTGCGCATGTGAATCGTGGGGTCGGATGCGTCGAGTGCCATGGGCGCGTCGACCAGATGGAGGTTGTGTACCGCTTTTCGCCGCTGGCGATGGGCTGGTGCCTTGAGTGCCACCGGAACCCTGACGACCGCCTGCGCCCGGTGTCGCAGATCACGAACCTGGCATGGGACCAGAAGGTCGAGATGACCCAGGAAGAGCGCGCGGCGCTCAAGGCGCTCTACCACATCAGCCCTAGCGAGAACTGCTCCACATGTCATCGATGAAAGACCGGTACTGGCGCAGCGTCGAAGACCTCCAGGGCTCGCAGGAGTTCAAGGAGTGGATGCACCGTGAGTTTCAAGACGGCGCCACGGAACTCTCAGGCGAGGATCGCCGTCACTTCCTCAAGGTGATGGGAGCGTCGTTCGCGCTCGCCGGGCTCGGCGTGGCCGGGTGCCGCCGCTGGCCGGAGACGCATGTCGTTCCCGCCGCGAATCAGCCGCCGAATCGCGTGCCCGGCGATCCCGTGTACTACGCCACAGCATGGGAATTCGCGGGATTCGCACAGCCAGTCCTGGCCAAGAGTTTCGATGGCCGCCCGATCAAACTCGAGCCCAATCCTGATCATCCCTTCGGCGGCGTCGGACTTGCCTCGGCCGCGCAGGCTCAGGTGCTTGCGCTCTACGATCCCGATCGGAGCCGCACCGTGCTCTCGAAGGGCACCCGTTCGACCTACCCACAGTTCAGTTCGTTCTTGCGATCCAAGGCGGCAGAACTTCGTGCCAAGGGTGGCAAGGGCCTGGGCATTCTCACCGAGTTCCACAGCGGCGCGACTTTCTCCGACCTTGCCGCGACCCTGATGACGGCCTTCCCTGGCGCGGTCATTGCCGCATGGGAGCCACTCAACCGAGACAATGCGATCGAGGGGACGGCGATCGCCTTCTCGTCGCCGCGCCGAGTCTTCAACCACTTTGACCAGGCCAAGGTCATCGTCTCGCTCGGCGATGATTTCCTCTACTCGACGCCGTTGGCTTCGCAGTGGGCCTTCGCGTGGTCAAAGGGCCGCGCGGTCGAGGCGGCAGACCCCAAGGCTCAGGAGATTTCTCGCCTGTACGCGATCGAGAGTGGCCTTTCGGTCACCGGCATGAATGCTGACGAGCGGCTCGCCGTTCGTCCGAGTTCCGTGGCCCTCGCGGCGGCGTTGATCGCCAACGCCATCGATGTGTCGCACGGGGATGCGGGACTCAGGAGTGCGATCGATGCGCTCGCAAACAGTCCATCGGCGCAGGCGCTTCTCGCAGGCCGCGGCAAGGCCGTGATCGATGCGATCGTTGCCGACCTCAAGGCTCACAAGAGCCACGCGCTCTTGACCGCGGGCGACTCGTCCTCGCCGCTGACGCACGCCATCGTTGCCCTGTGCAACTCGGCACTCGGCAGCGTTGGCACTACGGTGACCTACCTCGACGAGGGATTCGTCGGCGCCGATGGCCGCTTCGAAGC
>SXGR01470624.1_pt1 | contig 13015 bp, 8 predicted proteins | sample 3174711 | NCBI WGS metagenome assembly SXGR01 (sample SAMN11356860, study PRJNA531348) | freshwater metagenome | isolation source: freshwater sample F1-60 | place: China: Fuxian Lake, Yuxi | collected 2017-12-25
GTATCCCGGTGGCGAGATCATCATCAACATACCCATTAAATCGGTACGTTTTGTGGCGCCGAGCGAACCCATTTGTTTTGCGAGGTTATCGCCAATAATCGGCAAATAGGATTCATTAATTAAACGGTTGCGCACAAACGAGCTTAATGGTTTCGCTTTAAATTCATTCAAGCGCAAATTGGCGCGCTCCTGCTCAACAATCTGCTGACGCACCTGCAAATACCGCTGGTATTGTGGAACCACATCAAGACGATGATGGGCAAGACGCAATACAAATGAATCCAACGAGAAGGAGAGTGTTCGATTTTGAATAAGTGGATGATCGCCCATTAAATCGCTAATGCGCAGCTCAACTTCCACTTCCGTAAAACGACGATCCAAGCGCTGATCGGTTTTTAATAGAGCAACCGCCTCAGGAATATAGCGCGCAAGCGCTTCTTGCTGCTTATCTTTAACCAATGCCTGCAACCAAGCGGTCGTCAGATTCCAACGATCTGCTGGCCAGCCCTGCATTTTCGCGGCAACGTCTTGATAGTGGCGCCAGGTTTCATCATCCAATGATTGTTTGAATAACTCGACCAGTTGTACGGCGTATTTGCTGGTAATAAATTCCACGCGCTCACGCGCCAATTCTTCCACTAAATATTCTGCGGCGCGGCGAATATCCAAATCACTCACCGTTATGGGGTGGCGTTGGATAAATTCTGCAAAGGTTTCGATAACTTCTTCGACCAAAATTTCCAGCGCATCCATGCTCGCAAATAAGCGCTGCATATGTTTGGCTGAAACAGCGCGGTCTTTCCAGGTTTCAAACGAAAGCGATGAGCCTTGGGATTTGGATTTGATCGCGAACTCTTTCAAGTTGGCCCAGAAGACCTGCGCCAAGCCGCGCGATAGCGGATCGAATTTCAATAAATCAGCGCGATCCAATGCGGGAATTAATTCTTTGAGAATTAAAACAGCATCCTGATCGTGAATGCCTTTTTGGTAAGATTCTTTGTAACGTGGCGCAGCAAACTCACGCACTATCTTACCGAGTTTTTCATCATCCACCAGCGCTTCGCGCAACAGATCACGGCTGAGACCTGCGGATTGATGGTCTGCTGCATCCAAAATCAATGCCGCCAAATATTCTGCACGATAAACCTGCGCAGTCTCTGACTCCTGCGCCATGCTCCAATAATCTTTCAGCTGCAACAGCTCGCTGTTCTCCACTGCTGCGTAATAATTGGTGCCGGTAAGATGAAAATTTAACTCGCCATCACGCGGAATAATGGTTAAATCCAACTCTTGGGTATTCACACTGAATTTATGGCGCGGGCCGAGCTTGATGACATTGCCGCCCTCTTCAAAGATATCGGTTTTATCGCGCAATGCCCGCAGCGCTTGTCCGCGAATCGCTTTAAAGCGCGCGTCTATATCATCGGCTTTAACCGCACTGTCCAGCGCTTTTAGTTGCGCGAGCAGATCGCCAATTTTTAATACCAATGCGTCTGAGGCAAAATAGGTATTCAGCTCTTCTGCTTTGGTAATACTGAGAGAGCGTTTTTCAATACTGGCCAGAATGCGTGCGGCGGCGTCAGTAATACTCTGCGCTTTTTTCTGCCGTTCATCTAACAGGCGCTGCTTGTGCTCCTGAAAGCTTTCATAAATTTCTTCGCGCTTAGCCATAATGTCAGCGAGAAACTGATCGTACTCGCTGAACTGCCCTTCTAACTCTTCTAATCGCACCAGGGATTTGGATAACTGCTCATCACATTTTTCCGGTGTGGTTGACAACCCCAAGGCATGAGAAATGCTTTGCGAAAACAATTTAAATTGCGCACCAAATTGCGCAACGGCTTCCGCTGATCCGAAATTCTTTTGCTTGTGTTTAGCGTTGGCGCGGCTTTGATTGAGCTTGGCGTAAACTTCAGAGATGGCATCCACTATGCGCGTGCGCAGGGTTGCATCATCCACTTTAAGTGTGCCCATTAATTCGGACAGCAAATCCAAACCGGTAGCGGTTTTCTCGATGACGTCAATAATGGGCGTGATGGCCGCATTGGTTTCGGCTTTATCAACCTGCGCGTTCAAGTCATCCAGTTTGGTCAGATAAGGCGTGAGCGCTTTCTCATCAGCAAGGTAGGTAACCGTTTCTTCGCTGAGTTTGGTGTTTGCCTCCATGAGTTGTTGATCAAGGACGGCAATGCGCGCCTGATCGATATAACGCAACTCTTTAATGGTCGCGAGCTGACCACGCTGTTTGCGCACGCGGCTGAGCGCATCCACATATTCCTCAGCCGTTTCCCAATTTTCGGGACGCAGGGATTGCAGAATTAATGCGTGCTCTTGCTCTGCATCCTGCATGGCTTTTGCAGATTGCTGACGAATGGATTCGACTTTTTCAAATTCATCGATCACTAATTCAGCGGTAGAGGAAATCTCTTTTAATAAGCTGGCAATCGCCTGGGTTTCATTCTCATTGAGCCAATAGTAGGTATCAAATACTTTTTTAGCGGACAGACTCAGCTCTTCGTACAAACGCACGCTGACGGACTGATTACTGATAACGCGAGTGATGCTATAAAAATCGGATATGCCGCGCACCAATTCATTGTTGCCAATGCGCCCATAAAAATTCTGCCGCGCCGGCGCCTTACTCGCAAACTCCGCGCTCACATAAGGCGTTTCCCACAATTGCATGGGGTGAACGCGGGTTGGTTCTGATTCAGCCGAAAAAATAACAATTTCGCCGTTGTCGGCCAGCGCATAACCGCTGCCGTAGATCGGGTTTTGTAATTTCTTTTCAATCAAGTTGTAAGCCAGCAGCGAGACCATTCCCGCCACTGGCTCATAGAATACGTAGAGCACATCCTCACCATTGGGTGAGCGAATCATGCGCTTAAAGCGGAAGGCGCTGTTATCTTCCTCAAAGGTTTTGTATTCCCCGGTATTGAGGTAGTAACCGCCCGGAAAAATAATGCCGTGATTTTCCGGCAACTGCACACAGGATTGACCAATTTTGTCGATGCGCAAAACAGTTTGGGTCAGTGCATTAAAAATCAGGTGGCGCCACTGGTCTTCACGGTAGGGACGAATTTTTAGCAGAATTAAATTGCCAACTGATGCGTAAAATACACTGGCGTCATCGAGCGATTGAGTTTTGTCTTCTACGGTTTCGCGATAGATACCCAAACCGTCTTCGGTATTATTTTCTATTTTGATGGTCAGGTCGCCACCAACGGTTTCAACAAAAACCTTATCCAAAATATTTAAATGTGGATGGCGGCCATGCACTGCATCCTCACGGGTTGCGGCTATCCATTCGAAATCAAAGGCGGGCGGCAATTGAATATCACGCTCGCCGCGATTATCAATGTATTTCAGGCTTTTTCCATCGGGTGAAATTGACCAGCGAAACACGCGCAAGTCATCCAGGCGTTCGCCTATTTGAAATCCAGCGAGCAATTTGCCATTGTTTACGGCTAGCTCCACCAAGCGTGTATCTTTGTAGTAGCGATAAAGCTCGTCAAAATCATTGACGAAACTTTGCTCCGCAAGAAAAGTGCCGGCAAGAGCAACGGACTCCAGCTCAACACCTGAGTCAGTTGTTTTTTTGGCAAATAGAGAAAAAACATCTTCAACTTTGGTTTCTTTTTTCAAACCAATAAAGACGTTGTACCCAAACAGCAGATGATCACCCACCTGAACTATATCGCGCGGGATGCAATTATTTTCCGTGCGCACACGCACACGGGCAATCACGTTCATGGCAGAGCTGCCGAACTCAGCCAGACGCGCGTCATTTAATTCACGCACTTTGGCGTTAAGGCTTTGTCCCTGATCCAACAAGCGCTTGCGAATTATTTCGTAAGCGCCGCCTTCGGCAACGGCAGTATCAACAATATTTTCAGCGGCCTGCGCAACATCATTGGCTTGCGACATGGATTGTTCCTTTTTATTGAGCGTCAACAGGACCCCCTCTCACCCCTCCCAGCCTCCCCCTTCTTCGAGGGGGGAGGGGTGAGACCTTAAAGAGTTAATTAACCAACTACTTCCACGTCTTCCGCTTTTTCTTTGGCGGGCGCTGTTGCTACCGGTGCTTTATTGACAAATCTATCCAGCACTGCCTGAATCACACCGCTTTTGCTTGCAAGACCATCAATCGCTTTGCCGATCGATAATGACTTGGCAAAGTTATCGAAGAATTGTGCCTCACCGCCGACGATATCGATGTGGGCCTTCTGCAGTGCGATTGCCAAAATTTCGGCATTTTCTTTCGCGATTTCCTTACCTGCTGCAATACCCGCGAGTGTTTCTTTCAAGGCGGTCTCCAAGCCCATACGGAACTCTTCATGTTCGCGCGCTTTATCACTCATAGCATTCATGGCTTCAAATTTCTCAACCAAACCATCGGCTTCGGCTTTGAATTGTTCGCGAGTGACATCGGCACTCGCCAGACCAATTTCTTTGGTTGCCGCCGCTTCCGATGTACCTTTAGATGCAATCACTTCCGCCTCTGCAGCACCTTTCGCGGTAATGACTTCAGCTTCGGCTTTACCTGCATCAGCTTGCGCAGCGCCTTTGGCGCGAATCACGCTGGCTTCCGCAAAACCTTCTTTCTCCAAAGCACCTGCTTTCGCTTCTTGCACTTTCGCATCAGCAAGACCGGGAGCTGCGCGTTCGGCTTGAATACCTTCTGCCAATTTTTTCATGGCTTCTGCTTCTTTCGATGAGGCTTCCAGCTTGGCTTGTGCAATCGTCATAATTTCTGATGCTTTGTGCTTGGCTGACAATTCTTCCGCTTCTGCCGCTTTAACTTGTTTCACTTTGATTTCTTCAGCAGTGGCTTCAGCAGCCAATACTTGCACTTGTTTTTTGCGATCTGCATCGGACACTTCACGCACTTCTTTAATACGCTCTTCTTCGATAGCAACGGTTTTATCCACTACCACACGCTCGCGAATGACGTTGGCGATTTCTTTCTTCTGCACTTCAATCGCTTTCTCAGCTTCAATGGTTTGTAACTCTACTTCGCGCTTACGCGATACAATTTCCAGGTCACGCGCACGGATTACCTTCTCTTCTTCAATCGCGACTGCACGCAAACGGTTTTGCGCAGCAACATCAATTTCACGCTGCTGGTTTTCAGTTTGTACCGCGAGGTCCTGCGCTACTTGAATCGCCGTCTGCTCGTATTTGCGACGCTCTTCTTCCTGCACCTTTTTCGTTTCCGCTTCTTCTCGGGCTTGAATTGTGGCTATCTCACGTTTTTGACGCGCTTCTGCATCCGCTTGTTGGCGCTCAAGAGCCAGCATAGCTTCAGTGGTTTCTACGTTTTTCTTTTTGATGGCCAGCTCTTCATCACGCTCCAAAATATTGGTGCGAACGTTTTGTGCGGCCGTCAATTCGGTAATTTTCTTGATACCTTCCGCATCGAGAATATTATTTGGATCAAGCGACGACTTGGGCGTTTGCTCGATATAGTCGATAGCTACGTCTTCCAGCACATAACCATTGAGGTCATCGCCAATAACTTCGATAATTTTTTCGCGGAACTCCAAGCGGTTTTCAAACAGCTGGATAAATTCAATTTGCTTACCGACGGTTTTTAATGCTTCAGAAAATTTTGCGGCAAACAACAGATCAACCGCCTCTTTATCAGACGCACGCTCAGCACCAATCGCTTTTGCAACACGCAGCACATCTTGCGGGGTTTCGTTAACGCGCAAATAGAAAGCGACCGTAATGTCAGCGCGCAGGTTATCTTTACAGATCAACCCATCGCGCCCGCGACGATCTACCTCCAGGGTAATGAGCGAGATATTCATTAATTCTTTTTTGTGGATAATCGGCCACACCAAGGCACCGGTAAAATGCACCTTGGGTGTTGCACTCATGTCATTCACGATCAATGCCGTGCCTTGCGCCACTTTGTAATAGAAGGCATTAAAAAGGCCTGCCAAACCCAGCAGGAAAATAAAAACGATTCCAATCACGGTCAGAACCGGTGTGGCCATTGCAGCTTCAAACATTGCGCTTACTCCTTTTACCCAAGTAGATTTTTAACCCATTATTCGCTGGTTTTACCCAGAAATTCATTTTCCGATACCACACGATAGACATGCTGCTCTGCCAGATACTCCAGCAGCACCACCCTATCGCCACGCATAAAATGCTGCTCGCCAAAAGCGCGCACCTTAACAATCAGGCCTGCGCCACCATCATCAAAATTTGCTTCACCTGAATGCGCATCCACCTTGGATGAACGCACAATCGCTACCTGCCCAAGTATTTTCTTTTCTACATACTGCTCGGTTTTTGCAAAAAATTTTCTCAGCGGCTTAATCAACTGCGCCGTAATTAGAACAGCCAAATAGAGCGAAAAAATAATAATCGGTATGCCTACAACAAAACGCACCCAGTTATAGCCCAGCAATGCCAACTCGAAATAGCTCAGGTAATAACTGATAAACCAACCGACCAGGGCAATAAACGTAACAATAATCGTCACCGGCACGCCATTGAGCCCGAGGCGCAATAGAATTCCAGCGAAAGTTTCCGCAAAGGTGTGCTCAGCATGGGCATGCACCTGACCGTCAACATCGGGCAGATCTATATCCAGTACTTCAATATCTACCAAGCCTATGGCAGCACACAGCCAATAGAGCACAGCGACACCTAGAAAGAAGGTGAAGAACACCGTGGGAAAGCTGACGATGGTTAACAGAAATTCATTCATTCCTTAAAGGCCTGAGCTGAAGTGAGTGAGAAAAACCCCGAGTTTACTCGGGGGCTTTTTTGTTTTTAATACGCGCCAGAATATCATCGGCAGATGAACCATTGGTGCCAATACCAGCGGCCTCGAGTTTTGACTTCAATGACTCATCACCCGTGGTTTGCGCCATTTCACTTGCCGCTTTAATCTGTGCATCTTTTAATGCCTGACGCTCTTTAATGCGTTCCAGAGACTCCATGGCAGTACGCATTTTAGAATCAGAACCACTGTGGCGCTCTGCTACAGCTACCTGCGCCTTGAGCACATTCTCGGTCGCTTTAACGGTATCCACTTGTTGCTTCAGGCGTTTAATATTTTTTTCTGCAACATTAATCGCTGCACGCAATTTTTCTACGCTTTGCGCAAAATTTTGCGCCGACTCTTGCTCCATCGCCAGACTATTTTCAAAGCCAGCAATGTGCTCAGCAACTTCATGTGCGAGTTTTTCATCACCTTTTTCCAAGGCTTTAATTGCATAGCCTTCGTGCTCTTCAATCGACTTTTGCAGTTGTTTGCATTTTTCTTCAGCGAGCTTTTGGCGCGCCATGATTTCAGCGAGACTGTCTTTGGAGCGTTTCAACTCTTCGCCTGCGTCGCGCACCTCTTGATCCAGAATGCGCAGCGCCTGACTGTCTACTACCGCCTCACCCGCCTCATTTACACCACCGCGCAAGGCAGTGATCATTTTTGCCCAGATATTCATAGTGATTTACCTTTGTTGGTTGCGGCTGCTACTTCAGCATCCGTTAGCTAATTAAAAATTCACTGTAGGCTTCAGTTGCCTGAATGACATTCGATGCGAGCATTTCGATTTCCAAGATCACATCCTGCAAACTCGATGCAGAACTCAGCGCACCGAACATGTGATAGCAATCGTCGCCATCCATTTTGTCGAGACTGATATTGGAGAGCGGAAAATACTTGTGCGTGCGCAATACCGTCTCATTAAATAGCGCAGGATTGTTTACCTCGGACACGGACCACAGCATGGCCTCAACCACAATTTGCTCACCCGAGACAGTTAAAAACAACGGCAAATCGCCGTATTCGTACATCACGATATGCAACGCGGGTGACACACCATCGATCAACTCCAGGTCAGCCCGCTTGGCGATAAACATATCCGCCTTGGCTAAGGCATCGTGAAGGCTCGCGGTGGTCCAACGGTTAACTACATCTGTCATTCGACTTTCTCCTTTAGCTGGCAATAACCCACTGGCAACAACCTGTTTTGCAGACACTCGCAATTCCAACTCGAACATAGCAAGACGACGCGCGTTCTCCGGGAGAATCCAGACCTCTTTCTTGACCAGGCCTTGCTCCCGCAAACGATTGCGATATTCACGCTGATAATGTGCTGATGATTTTTTCTGCATGGAGCCAACATTAATTTATTACATGTAATAAATCAAATATTACATGTAACATATATCGAGCGACCAAAGGAACAACAAGCCATTGATTAACATAGAGTTTTTTATAAACCCAAGAAAATCCCGATAGATAAGAGAGCATCGGCAGGCAAAACCGAGGATATTAATGACGAAATAATCTAAGCAGCCAAAGATCATGGCGGCAGGTATAGGCAACTAACCGTCACCGCAGTGCGAAATCAATAGGAGAGCAAAGCAGATTTAAAAAAGAAGGGAGGGCAAACGATTGCGCACCCGCATCAGCCTGAGGCTATACACGGGCGCGCACACAGGATACATCCAGTACTCGACCAAGCGAGAGGGAGTTTATTTAGCCCGCAAGCAAACGAAACTCTTTGCGCACCTCACGCCAAACCTCCAGGCCGATCACCAGTGCTATGGTCATGACCACAGAGTAAACAGCCATCACATAAGCATAGGGGGCAACATTATTCCATGGCCGCGCGATTCCCAAATAACAGGAGTACAACCATGAGACGAGCGAGATAACCGCAGTGAGCAGAACCAAGAATTGCGCCATCCGGCTCGCACCAATAAAACCAACAGGAGAAGTAAGCACGCGAAAACTGTAGTGATGCAAAAACAAACCATTCAAGGTAAGGATGCTCACCACGGTGAATTTTGCCCAGAGTTTTTGATTCAAGAGATACGCAGGATTATCCAGATAGCCGATAGCGACTATCGCCAAACCCGAAACCCAGAGCACAACCAAGGCAAGCGTAACCAATCCGGAATTGCGGTGAAGATTATCGATAGCAGCGGCATCCATTGCTCTTCCGCGCCATTTTGCAAGCGCCAGGTCTTGCACAAGGAGAACCCCGATAGCGAGGCAAGCGGCAATTAAGTGTATATAGACTAGAAGTGTTTTTAGCATCGTCAGGTTCCTCTTATTTATTATTAAAACAGTCGCCATTATCAGCGGCCACCGCAGGAAGCTTTTTGATCTAGCGCAAGAAAAACCCTCAAAACTCCAGCCATATCCATCTCAGCCACACGCAAAAAGCCGCCACTACAGCCCTAAAGAGCCGGCTTGACCATGAGGAATCCCGCACTAAACTCAAACACTACGTCTCCCGAGATTAAAATCATGAACCTACGGCGATTACTTCTTTGCGTGTTTTTTGCCTCCACTTCCTCGCAAGCCTTAGCGATAGACGAACTCAAGATCAGCGGCTTTGGCTCGCTCACTGCCGGGAAGGTGCTGGACGGCTCATTGAATGGCCCCTTGGATTACAACCCTTCAGTCGCATGCCCATGCGTTATCACCGACTGGTCAACTAACGGATTTTATGAGGACGGAGGCTGGTCAGCCGCAGAAGACAGCAAGCTGGGCTTGCAGATGTCGTATCAACTTACCGACAAAATCGGGCTAACAGGCCAAGCCATTAGCCGCGGAAAAGAACCAACACCCGAACTCACCTGGGCATTTGCATCTTATTCGATTAACGATCAGTGGCAGCTAGACATCGGCCGAAAACGCCTGCCACTTTACTACTACTCAGACTTTCAGGATCTCGGCTTTGCATACCCATGGATCTCTCCACCTGCCGAGCTCTATGGCTGGGAAACCACCAACTACAACGGCGCCAGCGTGCGCTATCAGACCAGCTGGGGCTCTACCGATGTCAGCATCAACACATTTACCGGTAGCGAGAGTGTCGATGAAAACCCCTACTTTGAGACGTATCTAGAGACAGCGATAGACAGCGAATGGAATGACATAGTCGGCTCCAACATCGAATTCACCAAAGATTGGTGGACACTCCGTTTTGTCTACCTACAAGCCAAAGTCGAGTTCGACTTTGTGGACTATGTCGAACATCAAGATATGCAAGCCTACGGCGTCGCATTTAACGGGGATTTTGACTCCTGGTTCTTTCGATCCGAAATCGGCATGAACAACCGCGAGTTTGTTAAAGGGGGCTATAGTGTCGAAGCTCCCGCATACAACATCGGGCTTGGATTGCGCTTCCTTTCGAACTGGACCGCCTTCTTATCAACAGCTGGTTACCGGGAATCATCAAAAGGCAACGATGAATACGAGTACTTTCGCTATGGAACAACAGGAATTACGCTGCGCTATGACCTAACAGCCAGCTCTGATATCAAATTACAGTACGACGACCACAAAGATGACAGCGTGAACTTTAGTGGTGACGCGAAATTGGTGCGCATTTCTTACGATTTTGTTTTTTAGAAGCGCGAGCGCCACATTGAATAAATGTGGCGCAACACCAATTAGATTTAATCAAGCCCGCCAAGAATTACTGATTGTGCAAAGCCCAGGTTTCCTGCTTTTTCTTTTCACTCTTACGCAGTAAAACATAGGTTGCACCAAGCCAACCGTGGCGCTTTTGCGCCGAGTGAAATGCCATAACCTCATCAAGCTGCGGCAACCAATGTGCTACACAACTTTTGAGCTGTGCAGGCTGCTCCCGCCCTTCACCCTTACCGTGAGTAAGCAGCGCACAACGAATATCGTGCACCATGCAATCCTTAACAAACTGAAATACCGCGCTACGCGCCTGCTCGATCGTCATATTGTGCAGATCGAGCCGCGCATCAATCTGATACTTACCCATACGCAAACTGCGGTAAACACCGTGCTGCACGCCATCACGCTTGAATTCAATAACCGCGAGCGGATCAAGCGGCTCTATGTATTCGCCAGACAGAAAGTTTTTGTCTTTCGCAAGCTCCGCAGTCGCCGCTTTGCGCCGGATTTCCACGCTGGCTTTATCCTGATGCGGGGATGCCAAGGTGACTTTTTCTTCCACTTTGATGGGCTTTACATCCTTCATTTGTTGAAGGAAGAGATCAGCATCGGGAGTTTTGTTAGACATAAGCGGGCATCTGAACTGCGGTAAGTAGGTGCGAATTGTGAAGGATTTGGAATTCTATCGCCAGCAATACCCTCACCAGAAAACACTTGCACATTTTGGATTACACTTGTAATCTTAAAAGTGATTACAGATGTAATCCATATAACTCCACCCAATTATCCAGCCGAGGCGCCTATGGATACCGACGACCTACAACTCTCAGGCAGCGAATGGGATTTAATGAAAATCCTGTGGGATAAGGCGCCCGCAACCGCCAACCAAATCGCTGAGTTTACACCGCAGTGGCACCCCAAAACCGTGCGCACCATGCTGATCCGACTTCAAAAAAAGGGGGCTGTTGAATACGAATTGATTGAAGGCATCCAACATTTCAAGCCCCTATACGAACGCGAATTCTGCGAATCCAGCGCAACCCAATCATTCATGCAACGCGTATTTGATGGCGCGTTAACACCGATGATTGCTCACTTCACCCGCCAGCAAAAACTGAGCGATGAAGAAAAAAAAGCGCTAATTGCACTATTGCAAAATGAAAATCATCAGGGAGAAAAATAATGACCGCGCTGATGCAGGAATTAAATTCATTTACCGGTTGGCTACTGATTGCATCGCTCAAAAGCTTACCTTTAATCGCCGTCTTATTATTGGCGCAGTATGGTTTGAAAAAATATTTATCGGCAGGTGCTCGCCACAGTTTATGGCTGAGTCTATTTTTGTGCTTAAGCATTCCATTTGGATGGCAGCTTTCGTTGGATACACTCTCGACAGAACCATTATCGCCAGTCACAGACGACAAACGTAACTTGCCCTTAACACCACAAACAACGCCCACACCCACTGACGACACAGCCATACAACAAACAACCATAGAAAATAATGCTCACACAACCAGAGATGCAACAGGTGAGTCGCTTGATGTACACAGCGTATTAAGTCTTGTTTGGTTATCCATTTTCAGCGGCTTCATTTTGATTACGTGTTGGCAGCTATTGCGATTTAAACGTGTTCTGCGAAAAGCATTCAATGCCACCGAAAAAAACTATTTATTACTGCAGGATACTCAACACACGCTGGGAATTAGCAAAACAATTCCTTTGCTGTATTCCTCACAAATATCCAGCCCACTCACGCTGGGGTTAATCAAACCAACCATAATTTTGCCAATCGATATCCAACAAAAACTTACCGAAAAACAATTGCGCCTTGTGCTGCTACATGAACTTTCACACATTCAACGGCACGATATTTTATGGAATTGGCTAGCCTATGGAATCACCCTGCTGCACTGGTTTAATCCGTTACTTTGGTTTGCGAACAAGCGAATGAAAGCCGATATGGAGATGGCCTGCGATGCAAACGTTCTTTCACATCTGTCACCGCAAGATAGAAATGATTATGGACTGACATTAATCAATGTTAGCCAATTCTCTTCAAAGCCCGCAGGCCTCTCTCATGGCTTGGGGATTTTGGAAAACCACCATGAACTTAAAAATCGATTAATAATGATTAAGGAATTTACAACTATGACACTAAAAAAATCGTTAGTATTTGGATTGGTATTCAGCGCTTGCGCATTTGCTGCATTGGCGCAACCGGAAACTAAACCTAAAGAAGCCCCTGACCACATTTCCACCGAAGCAAGCATTACACTCAAACAACTTGCAGAAAGAGCAGAGAGGGACTTCAAAACTAAAATCCTGATAGGCATCAATAGCGATTCGCGGATTCAAGCAAATATAGGTGAAGACCCTATTAGCTACGAACAATTTTTAACCCAATTACAAATCAATGGATACACCGCGTTCAAGACCAAAGATTACATTCAAATTCTAAGTGTCCGCGACGCGAGAACAATGGCTCCCATTGCCGAGAAAGGTACAAAATATTATGCAGACGAATTTCTTACTGACTATATAAAGCTTGAAAAGGCATGTGCCCAATCAGTACTCGCGACAGTAAGGCCACTCGTACCGCAATAC
>SXGR01195445.1_pt1 | contig 13012 bp, 11 predicted proteins | sample 3174711 | NCBI WGS metagenome assembly SXGR01 (sample SAMN11356860, study PRJNA531348) | freshwater metagenome | isolation source: freshwater sample F1-60 | place: China: Fuxian Lake, Yuxi | collected 2017-12-25
ATCCCCGCTTAGGATCGTAAGAGGTGTAGGGAGCAGAGAGCGCCTTGGTCGACGTTCTCGCTGCTCAATTCCTCCTTACCGAGAATTGAGTTCAAGCGGGCATTCCTACGGGGATGCCCGTTTTACATTGAGCAAATTATTTATTCAGACTTCTTCCAATCAAAACCTGTTCGATCCGGCAGAGGTACGAGTGTGGTAAATGCTCTTCCGTCACTGATGAACGATGCACGAATCGTCGGAATGAGATAGGTCGGATACTCGGCATCCTGCGGGAGGAGAAGGTACACGATCTCCGCTTTGTCATAGGTCACCTCATGGCCTTCCGGACCGGATGGAAGCGGAAGAAGACCCCCGCTTGAAAGTTTGACACCGACCATCTGAGCACTCATCGCAGGATAGAGCGATGAAGCCAGCACATCGGAAGACAGGAGCGAGAGCGTGGCATTGATGGCCCGGTGGGACACGCGACCGATCTGCATACTGAGGGCGGGAACAATCTGTCCTTCGACATCGACCACCGGCATTCCGGCAACGGTCATCGGCCACGTCACGAATGTCTTCCTCGGCTGATCCCCGACTGCTTTCGTCTCGGTGATCCTCGGCTCTCCGAAGGAGGTGAGATCGATGGACAACGTTGCAGCGAATGTTTTCGCGAGTGCAAGCACCTCGGCATCGTCTGCACGCTCGGGCGGTGTGGTGCGCTCCGCCTGAAGATTGCGAGTGACGGTCAGGGTGCGCGTCGGAAGCGAAAGGCTGATCTTGAGAGTGGAATCTGCGGAACGGAACGTATAGGTGTCGGCGAGCAGCTGCATCTTCACAGGATCGATGGGTGCCCGAAGCGAACGAAAGAGCCTGCTTAGGTACTGCGTATCGACCTCCATGCCCTGATCACGAAAGATGGGAAGTTCAGGCTCGATGGCGGGAAGAAGAGTGTCGGAAAGAACGTATCTGCCGACGGGAGTGAGAACGGCGCCGCTCGAGTCGACGGTGACCGGAACAAATGTCACCGGACGGACGACAGTACCGAATGCCTTTGGTCCAAGCGATGCGGCGGATGAGGATGGAGCATCGAAGAGGGCGTCATCCGAGTCGCGCTCCGATGCGCGAGTCGCAATGAGGAAAACGTTTCCGGCAATCGACAGAAGCAGCACGAACGACGCGACGGGCAGGAGAACGCGGGAGAGAAACGAGAGTGGTGCGGGTGCTTCAGGACGCATCGGAACCGGGGCGGTAGGGAACGATATAATCTTTTCTGCGCTGGTAGAGAGTGATCTGCTCCGCGATCTTCGCGACGAGCAGATCGGCATCGGGCATGAACTTGAGGACGACTTCCGGTCCGCTGCCTTCCTTCAGTGCGAAACGAATGATGCCAAAATTAAAGAGATTCAGCCACTGCGTTTCCGCAACAACGTCACCGAGGTTCTCCAGACTGATCGGCGTCGTGGATTTCCGAAAGAGCGACATCTGGTCGAAGATGATCAGTTTGTCGGTGGTCAGGAACAAGAGATCGTACTTCCAGTCGATGTACGCTCTCACGAGCGAGAAGAAGACGAAGAAGAACCATGCGGCTGTGAAGACGAGCACCGCCGCAGTCGCATCGACCATGTTGATCCTGTACGCGTAGAACGAGAGAAAGACGAGTACGACCGTCACGATGACATCCCAAATGATGCGGATGAGGAAGAGGAAAATGTGAGGCGTCACCGTGAAAATCTCCTGCTCACCGTGCGCGAGGAACCCTTGTTTGATGCGTTCGATATCCGTCTCAAGTGCGAAAAGCTGCATACCCCTCTACTATACAGGCATGAAAGGAAAAAGTGCCATTGCGGGGACGATCCTCGCCCTCTTTTCCATCGGCAACGTCGTCGCCTCTCCGCTGCTCTTCGATGTCGAGGATGCGCCGGAGAGAGAAGCGATCCAAGGACTGCTGGATCGTGACGTTGTTCAGGGCTACGGCGACGGAACATTCCGTCCGCTTGCCACGATCAATCGTGCGGAATTTTTGAAAATTTTGATCGGCAGCAGATTCAAGAATCGCGTTCCCATGGACCCCAAGTGCTTCCGAGACCTCGAAGTGAAAGTGCCTCAGTGGTATGCCGGCCCGGTCTGCGCGGCACAGGAGCTCGGCATCGTTTCCGGATATCCCGACGGCACGTTCAAGCCCGAGAAGCCGGTAAGCCTTGCGGAAGCGCTGAAGATGGCACTGCTCAGTTTCGGCATCGTTCCGGAGGAGATCGAAAACGGACCGTGGTACGAGAAGTACCTCACGGAAGCCAGAAACCGCGTTCTCCTCACACATCTGCTGAAGGATCCCGGGCACCTCCTCACGCGTGGCGAGATGGCCGAGCTCACGTACTTGCTGATACTGGATGCCGAAGAGAAGGCGGAAAATCCTCTGAAAGCCAACGCAGTGTGCGGCAATGGAAAGAAAGAATTGCCCGAGCAATGCGATGACGGAAATACGATGGACAGCGACGGCTGCAGTTCGATCTGCATCCTTGTGTCGGAGCCGACCCGCATGGCGATCCTGCAGATCGATGCGCAGGCCAGCGGCAGCGTGACGTCGATCGCACAGGGCCAGACGAATCTTCCTCTCCTGAAATTTACGGTGACGGCGGGCAGACAGGACGCCGTGCTGACATCACTCACCTTCACGCCGACCGTCGGATCTTTGGTCTACGGCAAACACTATACGTTACGGATGGACCGCAGGGGGACGGGAGCATATGACTCGCTCGTGCAGAGCGATGGAAAAACTGACAGTTCGACACTGACGTTCGACAAACTCGGCGACGGCAAAGGCATCGTGATCCCGAAGGGCATCAGTGTTCCGTTCGTGCTCACGGCGGACCTAGTCTCTGTGCTCGGACCGGTGACGCTCGGCGTGAATTTCGCGACCGGAGAAGCAAATTACGTGCAGGCGATGGGAGCCATAGACCATCTGACGCTCACGGGGATCGAGACCAACAACACCTGCTCCGATGCGGGAGGATGTTTCATTCGCGTGAACACGCAGGCGACGAAGGACATCACCGTTGTCGAAGCGGGGTCTCTGTTCGTCACGGAAGATTCGAGTCGCGCGGTCGGACACATTCTCCTCGGAGGATCGAATACTCCCCTGCTCCTCAGACTCCGGCTGCATGCCACGGGCGAAGACATCGATCTGCATGAGATCAGGATCGACGGAGTCCCAAGCAGCGTCGACTCTCTGCTCCTGTATGCATTGGCTCCGGGGTCAAGTCAGCCAAGCGGTGCTCCATTCGCGCAAGCGAGCACGGGACAATGCTCGTCTCAGGCAAGCACGAGAATGTGTGCGATCCTTCCGCTTCGAACAATGATCGTATCGCCGAATCAGGACATCGTGATCGGCATCGCGGCAAGAATGAAGAATGATGAAACAGGCGGCGTCAGTGGAGAGATGTTCACCCTGTCGATTGCATCTGCCACGAGCGATACCGGTCTTGCGGTAAAGGCACGCGGCATTTCCTCCGGTGACGAGCTGTCTCAAAATAACGGCGACGCTTCGGCCGCAGGTGAGGTTTTTGTCGGAACGTCGACACCAGCAAGCAACAGCCAGATTCTCGGACGCACGAATGACACCGCTCTCGGCAGCATCGGCTCGGTCGTCAATGCGGGTGCGGCAACAGGCAACTCCATCCCGAGCGGCTTTGCGAACATCGGCAGCTTCAAAATCTCTGCACTCCCCCATACCAATGCGAAGAGCGGCCTGAATGACGTGATCCTGAAAACTCTGTCATTCACCGTGAGTGCTTTGAACGTGCAGCTCGATCCTGCGAGCGTCGTACTTGTTTCTTCTCAGGACCCGAATGCGGAGCACCCCTGCAGCGCGAACGCATCGACCGGAACCATCACCGTCACTTGTTCAGCGATCGACACGGGCGACATTCAGTCACGCATCGGTCAGGGACAGTGGCTGATCTACAATCTGAAAGCGAACGTCACGAATACGCAGGTGACACAGGGAACGAGCTCGCTGGTCGTGACCCTGCCCACCCTCGGCACGCGATCCGATACGAATTCGATTGCCTGGAGCGACGAAGTCACGACATTCACCTGGGTCGACATTCCCGTTTCGAGCGTATCGTCGACGGTGTACCAGACGAGGTAAGTGGAAAAATGATGATCTTGTGGTAGGATCTCGCAGCTATTGGGGAGTCCCTCCTACGCTCCTGCGGGAGCTTCGGCGGGCAGGCGCCAAGCCCTCCATGGCAGTCATCATCGTCCAGATCTTTTCGCAGCAAGTTATTGGGGAGTCGCCAAGTGGTAAGGCAGTAGCCTCTGGAGCTACCATTCGGGGGTTCGAATCCCTCCTCCCCAGCCATGAACCATTCGCCCTGCGGGGCTCAGGTTCATGGCAGCGCCATCGATAGAAAGAAAAGTAAAAAAGCGAATGGTTCATGCCCTGTACCGGAGCGCTTTTTAGCGCGACTGGTACATGGGCTTTTTCACTCGCTACGCTCGAGTGCATGGCAGCGCCATTCAATACGGTTCCTCTCTCATCAGCTACTTCAGAGCGATATCTTTTTCCCGTCCCCGGCGTAGGATAATCGCATGCCTCTCATCGACCTCACCCACACGCTCTCTCCCGCTATGCCAAGCTGGGATGGCGGCTGCTGCTTCTCGCTTGGAACGAAGATCGACTACGGCGATTGCACGAAGCCGAATCTCTTCCGCGTGCAGACAATCGACATGCTTGCGGGGGCGGGAACGCACATCGATGCGCCTGCGCACTGCTTTTCGGGAGCCGCAACCGTCGACAGGCTGGAGCTGAAGACGCTGACTGCGGACTGCGTCGTCATTCAAGTCGACGATGAAGCGGATGAGAACACGATGATCGCACCCGATGTCATCCATGCGTTCGAAAAAAAGCATGGAACGATTCCCCCGAAAGCATTCGTCATCTTTTATACCGGCTGGGACAAGCATTGGCAGAATCCGAAGAAATATCGCAATGACTTGCAGTTCCCGTCCGTGCATCAGGAAACGGCGACGCTCCTCGTTTCGCGCGACATTGCGGGCATCGGCATCGACACGCTGTCGCCGGACGCAGGCGGAAAAGACTTTCCCGTTCACCGCATCCTGCTCGGAGCGGGAAAATACATCGTCGAAAACGTCGCCAATGCCGGAAGTCTTCCGCCGACGGGTGCAAAAGTTTGCATCATGCCGATGAAGATCGAAAACGGCACGGAAGCACCGATTCGACTGAGTGCGACCTTCGACTGAAGAACTACGGGTACGTCAGCGACATCGACCCCTCGTGTGTGAGACCTCCGCCCTGTCCCGTGAACGAAAACGGCACTGTTTTGCTTGTCTTATTCACTGTCCCGCTGAAATCCGCACTCGAAGGAATATTCACGAAGAACGGGCTGCAGACTCCCGACATCGTTCCGCTGATCGCTCCATTCTGACCGCCGCTGAAAGTCCCACGAACGGTGCCGTCGCAGGTTCCCGACACCGTACCCGTGACCGATCCTCCCTCGAGGGGAATATTCGCCAAAATGTTCACGTCATTTCCCTTGTACGAGTACGTGCCGGTTGCAACCACGGCCCCCTCCGGCAACGGTTCCTCGAGTCCTCCAAAAAGACACACGAGGAGCTCCACATCCTTGCAATGACTGTAGTAATAACCCATGGCTTCGTTGGACCCGAGCATGAGCAGGATCAAAAAAACGATGAGGAATGCCGCCATTGGTCCGCAACCCGTCTTTGCCATCGGTGACTATTGAATCAGGAGAAGAGAGCAAGATCAACCTCTTCTCATTCACCGGATAAGGCATCACCCTTCCCTCCGATACTTCTTGAGCACCTGCATCATCTCGCCTTTGTGATGCAGCATCCGAAGGAGCCACGGTGTGAACGGAAGACGCCTGTGACGGTACATCCAGAAATAACCGACGGTACTGATGATGATCGCCCCGATGCCGTTCGCGATGAGATCCCACATCGTATCCGTATTGCCCCCCTGCCAACGGCTGCCGTAGTACGCATCACCCGAAAACTCGAAGATTTCCCACAGAACTCCGATGGCGAGCGAGAAGGTGACCGAGAACATCGTGAGGAACCCCGGACTCACGTCGATCGTGAATTTCTTATGAGCATTCAGCAGGTACACCACGATGTATCCGCTCGCACCGAGCAACAGTCCGGACTGGAAGTGCAGGAATTTATCCCAGAAGGGAACCTCTTCGTAAAATTTCCCGATGGCTCCAAGGAAAACAGTCAGGAAGATGAAAAGGACGATCGCGAAATCAAGAATAAACGGCAGCGAAAGCAGGTGACGGTCTTTCAGGAACGAGGGAATCGTCATCAGGATGATCACAACCAGCGTTGCGATCGCTGTTTCATAATCCCCTCTCCATAAGAAAATACACATTGCGACGAAGACCAAAAAGCGCATCCCGTAATAGAGAAAAAGTGTCCATGCGTTGCGATAATCGTTTGGTCTGTATGCTTCTTGCATAGTGTCGACTATAACATGAATGTCCCGATGTTTACGCTTACCTCGCTCCGTTCTCGGGATCGAAGATCGAAGGAGGGAGGTGCACACCACTGAGCAGCTGTGCGATACGCTTGCCACCATAGATGGACGGCAGGATGCCGACTCCGTTGCAGCCAAGATTATAGAGGAGCACCCTGTTCTTCGGCTCGAAACCGATCCGACGCAGCTTATTCGGCGTGTAGCACATCAGGCCCTGCCAGAGGAAACTGCGAGATGCCGCAGGGGGAGGGTCTTGGTAGGTGTCGCGCATCCCCCTGTCCAGCTGCTCCTCGATATCCGCGGGGAAAGATTGCAGAGGATCGTACCCTGCATGATCGGGGAGGATGCGCTCCGGTCCGCCGATGCAGATGAGCGTCTGAGGGGTTCCGCTCGCATGATCGAACGGTCTGCGCGTCAGGTAATAGTACGGAACGGATTCCTGATGCTCCGAGTAATAACAGAGTGCGGCGGGGACTTGATCGGGCTCGTCGATGTAGCCCGCCATGTAGCCGATCACTCCCTGAACGTCGCTATGGAATGCGGTGTCGATTTCGTCTCCGGATTTGTTTTCGATGGAAAAATTCTCAAACCCGTTCGTGCAGAGTACGACGGCACGCGCCGTAACGATGCTGCGATTCGTCCTGATCTCCGCATCGGACGCCCTCAGCACCAGCGTCTGGACCGGCAAGTGCTCGACCACGCGAAATCTGTCCCCATGAATGCGAATCATCCATGCAACGAGTTCCTCGCACAGGAGAGCGCTGTTCGTACATCCCTTCTTCGCGATGTCGACTGCGATAAAACTCTTGTCCTCGGTTTGCAAAGTCTTGAGAATCGTCGAATGGGGAACCTGCGTGACCAGGTGTTGCAAACGAGCAGGAATTTTCTCGAAGAGTTCTGCATTCGCGCGAAACAGGAGCGGCTCGATCTTCAGCCCCGCTCGTTCGCGGATCGATTGCTCCTCGAGAAAATCAAGAATCTTCTCCATCGAACAGAATCCATCGTATCCGACGCACATGTGGAGAGGCGTCTTCAAATCACATTCTTTGATCATTCCTTCAAGGATGTCCCACGCAGACTCGACCGCCGCCTGCCCCTGCACCGCCATGGTTTCGCCAAACGCATCGACGATGCTCTGAAACGATCGCTCGAAGTAATTCACCACCTGCCCCGCATTGCGACCCGTCGCACCGTGAGCGATGCGACCGGCATCAATCAGAAGGACGTGCCGCTTCGTGGTCTTCAGAATGTGATACGCGGTGCTTATGCCTGCGATGCCCGCTCCGATCACCGCGATGTCGGCAACGGTGTCCCCCTGCAACGTGAATGCAGGTCGTTCCTGTTGCAATTGAGCAAGCCACGGGGAAGCATATTTGTGTTTTGACATTTCATACTATTTTAACATATTTTTATGTTAACAACAATATCTTTACCGTATAAGATTTTCATCCTGCAAGTATGAGGCGACGGATTCGGCTACCAATGAGGTTCCTGACGGCGAATAGTGTCCGCCGGAAAGGTAGAGATTCGGAACTCCCTTGGGATCGGCAGCAAAAGAAACGCTGGGATCGACAACGCGCATGCCTTTCTGCGCCCAATGATCCAGATACGCCTGATGAGTCATTCTCCCGCTCCTCCGCATTTCATCGATGACAGGACTGTTCGGGAGCACGACGATGACCGGAGTCGCTCCTGCGGCTTTCACCTTGTCGTACCAAGCATCCATAATGGCAATCGTCAGCTTCACCGCTTCGGACTTCGGATCGAAGAGATGATCGACCGTTACGGGAGGTTTTGAAAAAACAAATCTGAGAAGTGCCAAGCGCAGGAGCCGAACGGAGGCGAATCTGTCGAGAATATTCCAATCCGACAGATGTCGATCGTAATAGTCATCATGCGCGCCGAGAAGCGGAAACGATGCGGAAGGATCTTCGTATGCTTTTCGATACTCATCGAAAGACCGAAGCGGATTCGGAAGCAATTCCAGCCGTCCATCCTGCAGACGGAAGCGCGGCTTCGTGAAGGGCAAATAATGCTCGTTGGTATAGAACGCACGCAAGACGCTGACATTGCGATTCGTGTTCTCCGGCTGGAACCCGAGGAGCACGATGTCGGGATGAAAGTTCGGAATCAGTCTCTCAGAAAGTAGGAATGCCTGATCATGTCCGTACCCGGGAACGCCGCTGTTTAAGACCTCGGCATTCCTGAGCGTCGCATCCAAGACCGCCGTCCACGTATCCTTCTCTAAAAGCTCGTTGCCGAACGTGAATGAATCGCCGAATGCCATGATGCGGGTGACTCCTCTTCCCGGCATCGGTGCGGTGCTGCCAAAGCCCCGGAAACCCTGTCGATTCACATGGTAGAAGTTCATCTGATCCTTGTGATGACCGTACCCATCCGGCCGCAGCACCCATCCGATCTCCGGATCGAACATCACGTGTCCGGTATCAGAACCGGTTCGCTCGATCTTATGAAGAATCGCAAGAGTCGTCTTTTCATCAGGATACAATTCCGACAGAAACTGGAAACGATATCCCGCATCCTTCAGGAGAGAGAGGGCGAGAAAAGAAAGGACTTCAACCGAAAGAAAAATAAAGCTGAGAAAAACAACCCAGCAGAAAATTTTGGCGGAGCGCATCTCCTTCATTGTGGCATTGAGTCCTCGCCTCTGCCAGAAGAGATCATCAGGCCCTATAACATGCTTACGCTCTCTGTTAGAGTCTTTTCCACTCATGCACTGCGACCTCCTTATCGTCGGCTGCGGACCCGTGGGATGCACCGTCGCCGAGCGTGCGGCGAAGCGGGGATGGTCATCGGTGATCATCGATCGCAGGACGCACATCGCGGGCAACTGCTTCGACTCTCCGTACGAGAACGGCGTCCTCATCCACCGCTACGGCCCTCACTACTTCCGCACCAATCACCGTGGTCTGATCGAATACCTTTCCACATTCACGGGATGGATCCCGGGAAACTACCATGTCAAAAGCCAAGTAAGGGGAAGGCTCTATCCGTTTCCCATCAATCTGAGCACTCTCGAACAATTTTTCGTAAGAACGCTGAACAAAGATTCCGGCGCAGCACTCATCGAATCGCTTCGGGAGCGCATCGAACATCCGACGAACTCGGAAGAATTCGTGCTGTCGAAAGTCGGCAGAGAACTCTACGAAGCCTTCTACCTCGGCTACACGCTCAAGCAATGGAGCAAGCACCCTCGGGAGTTGGATCCGTCGGTCTGCGGCAGGATCCCGGTGAGGCTCAATAGGGATGACCGCTACGCCGATGCGGAATTTCAACTGACACCGGACAGAGGGTTCACATCCATGTTCGCTCGCATGATCGAAAGTACCCTCATCACGAAAAAGCTCGGAGCGTCATACCGCGACATCTCGACTGCCATCCGACCGAGAATCGCAACCGTCTACTGCGGACCGCTCGACGAGTACTTCGGTTCGACGTTCGGGCCGCTGCCGTGGAGATCGCTCTCGTTTAAGTACCGCATCGAGAAGAAAGAATTCGTGCAACCGTGCGTGCAGATCAATTATCCCGATGCGCATGACTACACCAGAAGCGTCGAAATCAAGCATGTGACCGGACAGAAACACGAAGAGACGGTTGTCGCGTACGAGTATGCGCAGGCGACGGGCGAGCCTTATTACCCGATCCCGTGCTCGGAATCGAAAACGCTCTACGAGAAGTATCGAACCATGGCAGAAGCAGAGACGCGAAGGAAGAAGGTCTACTTCGCGGGGAGGCTTGCCACCTACCGTTACATCAATACCGATCAGGCGATCGAAGAAGCGCTTCAGGTTTTTGACACAATCGTGCAAGATGCATCCCATGAGTCGTCTGTGGGTCATCATGCCGGCATATAACGAAGAAGAAGCGATCCGCTCCGTCGTGACGTCGTGGGCGGAGTGCCTTCGAGCAACGGAGCCGGACCACATGCTCTGCGTCCTGAACGACGGCTCAAAAGACGGCACACTTGAAAAACTTCGAACACTTGAAAAAGAAATCCCGACACTCAGCATCGTCGACAAGCCGAATACGGGTCACGGACCCACCTGCATCGCAGGGTACGAGCTGGCTCTTTCGAAGGGCGCAGAGTGGGTCTTCCAGATCGACTCGGACGGACAGTGCGATCCCAGATACTTCGCAGAGCTCTGGGCAGCCGGAAAAAAACATCCCCTCCTCTACGGCTTTCGCGCCAAGCGCGAAGACGGCGTGTCGCGTCTGATGATCTCACGACTCATCAGCGTGCTTGTCTTCCTGTGCTCCGGAGTGTGGGTGCGGGACAGCAACGTGCCCTACCGCCTGATGCGTGCAGATGCACTCCGGAAATCCCTGCAATACATCCCCGCCAATTTTTCACTCAGCAACATCCTTCTGTCCGTGTTCCAACAATCCCAAACGGGGATCTTCTGGATGCCGATCGTGTTCCGAAAACGATCCGGAGGAGCCTCGTCGATGAGCCTGCGAAGCTTCGGCAGACATGCCTGGATCCTTGGAAAGCAACTTCGTATCTTCCGACCACTCCTCAGAAAGACGACGTAAAGAACATCAATGCTTCAGAACGTATTTTGTAAGCCCGATGGAATACCCGCCCCGCTCAATCGCCTCGAAAGAGGCGATATCATACTTTTCCTCAACCCTCTTCTTCCCTTCATCTGCAGGAAGGTTCGGCAGATCGATGAAGTAAAATTCCGGTGGAAGACGACTCATGCCCAAAACATCGTCGATGCTCACGTACATGGGCAGGAGAGAATTCTGGTCCCATGTCCGTCGGAATGTCGTCGGATGCAAGAGCGCACGGTGACTTCCTTCTGCATCTCGCGGGAAGGAGATCACTGTATCGGCAGTCGGACGGATGCGTGCGAATGCGAGATCCTGCAAAGAAAAAAGCTTCCTGTACTCGAGGTTATAGATAAGTTGATCCCTCCCAAACAGACAACATCCATCGTAGAGACCGAGCGCATACAGCTTGTGTGAGCCGAACGGGAATGTTTTCAGGAACGCGAGTGAGACCGGATCGACGCTCCGAAACATGGCAACACCGCTGAGGGCGACAGCAACGGAAAGCAGCATCTGCGAGATGCGACGGCCGCGACCGAGCGCAATGCAGCTCGCTGTAAAGAGCAGAATGCCAAGAGGCAGAAGAGGCATCATGTAACGGACGTTGTTCCACGGAACATACCGCGTGAACAAGTAGATCCCGAGAATGTAGAGGAATGCAACCGCACCAAGCCATGGTGAGTGAGCGAAAGGCTTCGAAGTATTGATGTCCCTCTTCCAGAACCACAGCGCCACGGCGCAGAGAATAGTAAGCGTCTGGAACCAAGCGAACTGGAATACCAAAATCTCGATCAGGAAGAGCCTGAAACGTTCATGCAGCAAATCGAAACTGAGCAAGGAATGGAGAATGGTGGAAGGAGGAATATTCTCATGCAGAACGCTGTTCCCCAGATAGTCCTGCCACTGCGTGTGCACGAAGTACGCAAAGAGCGGCACGATGAACCAGAATCGACGCAGTCCCGAACGAAAGGCATCCTTGAAGAAACGATGCTCCCTTCTGACCGAGAAGATCCAGTATGCGAGTAATCCGAGAGCATAGAGAAGCACCCCGCTCTCCTTTGTAAAGACCATGAGCAGTCCGATACAAGCGGCCCACTTCTCTTTTCCGTACACAAGCAACGTGAGGAAGATGACGAACAGGAATGTAACACCGCTGTCAAAGTTGAAGTCGATGACATTGGAAACGATGATGGGCTGCACCGAATACAGTAGGACAGAGAGCATGCGAACAACGCGTGAGGCACGGGGAAATATTCGACGGCACAAGAATGAGAACGCAACAATCGATGCGGCACCGAGTGAGAACATCAAGAGATGCGTCATAAAGACTGACCCTGGAAACAAATACTCGGGGATCGCAAAGAGACCGATGAAGAGAATCGTTGGATGCGCGTAACAGAGGAAATACCTCCACTCGAACGGCTCGTGAGCCGCTCCGCGAATACAGTCGTAAAAATTTTGACCGTCCCAGACGGGAAGCGAAAAGAAGTAGGGTGCAATTAGTAGAAAAAAAATCGCCAAACCCGGGATTACTTCGAAATGGTGCTGTAAAAAACGGATTCCGGACCTCATGGATTGCATTGTTTCAAAGGGCGATATCACAGTCAATTGCAGAGATCTGCATTTCGTTAAATTAGACATAAATAGCAATTTATGCTATAATATAGACATTGAAACACAAAACTCGCCAACATCAAAAACCTTCACCTGCTGAGAAACCACGCAGCTCTCTGAAGTTCGGAATCGCACTCTTCGCGATCGTGCCCGGAATATTGTTCTTGATCTCTCAACTGGAAAGAGCGTCGATTGCTTGGAATTTCATCCAACATGAATTGCTCTTATTGTCGCTGTTCCTCTGTCTATTGGTCGTATGCGATTACATTGCGACGCTTGCGACCCGCAAGAACAATGGAGCGATTTTCAAGTCACATTTTCTCGTTG
>SXGR01655192.1_pt1 | contig 13012 bp, 13 predicted proteins | sample 3174711 | NCBI WGS metagenome assembly SXGR01 (sample SAMN11356860, study PRJNA531348) | freshwater metagenome | isolation source: freshwater sample F1-60 | place: China: Fuxian Lake, Yuxi | collected 2017-12-25
TCCTCAACACTGGGCCAACGCCAAGGCCTGACCGCGCAGCGCGCTCCCCTGTTTCAATTCTCCTCTGTCTAACCGCTCGTGACTCTTGCTTCAGATGGGGATTCTCAGACGCGTACCGATATTCAAATTGACATTCTGGCCGACCTGAATGTCGATCGCCTTGAGTTCCCAAGTCTTGAATCCCTGCAACGTGGCAGTGACCGCATAGCCTGCGGCGGGCACGAGGGCCGGCGCGTTGAAAACGCCCGACTCGTTCGTGGTCAGCGTGCGGCGAATACCCTTCGCCTCATTGGCGACGATGACACTGGCGTTCGGCACCACCGAACCGCTGGCATCGCGCACCACACCGGACAGACCGCCAAAACCAGCCACGGCTTGCGCCAGCGCCGATGAAGCGCAAGACGAAACCAAAATTACTAATAAGAAGAGTCGCGAGAGAGTTGTAGACACCAGAAGAACCCCTTTCGTGCTTTGTCGGAACTCGGAGGAGAGATACTTCAGGATACCCGATTAGCAATAAGAATTAGTGACTGGCCGGTTACAAAACCGAGACCGGCGCCAATCCAGCGCGCCTGGGCCGCGAGCGGCGCGTGCAGCAGCGCATCGAGCCAGGATGCCACCGGCTTCACGCCGCTATCGGGCTCCTGGCGCGTGAACGGTTCCCACAAGCGGAATTTGGCCAAAGCGACCGGCATCAGAAGGGAGTTGGCGTACGTGATACGCTCCACCTCGAATCCCTGCGCGCGAACCGCCGCCATCAACCGCCTCCGGGTGAATCGCTGCCGCTCCATGGCGTGATCGGAATGGCGGCTGCGCAGGATGTCGAGCGCGGCAACACGGAGCGCGAGCAGTCCGCCGGGTTTGAGCACACGGGCAAATTCAGCCAGCGGCCATGCTTCTTCGCCGCGCGGCAAGTGTACGATCACGTCCATCGACACGAAGGCGTCGAACGCCTGCGCACGATAGGGCAGCTTGCGAATGTCGGCTTGCGTCAGGCTATCGAGCCCGTAGCCGCGTCCGTAGACCAACCCCTCCATGCCGAGGTCAAGCGAGTGCATGCGCCATTGGTATCGCCGCTGCAACTCCCGCGCGAAGTGCCCGGTGCCACAGCCGGCTTCGAGCACCGGGCCAATATTGCGCCGGCGCGCCAGAGGATCGAGCAGTCCGAACATGATCTCGCGCATGCCGCGATACCACCAGAAGTTCGCTTCGCTCTCGGCGATGTTGGCGAACTCGGCCGGGTTCATCACGCGCGAGCCCTCTTACTTGCTTCAAGCTTGCACTCCGGATTGGGATTCGCCGGATCAAGGTAGCGCGGTAGATTTTCGCGATAGTAGGCCAGCGTCCGCGGGGCGCCGCTGGCGAAGGACGTGGCTGGCCGCCAGTCAAGTTCAGCACCGATACGAGTCGAGTCCGTGTGATAGCTGCCGATGTCGATGGCCTTGAGTGCTTCGGGGAATGGCCGGCACGTTGCCGCGGGCAAACCCGCAGCGCTCGAAAGTGTTGCGGCGATTAGCGCCAGCGACAACGGCTCCGGCCCGCCAACATTGTAAGCGCGCGACGGCAGCTTTTCCGCGGCGCCCGCCAGCAGAAACGCCTCCACGGCGTCATCGACATAAAGAGGGTCGCGCAGTGGACTCCCGTCGCCAAAAATCTCAAGCGCCTGACCGGTGAGAGCCTTGCGGAGGTAGGTGTTCAGGAAACCCTGGCACGGCACATCGAGCGCCATACGCGGCCCATAAACATGGGTGAGGCGGATCACAGCCGCGTCCAAGCGGCCCATGCGATACAGCATCAGGTGATACTGTGTGGCGGCGTATTTGTGGACGCCGTTGAAGTCCGCCGGGTTCACCGGGTGACGCTCATCGACCGGCAGGTACTCAGGCACGCCGTAGACTTGCCGCGTGCCCGCGTACACAACGCGCGGCCCAGGCGAGGCGCCCATGCAAGCATGCAAAAAGTGAAGTTGCGCGGTGACGTTGATTTCGAGATCCCGCTCCGGATACAACATGCTGTGAAGATGGCTGATCTCGCCGGCCAGGTTGAATACAACGTCGCACCGCGACAGCGCAGGCCGCATGCGGGCCGCGTCCGCAATAGAACATTCCAGCACTTCCACTGCGCCGGCAACCGGCTCGATATTGATCCGATTGCCGCCGCAGCCCAGCACCAACGGGTCGACCACGGTGACACGCGCGCCTGCCCGCACCAGCCGAATCGCGAGATTGCTACCGATGAAACCGAGTCCACCCGTTACCAGAACTCGCTTGTCCCTATACCACATTGGTCCGTGCCATCATTAGTAGTCCAGGGATGACGCGACGCAATTTATTACTAGCTCCTTTTGCCGCCGGATCGCACCCCGATGTCAAGGTGTACGGCAAGCCTCGAGCCCTGGCGAAGGATGCCGTGACGCACGATTGGACCCGCTTTCTCGGGCCTACGATGAACGGAGTTTCCAGTGAAACCCGCATCTCCCGTAAACTCCCGCCGCCGCTCTTGTGGGAGATGCGCAAAGGCACGGGCTACACTTCACCGGCGATCCGCGCCGACCGGCTGGTCTACCTGCATCGCAACGGCGGCCAGGAGTTCATCGAGTGCCTGCATCCGGAAACTGGCGCCCAGCTTTGGCAAACCAGCTATGCGACAACGTATGAGGATCGTTATGGCTACAACAACGGTCCGCGTAGTTCGCCGGTGATCGATGGCGAGCGTGTTTTTACACTCGGCGCGCAAGGCCAGATCCATTGCATCGCGCTCGACTCCGGCAAGGTCCTTTGGAAACGCAATCTAAACGAGGAATACAAAGTGCCGCAGGATTTCTTCGGCACCTCCGGGACACCTCTGCTCGACGGCAATCTGCTGATCCTCAACCTCGGCGCTCACCAAAGCGGCGCCACCGTTGTCGCCCTGGACCAGACCTCGGGCAAGGAAGCGTGGCGCGCTGGCAAACAGTGGGGCCCGAGTTACGCTTCGCCCATACCGGCAACGATTCATGGCCAGCGCCGTGTGATGGTGTTGGCGGGCGGCGAATCGCAACCACCCTCTGGCGGATTGATGTCGATCGACCCGGCCAACGGCAATGTAGACTTTGCGTTCCCCTGGCGCAGCCGGAGCTTTGAGTCGGTCAATGCATCCTGCCCGGTGATCTTCGATAACAAGGTGTTCGTCTCGGCGAGTTACCGCGCCGGTGGCGCGCTGGTGGAGATCCAGCCCGATTTCTCACACAAAGTGCTATGGCAGGCGAACGACTTCGGGATGCATTTTTCCACGCCAGTCTACCAGGACGGCTATCTATATGGGTTCGAAGGACGCAACGAACCCGACGCTTCCCTGGCCTGCCTCGACGTGGCCACCGGCAAAGTGGTCTGGCGCGAAGCACTGGAGTGGACCGAAACTCTTGACGTGAATGGACAGTCGCGCGCGCTTTCGATGTCGCCCTATCGCGGGTCGCTGTTGCACGTCGACGGCGGCTATCTCTGCCTTGGCGAGCGGGGCCACTTATTGTGGCTGGACCTCACCCCGAAAGGTGTCAAGGTTCTCCGGCGGGCATGGCTGTTTTTCGCCGACCAGACCTGGGCGTTGCCGGTATTGAGCCGGGGCCTGATGTATGTGTCGCAGAACCTGCGCGACCCGATTAAGGGGACGACGCCGAGATTGCTTTGTTACGATTTGCGAGGCTAAGCCACGGCCTTTCTACCAAGCCAACGACCAGAATCGGCCGATACGATTTCTTAACGCCGGCCGGAGAACGCCAGCCGAAACGTGAGCACTGAACCGGCGGCGATCTCCGGCACCTCCTGTTGGAGGCCAGCCGTCCTCACCTCGACGCTGTCAGCCAGGCTGCGGCGCAACGCCGTCACCTTGAGGAGGATTGAGGCCGGCGAGCCACTCACTATGCCCGGCTGTGCATCGATCACGCGGAGAACCGCCGTGGCGCCAGCCTCCACTTTGGTCTTGTCGTCCAGTGCCACATCTTCAATCAGTCTGGCTTCGATACGGTCGCCGGCGGCGACGGCCCGGCTTGAGATGACGCTGGAAATTCGCACTTTGATGGGAACCCCAGCCGGTGCCTGCGAGTTTGCCATTGATACCTGCCGGCTACAGCCGAATATGGAGAAGACGAGACTGGCCGAGACGGTTATGAGGCCACGGCTAAACAACTGCATTCGAACCCCCCAGATCTAGGACAGCGATTTCGGCTTGGCTCTTGTTCTTGCTATTTTCTTATGCAGGAATGCAATCTCTTACGGCGGTCTTGGCCGTTTCGGTTTCCTGGAGCCTCCTCGATAGTAGCGGAAATCGCCACGACAGTGGAACCCAGGGTGCGCGCCGGCCAACCGCGCTCGTGATGCTGGCGCCGGATTGCCCGAAGTCGGAACGGGCGCGGCCCGCCCTGATCGAGCTGAGCGCCTCTTCCCAAGACCGGCAAGTTTTGTTCTATGGAATAGTGCCCGGCAAGTGGCCTCAAGAGGCGGTCAGCCGGCTACGGTTCAATTTTCCGATTCTGCTCGATCCCCAACTGAGGCTGACGCGGCAAACGGGAGTGCGCGTGACGCCGGAAGCGGTGGTGCTGGATCGCCGGGGAGCGGTCGCGTACCGAGGGCCCGTGGATGGACTAAAAGATGCGCTGGACGACGTCGTGGCCGGGCGAGCCGTACGACGCCCGATTCTTCGCGCCGCCGGTTGCGCGATCTCCGGCCTGGCAGCACCGGGACCAGGAGCTTCGGCGCCCGGGTTCTATCAGGCTGTCGAACCGTTGTTGCGCAAGCACTGCGTGGAGTGTCATCGTTCTCAGGGAGCGGCGCCGTTTGCACTGACAAGCTACGCCGATGCGGCGCCGAGAGCAGCGGCGATGGCCGAGGCCACGCAGGCTCGGCGTATGCCGCCGTGGAAGCCCGACCCGGGGCCACCGCACTTCCTGGGCGAGCGGCGATTGACGCTGGCGGAGGTGGCGACTCTGGCCGCGTGGTCTCGCGCGGGCGCGCCGGAAGGTGAACGATCGGCGCAGGCGCCGCCATCGCCAGAGAAGCCCGACATCCCGCCCGATCACAAGATTGCCATGCGCGCACCATTTGCGGTGCCCGCCGCGGGGCCGGATCTCTATCGATGCTTCGTGCTGCCAGCTGCGCTCGACCGCAGCCGCTGGGTTAAGAGCTTCGAGTTTCTCCCGGGAGATACACGCGCCGTGCATCACGCGCTGATCTTCGTCGACCACTCGCGCGCCGCGCGCCGCCGCGACGCCGAGACGCCTGAACCGGGATACCCATGCTTCGGAGTGCCGGGGTTCCTACCTTCGGCGAGCCTCGGAGGTTGGGCTCCGGGCACTGGCCGGGTGACATATCCAGAGGGGGCCGCCGTCCGTCTGGGCCGCGACGCGGACATAGTTTTGCAACTACACTATGCTCCGGGCGGCGAACCGCGCGAAGACCTTTCGGCAGTCGGGCTTTACTTTACCGAAACCGCGCCCACGCGGCGGATGATGGATATCGCACTCGGGACACGCGCCATCGATATTCCGGCGGGGGCAGCGGCATATCGCGTGCGCGATTCGTTCGAGCTTCCCGTCGATGTGCTGGCTACTGGCATAATTCCTCACGCCCACTTTATCGCCAAGGTGATGCGCGGTTGGGCTACGCTGCCCGATGGACGCCGCATCAACCTGTTGACGATTCCCGACTGGGATTTCAACTGGCAGCAGCAGTACCGGTATCGCGAGCCGATTCTTTTGCCCACGGGTACGCGGCTCGACATGGAGTTCATCTACGACAACTCCGCCGCCAATCCGCGCAATCCATCTTCGCCGCCCCGGCGCGTGACATGGGGGCCCGATTCGACCGACGAGATGGCGGGCCTGCACGTCCAGATCACGCCGGTGCGGAATGAGGATGCCGAAGAACTCGGCCGGTCACTTTGGGGCAAGCTGATGCGCGAGATTCAGCGGGTGCGATGACGGCGGAATGGTTATTCGGGATAGCCAACCAGGAAATAGGCGGCCCAGTAGTCCGGATCTGAGCGCCAACCGGGCTGGGCGATCATAGACATCTGGGCCCTGCGGAGGGCCTCGGCGGTGGTGTGGCCGCCGGTAGTGAATTGCCGATAGAAAACCTGCGCGAGAGCGCCTGCATCGTCGACCGTGGGCCAATAGGTAGAGACGACGCGGCTGGCTCCGGCGCGCAACTAGGCACGTGTAAGACCAATGAGCCCCTCGCCGGCCAAGACCGTGCCGGCTCCGGAGCGGCAGCCGTTCATCATGACAAGGCCCCCTGGCAGGCGTTGGGCTCCGATCCATTCGGGGCCGATATAGGACGGCTGGCCGTATGGACCTGCGCCCAGCGCAATCAGGTTTTCGTTGGGCGCATCGGGCGCCGCGACAACATGGATCGCCAGGTGAATGGCGGCGGGCGGGTTTCGCAAAGCGTGCGCAAATTCGGCTAGCGTGGCGCGCGGACCGAGCAAGGTTTCCGAGGATGGCCAAAAGCTGGCGCAGGCGAGTACTTCGGGACCCGATCCGGCCAACCGCGGGAGCCCCGCCGGCGGAGTGCGCGCCAGCGGCCAAGGCCAACGCAGTGGTCCGCGCCGATCGGCATCGTTATACACGGGATCACCAATGCCAAGAAAACGGCCCGTCCGGATCGCAGGCTGGCGGCGTTCAAGAGCCCAGGCGCCGGGAATCAATTGTAGACTTCGTTGTTCGATCAGATAGACGGGCCGCGCGGAGTCGAAGTTGACGATGAGGGCCGCCAACGGCGTACGAAACAGCTCGCCTTCGGCCGCCAGTAGCCATTGGGTGGCCGCCTGAACGGGCTTGGGAAGGGCGCCCAACAACATGACGAACATGTCGTGGGCCAGGCGTTGCTTTTCGGGTCCAGGCCTGGCCGCGAGCCAGTCCTTCAACTTCGCCTTTATGGCGCCTCGCCCGGGAATCCGAGTCGCTTCCAACCGGCCTTGCGCGATGGTCCAGACGATGGAGCGGCGTTCGCCGAGTTGAAAGCCGATCAGCGCTTCACCGTCTCGCAGCAGGCGAAACGGCAACGGAGAATCGAGGCGGGACAGCGTCGGGGCAGCCTGGTCAAACGCCGCTTTAAGTTCGGCAAGCGCGAGGTGGATTCGCGTCAGGCGTTGCCGTACCTGCTGGTCTTCCCTGGCCAGAAGTCTCCTGTTGGCATCCTCCAGGTCTGCGATCAGATTCCAGTAGCGTTCAGACATTTGAGACGGAACCGGCAAGCTTGAACTAACCACCCGCAAGGCAGCCGCGCGCCCGGCTTCGGAAGCAGTGAAGGCCTCGCGCAGAAGACCACGCTCGCCGGTCCGGTCGAACTCGATCAGGGCTGCCTCGGTAAACAGCTCGTGGGCTTCTGTGGGACGCCTAACGTGTGATCGCAACAGGTCGCCGGGCAGCTGGTGGAGGGGGGAGACATTGAGACCGCGGATGGCTTGGCGCAATGCGTCGAGGGCTGGGCGGGCGGCGCCCATGGCCATGTAGGCCTTTCCCTGAGCCAGATGAATCCGCCATCTCTCGAAGCGAGTCCCGGCCGAAAAGCGGCGTTCGGCGAGATCGAGGAGCGCCAAAGCCTCGTCCGGATGGCCCGCCAGGGTGCGGACTTCAGCGAGGTCATGGTAGTCGGACGCGATTTCCCGGTCGCGAAACAGCAGGCGCAATCGCAATGACTCTCGCAACGCTCGTTCGGCAGGTTCGATGTCGCCGCGAAGCATCAGTTTACGGGCGATGAATTTCCAGGCGTCGGCCCGAGGACCGTTCAGCCCGGCGCGCTCGCCGAATTCAATGACCTGAACGAATACCCGCTCAGCCGCGGCGAATTGGCCGCTCCGCGCAAGCAGGCGGGCATAGTGGTTTCTGAGGCTGGCCTCGAAGGCCGGTGGCGAGTCCCGCAGTTTGACGCTGATAGCCTGGCGGGCCAGGTCGAGCGCTGCGTCGATGTTGCCCGCAATGAGGTAGATATTGGAAAGGGAGTTGGCCGCCAGTGCCGCAGTCTGCCCATCGCCAACCGCTTCGGCCACGGCTTTGGCTTGCACATACTCGACTGTCGCTTCCGCCATCCGATGTTGAAGAAAGAGCGAGTATCCGGCCAGTTCCGAAGTCTTGGCGGTCAAGCGGTACCGGGGATAACGGAGCGAGAAATGCCGAGGTCTCTGGAGCGCCAATCGGAAGGCATCCTGGCGGCGAGCGGGATGTGGGTACGCGTGAAAAACAACACCACGCGAAACCGAAAATGGGCAACTCGATACCGATGAGTCTTGGGGATGCGTTCGATCATCCCGTGCAGGCACCGGTGGCCGGATTACATCGCTTTCCAGTGCGGAACACGGGCGTCTTCTCCTGGGCCTTGCCAATCAAGACCACGCCTTCGGGCGCTCGTGGTGCCTGGCGAATTGATCCAGCGACGCCACAAACGCCTTCGTCATGTTCTTGCAATTCCCCACTGTCGACCGGAGCCACTCTTCGGATATGCCGGATGCCACGGGCCAGCCGAAAACAACTCGTCGGTCTGAGGCGTTTGAGGCGGAGCCTCGTTAGTAGTTCACCTGCAATTGCAGCCGCAAGTAGTTGCCGATTTGCCGGACGAACGGCGTCCGCCCGTTCTCCACGGTGCGGTCGGAGTGAACGAAGGCCCCGGTGAGTTCCAGGAAGTTGTTCCAGTGCCACTCCAGCCCGAACTCGGCTTCCCTGACCCGGTGCCTTGCTGCATCGAGTTCGATCTTCTTCCCGCCGTCGTAGTATTGGTATCGCGCAAACGGGAACAAGACTTGGCCGTTGGTAAGCCGACCGCGATACATGGCCTGGATGTAGCCGCCCCTGAGTGCGGCCGCCTCGATCGTCTTGCTGAATGAGTTGTACTGTGGACCCTTACCGTAGTTGTACTCGGCCTGAATTCCAAGCGGCTGCGGATACCACACAAAGCTTCCCGCCAACCGCCGGTCCGGGTAGCGGAAGTCCGCGCGCCCTTGCGTGCCGGTCGAGCGCTGGTCGCTGGTGAGTGTGTAGAAGCCGGTGTATGCCTGAATGCCCAGTTCCACGTGTTGTTCATTCTTCAGTTTCCACGGGTACGCTACGCGGCCGAAATAGTGCAGGGCGTTGTTGTCCTCCGCCCGATTCGCGCCCTGTCCATTGGCAACGCCAAAGCCTACGACTCCGTAGTCACCCGACCCCTTCAGTCCTGCCGGGCCGGCAGCGGCCAGGGTTGCGAGCCGCCTCCGGATTTCGCGAGGCGCCCAGTAGGCAAAAACACCCAAATCGCGCTCATTGGGGGTGGCGGTATTCAACGCATCCGTTCTGTCCAACGCCATTCGGTTCTGACTGGATTGCAGATTTTCGAACCCAAACGGCAACTTCGCTTGTCCGGCCCGGACGCGCCACTCCTTGGCCCGGTCCAGTGCGATGTCGAAATAGAGGTCGCGAATCTGACCGAAATGCAGATTGCCCGACGTGCTCGCAAAGTCCGGCTGAAAATAGAACGAGATCCGGTCGTTGACATCACCGAAGAGCACAAACCGGGCGCGGCGGAACGATAGGTTGGTGTTTGCGCCGGCATTCCGGTCGCAGGACTGGCACAGCAATTGCGGATTCGATGTGTAAACCCGGTTGTGCCGGAACTGCGTATATCCACGAAAGCTGTACTTCTCATACCAACGCATGGGAGCGGTGGGTTTCACCGGAGCAGGCTTAGGAGCCTCGGCCACTTGTGGCGCCGTTACGGCCGCAGCCTGCTGCGGCGCTGGCTTCCCAAGCTTGGCCTTGAGTTCATCAATGGCCCTGGCCAGGTCCTGCATTCGGCTGGCGGTTTCGGCGGCAAGCTGGCGTTGCCGCTCCGAAAGCTCTTCGATGGCTTTCAGAATCTCCGTTTCCTGTGCGAGGCAGGGGCCCAAAAACAGGGCGGCCAACACGGCAATAGCTCTAAGTCGCACTAGACCCTCCCCGTTTCCAACCAAATGAGCGCCATGCTCGCGGCGCCCGTGCCGCGCACATCGCCGCCCTGCTTCTCAGATGTGCCCTGTAACACGGGCGTTTCATGGCTTCCGTCAAGAACTCTCAAGCTTGGGGCACCTCGGCTCGCTAAGTCAATCCAGACCGCTATTCCGAAGGCCTGCCATGCCGTTGATGGAGGTGTTTGACGCAGCCAACATGAGCGAAACCTGCGCTCGCCGCAGCGTCACCCCGGCCGCGCCACAGGCTTTGTCGTTGCTCAACGGCGAACCAACCGCCGTCGAAGGGACAGTAGTCCCACGCCGGTTCCTCTCTCAGTACTCCCCGTTCAACCGCACGCCCATACTTAGAAAACCCGCGGCGCTCGAGGTTAAAGCGGAGGGTCATATCCAGAAGCCAAGCGGTCGGGACGTCCTGGAATTTGATTTCCAGAACATAATTCGACTCACGCTCGCCGAATGTCTTCGGCGCATCGACCGAGAGCCACTCCCGCGGAGTGCCAAGTAAGTTCCAGTCGTGTTCGGGCTGGCAGCTCATGCGGCGGTCGAAGTTGACCCGGACATAGTCGTCGACTACGCTCGAAAACGCCTTTCTTTCGTAGTAAACAAGCACTTGCGGCATGGCCTGAAAGGTCTCGGCAAGTTGCAGGAACTCCAGCGTGGACGGCTTGCCCAGCGCCAGCAGTCCGGAGAGTCCATCCGGGGCCACATGGTTCCAGTCGCTTGCTCTGATCGTCGCGGAGGTCTTGACGATCAGGTCCCGCAGCCGGCGCTTTACTTCCAGCTTGACGTCGCCTGTCGCGTCGCCGTACGTCCGGGCCCTGAGCTTGAGGCGGAACGGCAGCCCTTCAGCCGCATCACGGTACATGCGGAAGTCGCTGGTGTCCAGATACAGAGTCCGAATCGAATACCAGTCCCCGCCTCGGGAGAACTCGTCCGGGATGCAGTAGTTCGACAGCCAGTCCGTCATGGCTGGCACGTCAGCCGCGTGAACGAAATACTTGAACTCGGAACGCGCCACTCGAATCGTTCCACTGCCCACTCCATTTGGACAGTTCATAATGCAAGTCACCCGATGATTATAGTTGCGTTTTGCTGCCCCGCGCAAAGAAGTCTTAAGCCCCAGCAGGTGGCGGCTGCTTCACGAAACTGTGCATGTCGGCTCTAGTCGCTCTACCGCAACGAGCAGCACCGCCGCTTGTCGCAGTCAATGCGCGGCACGGAGGGACGGCTCAGTCGAGACGCTGAAGTCCATAAGGAGTCCCTCCTCCAATGGTCACAATTTGCACGCTAAGATCTCTGGACAAACTCGGAGCGGCCACGCTCGACACGATCTTTGCAAATCTTGAGCCGCGATTTGCCCAATGTAGGATTCAATGGAGTCAGGGCCAGTAGCTCACAGGAGATAGCGAGATGAAATTGTCCACGCTACGCACACCGACTGCAGCCACTCGGCGCGAATTCATGGCGGCGCTCGCCGTAGGAGGCGCATTTTTCACCCAACGCGGGGCCTTTGCTCAAGGGCTAACGCTGACTCCAGCGCAAATGGAGGGGCCTTACTATCCCAATGTCCTGCCGCTCGATCTGGACAACGACCTCATCCTGATCAACGAAGGAACGACGCCCGCCGTCGGAACGATCGCCTGGCTCACAGGCCGTGCGCTCGACCGCAACGGACAACCGGTGCGCAACGCGTTGGTCGAAATCTGGCAGGCCGATAACGTCGGGTCCTACATCCACACCCAGGGCGCGCTTAGCGGACAGCGCGACTCGAACTTTCAGGGCTACGGCCGCTTTCAGACGGCGTCCGACGGAGCCTGCCTGTTCCGCACCATCAAACCTGGACTTTATCGGACGCGTCCGCTATGTGCATGCCAGAATCAAGCTACCCGGCGGACAGACACCGACCACGCAACTGTACATCGCAGGCGAGACAGTAACAACGTCGTGCTGAACGATATCACTAACACCGCCTGGCGCACTTCGGTGATTCGCCCCTGGACCGCCATTTCTGGTTCTGCCATCGGCGCGTTAGCTGTGAATTGGGGTGCGGTGATGGGCTTCACGCCTGCGGGGTCTTGTTGTCCTGTAACATTGGCACGCGATTATGGAAAACGGAAGAATAGATGAACTTACAGAAGAGCGTTTGGGGGCTGGGTCTGGCGGCGATGCTGGCCGGCTGCGGCGGTGGCGAAACCGCCAAGAGCGCACCCACTGCCAGCGGGATCCTGGTCAACGGCGCGGGAGCCACCTTCCATTATCCGATCTACGCCAAATGGTTTGACGAATACCATAAGCTCCACCCGGACGTGAAGATGAACTATCAATCGATCGGTTCGGGCGGCGGAATCCGGCAGTTGCTGGCGGGGACGGTGGACTTCGGCGCCACCGACAGCCCGATGGCCGACGAGCAGATGAAACAGGCCAAGAGCCCCGTGTTGCACTTCCCCACGGTCATCGGCGCTGTCGTAGCCGCCTACAACGTGCCGGGAGTCATGGAAGAGATCAGTTTCACAGGGGATGCGCTGGCGGGCATCTTCATCGGCAAGGTGAAGAAGTGGAACGACCCGGCGCTGGCCAGGGCGAACCCGGGCCTGAAGTTGCCTGCCGATGACATTGTCGTGGTGCACCGCTCCGATGGCAGCGGCACCAGCTTTGTGTTAACGGACTACCTATCGAAAATCAGTGCCGAATGGAAGAGCACGGTGGGCACCGGTACTGCTCTGTAGCCTGGCCCACCGGTGTGGGTGGCAAGGGCAACGAAGGCGTCGCCGGCCTGGTGAAGCAGACGCCGAATTCCATCGGCTATATCGAACTGGTCTATGCGCTGCAGAACAAGATGCCATTTGGGCGCGTGCAAAACGCTGCGGGAAAGATGGTGAAAGCGGAACTGGCCGGCGTCACGGCGACCGCCGCGTCGGCCCAGGTTCCGGAGGATTTCCGGGTCTCGATCACCAATGCGCCAGGCGATGCGGCCTACCCGATTTATAGCTTCACTTGGCTGCTCGTCTATGAAAGAATCGGCGATGCTGCCAAACGAGCAGGAGCGCAATCAGAAGAATTACCA
>SXGR01237645.1_pt1 | contig 13011 bp, 13 predicted proteins | sample 3174711 | NCBI WGS metagenome assembly SXGR01 (sample SAMN11356860, study PRJNA531348) | freshwater metagenome | isolation source: freshwater sample F1-60 | place: China: Fuxian Lake, Yuxi | collected 2017-12-25
CATATTTACGACTTAATGGATTTACTGGCCAGTTCTATTCTTCATGCAGTAATCTTACTCCTAGCGGTTGCATTTAGAAATTGAACTGGCCCATTTTGATGTTAGAAAGTTAAAATGTTAAGATGTTAATATGAACACTCCAATAATCTGTTTTGGGCAACAACCTTGCGGATTTTTTCCCAAACGATATTTAATTGCCAAAATTAATACCGCCCGTGCTTTGCAAGAAAAGATTGGTGGCAAAATTGTCTTTTTTTATCATGACTCAGATGCCGACTACCGCGAAACTATAACTTTAATGAAAGATTTACACACAGGTGCAGATGTGCGTTTAAATTTTACGCAGGAAAATAAACTGCAAAAAAAACATTCCCCGCTATATTTAAAACGGATATCCCCCTCCCTTAATCCCTCCCCACAGGGGGGAGGGAAAGGGGTTGATGCATGGAAAGAAGAAATGTTAAAACAACTCCCTCGCTTCGCTAACCAGACATTGATAGATACTTTTAAATCCGTCCAAGCCACAACTGTTGCTGACTTTTGCCTCAATCTTTACCAAAACCTCTGTGGTCTTATTCGCACGAATAAGACCACAGAGGAAAACACACTTTTAGCTGGCATAGAAATTGTCAGATCTTCTAACAAAAACTTTAGGGAAACTGCTAAAGACTTAAGCAATGAGTTTTTTGCTGATGTAGAATATCAAGGCGAAATCGTCAGAGCAAAAAATCTACTTACAACCTACAACCTAAAACCTACAACCTCTCTGTCCCTCCACGAAGGTGGAAATGTCTACACTAAAATTCCATTTGATGGTAAACTATCAAAGTCGCAAATTACCCCCACGGCCCAAGACCGTTTTAGCTGGATGCAAAGCGTAATCCACTGCACCCACTATATTTATGGTCAAGGCGAAAAAACTTATTTAAATTTTCAAGACTTTTCCGAAGTTCACCCCGTTAACTCAAAACAACAAAACCTTGATGTAAAAAAAACTTTAATCATCGATAATAAAACTAATATTTTGGCACCCTCAAACCAAATAGTTAACGGGGTAGAATTCGTCCCTAGAGATGAGATTAATAACCCAGAGTACGCTTGGTTAGAAGGAAATACTAAAATCTAAAGCCTAAACGGTAAATAAAAAATAAAATCCAAATTTCAAACTTTAAACAAAAACTTCTTATGTGCTATTTAGACTTTATGATTTAAAATTTGTGATTTGTTTAGAATTTAATTTTTAATATTTAGAATTTAAAATTTTATGCCTAATAAAATTCTCGCACTTGGTGCTCACCCAGACGATATTGAATTTGGCATGGGCGGGCTAATGATAAAAGAATCAGAGAAAGGTTCTACTATTAAATATCTGGTTTGTTCTTTAGGCGAAGCTGGCACAAATGGAAACCCTAAACAAAGAAAACAAGAAGCAATAAATTCTGCCAAAATGATTAATGCCGAAATTGCCTTTGGGGATTTTGGAGACGACTGTCATATTGAATATAATCCCAAAAATGCCATTAAAATTGCTAAACTAATCCGTGAGTTTAAACCTAATCTTGTGTTAGCTCCTGAACTAGAAAAAAACCAACACCCCGACCACTACATAACAGCTAAACTTGCTCAATCGGCTTGTCGACTTGCACGCTACGGCGGACTTAAGGAACTAAAAAAATTACCCATCCATAAAATTGACGCCCTCTACTTTTACCCCTCTCGGGCTGAATGGCCGAAAAAACCTGACCTGATAATAGATGTAAGTGAATTGAAAAATCAATGGGAACAAACCATGTCTGCGCACAAAAGCCAAATGAAGACTAAAGCCTACCATGACTTAGTGTTTAGCAAAGCTTCGGCCATGGGCGCCAGCATTGGTGTTAAATACGCCATTGGCCTGTATGCCAACGACCCAATTAGGATAAATAATTTATCTGATTTAAATTTATCTTCAAGAAATTACTAATGCCTTCTACCCAAAACCTAAAACCTAAAACCCATAACCTAAAAGTGGGCATTGTCTGCTACCCTTCGGTTGGCGGGAGTGGAATTGTAGCAACAAATTTAGGTTTAGAACTGGCTAAACTTGGCCACCAAGTGCATTTTATTAGTTACGATGCACCTTTTTTACTTCAAAAACATAAAAATATTTTTTTCCATAAGGTCAATGTGAATCCTTATACTCTCTTTAAATACCCAGACTATACCCTACCTTTGGCTGTAAAAATTGCCGAAGTGCAAAAAAAATTTCTACTGGATATTGTTCATGTGCACTATGCTGTGCCTCACGCCACCTCTGCGCTCCTCGCCCGTCGAATTATGCAATCTAACAACACACCCTTACCTAAAATTATTACCACACTTCACGGCACAGACATCACCCTCCTCGGGCGAGATAAAAGTTTAATAGATGTGATTAAATATTCCATAGAACGCTCCCATGGCGTGACCGCAGTGTCGCAAAATTTAAAAAACGATACTATAAAATTTCTTAAACCAAAAAAAGCGATAGAAGTTATTTACAACTTCTACACTCCCCCACCAATAACAAAATCCATATCAACAATTCGCAAAAGCTTAAATATTCAAACAGATGATTTCGTAGCTATTCATCTTTCCAACTTAAGACCAGTCAAAAGAATTCCTGATTTACTTAAAATTGCCTCAAAAATATCTAACCCTAAATTTAAATTGCTAATACTTTCGGGAGGAGATTTTTCTCCCTACTTACCTTTAGTTAAAAAACTAAACCTAGAAAAAAAACTCATTGTTAGAGAAAATATTAAAGACATTGGCAACTATCTAAATGCCAGTAATGTTGGTATTTATACTTCAGAAACCGAAAGTTTTGGGATGGGAATTTTAGAAAGTATGGCTTACGGTCTGCCAGTTTTAGCCACGCGAGCCGGTGGGGTAACAGAAGTTGTCGAAGATGGCAAAACCGGCTTTTTACTCAAAATTGGAACTCTAAGTGGCTTTGTAAAAAAAATAAATTTGTTAATAAACAACTATTCTCTAAGAGAAAAAATGGGCGCAGAAGCCAAAAAATCCGCCTGTGAAAAATTTTGTTCACACAAAATTGTCCCCCAGTATGTGGAATACTATAAATCAATTTTAAGCTCTTAAGCTTTTAGCATTTTTTATGCATGTGCATAAAAAATGCTAATTGTTTCGTATCTCGATTAGTTGTCCTGCTTTAATTTCTATCTTATCTGCCTTCCGCAGGTTTTTTATTTGAGCTGATGATAGTATTTTATAATGCTTTATTTTGTCTAAATGTTCTGGAATAAAAAATAAATCTCTTTCCGTTGTCCGCCAATTAATAGCTTCTCCTTTATAGTTCTCCCCAAGTTTGGGGAGATGCCCCGCCACAGGCGGGGCAGAGAGGTTGTTATCAAAACCCCTCAAATCCAACAACTCTGAATACTCTCTTAAAGTCTTCTCCCCTGTGTCTAAAAAATACTCGTGGAAATAAGACAAGGCCAGTTCTCTCAAAGTGCCATAAATCGGCTCCCTATATCTTAACACAGCATGATTAGTTTTAGAAATTGCTCCAAAACAACCAAACTGCTTAAACACAGCCACCACATGGTCAAAATCTTTTAAAGTTGATCGCAAATCCATAACCAGTGGTTTTGCCCCATGAAATTCCAAAACAGCAGAAGCCAACATTGCCCCTTCCATACAATGTGCCGTTCTATTTTTCATTACCCTTCTGGGCGAAAAACAAGTCTCCGCCTGTGTTTCAAAGTTAAATCTTAACTTATTTAAAAAGTCTTGAATTTTTTTTGGTGAATTCAGTTGTTTAAATAATTTTATTTCGTGTTTAGTATAATTAAACTTCATTGAGCATATTACTACTTTCAACTAATCGCAAGACAAACTTCCTCCGGCATTTTGCGCCACTAAATCATTCACTTTTATGCCTCCCAGAGTATATGCGGGATCGCCAATTTTTCCTCCGCAAAAAGAGTCTGTGCTAAAATGTGTATCTTTATAACAAAAATAGTATTTAGATGTTGGCGAAGCATTAACATTCCGCAAAGTCATTCTTACAATGTGTGCTTGTGAATCCCCTGTGGGCAAAGCCACGCGATTTGTCCAATTTTCCCAATCATACTGCCAATTAGCACAAGGAGAGGTAAGAATCTTTGACATAAAACCCGACTCCACCAAACCATGAGTCACGCAAGTAATATCTTCTTCTAAAGGTTGGACTGGACCTGTGCCTGGGTCTTTGGTGGGCGGAACATCGCACGGGTAATAGCCATATTTATTGTAAAATAATTCCATAGCAGTATTTAACTGTTTAAAATCCGTAAGCATTTTTGCCCAACGAGCTTTGCTTCTTGCAGAATTTAATGAAATCATGACCACGCTAGCAAGCATGCCAATAATGGCAATTACCACCAAAAGCTCAATTAGAGTAAACCCCGCCCTTTTTCTCTTAGAGATTGATGACAAAAATATTGAGTTATTATTTTTTTTTGAATTTAACATACTTTTTTTAATGATCGAAACAAACCACACACCACTTTTTTGAAAAAATAATGTTTAGAGAACCCCTACCTTTTACCATAATTCATAAAACTTAATCTTACTTCTTCACCCCATGCCCCCAAATTGTTTTTTTACACCAAGAGCAGTTTATTCCCCCAATTCAATATTAAAATATTTTCTTGCCAATAGCTTGCCTCTTTTATTTGGCTGGGAATAAAACTCTATCTTCACCCTAGTGCCTGCGGGGGCAATAAACTGAGTTTCACCTTGGCTAGCAATATCTGTCAAACTTGTATACTCACCTATATACAAAGAGGCTTTACGATTTAATTTTCTATCCCACTTCACCCTGTAAGTCCAATTACCATCGCTGAAACTTAAAGGCTGAGTCTCAATTTTTAAACTGGAGCTATTTACAAGATTTTGAGGTAAAAAATTTGACCCTTTATGTGAAAAATATTTTTCTATATCCCCAACTTTTAAATTGTAAACATATAAACCATTTCGGTTATAACCATTGGGTCCATCTGGTATCCCTGCGCCCATATAAACTGCTTTCGGTTTACCACTGCTGGGGTCAAAAAATAAAAATGGGGTAATGTGTCCTAATACCCTTGTTGAATCGCCCGAATCAACAGGGACAAATATACCTTTTTTATTCCAATTTAAACCATCCGGACTAGTGGCAATATGAGTTCCTTCCCAAGCTCCTTGTATTAACATTAAATATTCACTCTGATATTTTTTAACATCAATAGCCATATAGCCGTTAAAAACCGGAATTGAATGTTTTTGCCAATTTACTCCATCATTGGAAGTGGCATATCCGATATCAAAACTAGAAACCGTGTAATTATAACCTGTCCCAGAAGTTGTGTCATACCACATTTTGAAAATACCGTTATCGTAAATGACTGTTGGCCTCGCTACATATCGGGAGTTCCAAGCATAAGGACCACCTTCTAAAACCTTAATTGGCATTGTCCAAGTTAAACCATCTAAGGAAGTAGCTAAATAAATTCTATCTAATAAATCGCTTTCAGAAATTGTCATATACATATAGTACTTGCCCCCAACCTTTACTACTGTTGGGTCATTGGCATTAAAATGCGGACTAGGAGCTTCGACGACTGCGCCTTTTTTAATCCAATTTATGCCATCCACACTTTCTGCATAGTGAATTCGATCTTTTATATCAGCTCCCCCGCCCCCATACCACATTTTATAAATGCCATTCTCAAACAACACTTCCGGAGCATAAATATTTGGAATCCCCTGATAAATTTCCGTGAATAAATCCCCAGCAAATAACTTAGTTAAATTTAAACTGCTGGGTAAAAAATCAATATTTGATTTTTGCGGAGAAACATATTTCCAATATAAATCAACATAACCCTCAGCAGGCACATCCACATTTACCTCGGATCCTTTCACATAACTGCCTGCTGGATGATTAAAACAATTTTGGCATACTGAATGATACACATCATAACCATTAGGCACAGGAGATTTAACCACATATTTACCTGAAACTAATGTCGTAGAATATGGATTAACCTCATTTTTAAATATTTCGTTATCCACAATAATTGTGACACCTGGTTCATTAAATAAGTTGCCTTGAGCATCTAATTTATACCCTTGAATTTTTCCAAAAGTTATATTGGGAGGAAAATAATGCCACCACAAATCTGCATAACCCCCAGCTGGGGCTTCTACTCTCACTGAATTTTCCATTATTGGTCTTTTGGTATGACAAGTTGTTTCGTTATAACATAATGTATAGCCCACGCTCCAGCCTGCGGGTTTACTAACAGAAATTGTATGAGCACCGGAGCTAATTTTACTAAAAATAAATGGATTTTCCATTGCCCTAGACTCACCATCTAGAGTAATTACTAGGTTAGACAAAGAGTTGGCGTTAAATTGATTACCGGGCATTAAAACTTTATAACCCCAAATATTTGAAAAATTGGAGGTATTTTCACCTAACACCATACCCTCGGTTTGCCCAACAACTATTTCTAAATAACTTAAAGCTCGGACAAAATTATTTTTTGCAAAAAATACCACTAAAATACTTGTCGTCAAAACAAAAAAATAAATAAATTTTTTCATAATTTTACTTTTAAAAATAAATTTGCAAATTAACTATAAATTATTTTGTGTTATCTAAATTTATTTAAGAATCTATTTTTAATATTGTTAGGGCATACGCCTTGGCTGTCATCCCGACCGACCCCCCCACTTTCTATAGATTCACAATTCAAATACTATTAGCAGTTCGAAAAATTACAAACATTGAGAAAGTGAGGAGAGCGGAGGGGTCCCTTAAATCTTGACTATATAAGGGATTCCTCGACTTGTCCGCCAGCTGGCGGAGACTCGCTATACTTAATCCTACTGCTTCACCCCATGCCCCCCAAATTGCTTTCTTAGGAGTGCCACAAGTTTGTTAGAAAATTTATTGTGATTTTTAGGGTCTTTAGATTCTTTACGAACATTAACACTGTCTTCTAAAACCCTCACATCCACCCCGAGCTCCTTAGCCACCTTCACCGTCCACTCCCCTTCCCCATTCATATCTATTTCGCCCTTCGTCTTTGCTAAATCTTCTTCCTCAAAAATCTTAGCAGTTAAATCTATCAGCCACGAACGAATGACTGTGCCTTGCTGAAAAATTTGAGTTACTTGTTTTAAATCAATCTTTAAATTACTAGCCTCTAAAACCCCATAACCTTCTCCTATGGCTTCCATCATCCCGTATTCAATGCCATTATGCACCATTTTCGCAAAATGCCCAGCCCCACTTTGCCCTAACAGCCCATAATTCTCTCCAGCGGAAAGCGCTTTAAAAATTGGTTCAACTATTTGCCATTTACCATTCTCTCCTCCCACCATAAGCGCAAAACCATTTTTCTCTCCCCACACTCCACCCGAAACGCCACAATCAAAAAACTCTATGCCCTTAGCCCTTTTTAACCCTTCTGCCCTTTTTATGGAATCTTTATAAAAACTATTTCCTCCGTCTATTACTATATCACCTTTCTTTAAAACCCCACCCAGTAAAGTTTTATTAAACAAAAAGTCTTCCACTGCCGTATGCGGAAGCATAAGCCAAAAAATTCTGGGCGTGTCTGTAAGTTTACCCGCCAATTCGTCTAAACTGGCAAAAGCTTGTCCGCCAAAATTTTTAAACTCCTCTCTGGATGGCTCGCTCCGGTTCCAAGCTAAAACCTCAAACCCATTGTGTTTAAGTCGTTTGGCGATTTGCATACCCATTTTACCAAGACCAAAAATTGCGATTTGCATTTTATATAACTCTAATTATGTATAAAGTTAAACCAACACCCACAATTATCCCAGCTATTACTTCCAAAAAAGTATGCCCTGCAAAATCTATTAAAATTTCATCTTTTACAGCTTGCATTAAGGCAGGATTTTCACTGGTTAAATAATAATTTTCCAAAATCATTTGTCGTTTTTTATCTTCTAACAGTCCATAAATAAAAATTAAAGAAGCAGTTACACAAAAACCAAATACAGCATTCATACCATTTTCCAAATACACCAAAGTCAAAGCCGAAGCCAAAACCGCGCTGTGCGCACTCGGAAACTGCCCTACCCAAATAAAAGTCCAAAATAACCTGTTACCCACAATATTTCGTTTTCTGTGTAATACGTAAAAATATTTTATTATTTGGTTTAGCAAATAAACTGTTAGTGGAATTAATAAAAATTTCATAAATTTATTCTTTCAACAAATGTAAATATTGTTCTCTTAATTTTTTTATTTTAGGATCAATAACCAACTGACAATAAGCTTGAGTTTTATTGTTATTATAATAATTTTGATGATACCCCTCGGCTTCGTAAAATTTTCCCGCGTGTCTTACTTCAGTTACAATCGGTTTTGCATAAACTTTTCTTTCGGCTAATTTGGCTATAAAAGATGCTATATCACTTTTTTGCTCTGCTGAAGTATAAAAAATTACAGATTTATACTGCTCGCCAGCATCATTTCCCTGTTTATTTAAAGATGTGGGGTCATGCGAAGAAAAAAATACAGCCAAGAGATTTTCTAAAGAAATAATTGCGGGATCAAACTCTACTTTTACAACTTCTATATACCCACTTTCCCCGCTTGATACTTGTTCGTAAGTCGGATTTAAGATTGTCCCACCCGCGTAACCGCTTTGAACATTAATTACTCCTTTAAGTCTTTGCACCACCGCCTCCACGCACCAGAAACAGCCTCCCCCAAATATTATAAATTCAAACGCTGTATTTTGACTATTCATGTTCTAATATAAAATCTGGTAAATAACCTGCCTTGCTACTTTGAATTACGAACGCAAAATAACCCACATTTGTCATTGCGAGTGCATCCGAAGCAATCTGTTTTTGGCTTATATATCAAGATTGCTTCGCTCAGTGCTACTACCTCGCAATAACCTTTTCGTAATAAAAAATCTGACTAAACGCTAATAATGCTACTTCCCCAAATTCTTCACTGACTGTTTTAATTCATCCCACTTGTCCCCAGTATAATTTTGCGCGCTCTGCGTGCTGGAATACATAGAATTAATTTGCTTAATAACCGGACGAATCTGCCAGTAAGTCCAAATAACTCCAATGGCTAATACAGAAAATTTAAACCACGACCACACCTTTTGCCAAAAAAACTTTCGGTAAAGCGCCTTAAGCATTCTATGGTTTTCTTCCAAAAGTTGTAAGATTTTTTCACTTTCTGTTTGCATAGGCTCCATAAAATTATTCTACTATCAATATTCTATCCCTTCCACCTTCTTTTGCCCTATACAAAGTTTGATCAATTTTTGCTAATGCTTCAAATAATGGAACATTTGGTTTTAAATCAATAATACCTCCACTAAATGACACATAATCATCGGGCCTGTTTGGTCTGTCTTTACCAGGCAATAATGGCGTTTCACTAAATTTAAAGCCTAAAGGCGCTCTAATCCTCGCAAAATCACTACTTCCACTTTTTTGTTTTAAAATGGTCTCTAATTCTCTTGCTGTCATATTTGGAATAAAAATCGCAAGTTCTTCCCCACCAAGTCTGCCAGATTTTGGTTGATCATCAGTTTCCCTCTTAGGTGTATGCCTACGAGCTCTTTTTGGCCCTAAAACTTTAGATGATCGCATTTTAGTGACTACGCCAACTGAACCCGCTATTTCATTTAAATAATTCGCAGCTGACATAAAAGCCAAATCTCCGACAGGATGCCCAAACGAATCATTTACTTCTTTAAATTTATCCAAATCCACCATCACCAAAACCCCACTAATACCTTCTCTTTGAGACTCTTCCACAACCTGCTCAAATCCTCTTCTGTTTAAAAGTCCAGTAAGCTGATCTTTACTGGCCAAGTCAGATAATCTTTCAATAATTATACTTGCGACTTTATCTCCCTTTGCTTGCTGAGCTAATAATTCTACTAATCGCTTATTTTGCATAAACAGACCTTTATTTACTTCCGTTGCCTTAAGCACAACCCATCTTTCTTGTAAATAAGCCTCCCACAAACTATTATATATAGCTAATGCGGCATTAAAATCTCGTTCAGCAATACTATGTAAATCCCTAAAATGCCTGCCAAGACTTAAGGCATCTTCTTCAGGTGGATTATCCATTACAGCAGAATCAATATTACTTCTATGCCGAACTCTTATATCTTCTGCAAGTGGAAACTCTCTTGGTATTGATTCTAATTTGATACCTTCATGTCTTGACTTACTTATTCTCATATTTTTAACACTTAAAAATTATTTTTAAAAAAAATATTATTATTTTATTTCGTTCGCCACGCTTTGGCGTCTTTAATAATAAACTTATCTGCTTCCTTGGGCCCGTTGGTGCCTGGCTTATACAAATGCAAAGGAAGTTTTTTAAACTGCGAATTTTCTTTTATGCTATCTACAAACTGCCAAGCTGCCTCTATTTCATCACTCCGAATAAATAACCGCTGATCCCCTTCCATAAAATCCAATAAGAGTCTTTCATAAGCCGAAGGGATTTCACCCTTAAATTCTTTTTTGTAACCAAACTCCAAATTCCCTTGGTGGAGTTCTATGCCAAACCCCGGGATTTTATTGTTAATCTGCAAAAACACGCTTTCATCTGGCTGGATTTGAAAAGTTAAAACATTGGGCTCACAACCCTTAAACAAACACCTCACTGGCTCTCTAAAATGCACAGAAATTTGGGTAAGTTTTTTACTGAGCCTTTTACCTGTCCTTAAATAAAATGGCACGCCTGACCACCGAGGTAAATTTATATAGGTTTTTAAAGCAAAAAAGGTTTCTGCCTTACTCTGCCCACCTACATCTTTATTATAACCCAAGTATTGCCCCAAACAAAGCCGTTGGGCTAATTTGTCTTTAGTAAGCGGTTCCAAATTCTGTAAAACCTTTAATTTTTCATTACGGATATGTTCTGAGGTTAAATTATAAGGTTCATCCATAGCAATCAGTGCCAGCATCTGTAAAATATGGTTCTGCAAAAAATCCGCTAAAGCGCCCGTACGGTTATAAAACGAAGCCCTCCCTCCCACGCCGTCCTTTTCTAACACACTTATTTCCACATGGTCTATAAACCGGTTATTCCAGAGGGGTTCAAACAAGCTATTGGCAAAACGAGCTACCATTAAATTTTGCACAGTTTCTTTACCCACATAGTGGTCAATGCGATAGATTTGCTTTTCCGTAAAATATTTTAGTAACAGCTTATTTAAGCTATGGGCTGATTTTAAGTTAAACCCAAAAGGCTTTTCTACCAACACCCGCGATTCTTTTTCGTGATCCTTACAAGACAAAAGCAACCCTTGCGACTTTAAAATTTCCGCCAAACTCTCAAACTGCTCTGGCTTGGTGGCAAAATAAAATAACCGGTTATAACATTTATGACTTTTGCCACTGTCGTGATCTGCTAAAATTTGTGCTAAAAGTTTAAAACTTTCTTTATTTTCAAAATTCCCTTGAAAATAACTTAACTGTTTTAAAAAATTGGTCTTTTGCTTAGGCTTAATAGTTTTTAAAACTTTAGATTTTTTTGTAATAAAACTAAAAAAACTCTTGGTGGTAAATGGCCTTCTGCCCACACACACCAATTTAAAATTCTTGGGCAAAAGTTTATGCATCTGCATATGAAGTAACGCGGGAATTAAATAATCCGCAGATAAATCCCCAGTGGCCCCAAAAATGGTTAGTATGGTTGGTGGTAATTTCCTAGATAAATGATGTAAGCTCTTTAACATATGATATAATCATATCATCAACTTATTCTTAAAACAAACGCAAAAATGGACTCCCTTCATTTTTACCTGGCTTTATTTTTTCACCTAGTTTTCTTAATCTTAGGCTTTGGTTCAGTTATGGTAATTGACACTTTTGGCTTGCTGATGTTGTTAAAAAAAACCACTGTGGTGATGGTGGAAAAAGTCGCGAGCATTACCCAAAAACTTATTTGGGTGGGCTGGACTGGCATGGTCATTTCTGGCTTTAATTTAATTATTTTAAAAGGCTATGTAGATAACCTCACCAAAATAAAAATCTTTTTGGTTTTATTGATTGGCTTAAATGGCTGGTTCTTGCATAAAATTAAACAATCTTTAAAGCAACATACCCAACTTTTAGATATACCTAATAAATTAAAATTCAACATTTTTTTTAGCACTCTGATTTCTCAAATTGGCTGGTGGGGTGCGTTAGTGATTGGCTTTGTGCACAGACATATTAAGCACAATATTATTTTTCCGCAGAATCCGTATCTTTGGATTATAAATTTACTGCTGGGATTAGCCTTAATTTTTATTTTAGGTAGAATGGTTTTTAAGAAATAAATCCGCTACCATATATATCACACTCTGACTTTGCACTTGTTTTTATTCCCTCCCCTTGCCTGTCCTCCGAAGCTTCAGCGTAGGGGGGAGGGTTGGGGAGGGGTGATGTAATGCCTTTGATGTCCTAATAAATTTTAAAACACTGTTGAACAGCAACAGTGTTTTAATTTTTAATCCGATTTCAAAAAATTTAAGACAAATATTTTTTCAAATCCACACTATAAATTTCCACTAAGGCCACAAACATTGCCATAATTATAGGCCCGAGTAAAAATCCTAAAAACCCAAACAGCTTGAGCCCCCCAATTACACTAAAGATAACTAAAATTGGATGAAGTTTCGTTTGTCCCCCAACTAATCTGGGACCCACTATATTGTCTATAAGCCCCACAGCCAGCACCCCCCAAATCGCCATCCCAATGGCACTGCCTGTTCTATCTACCATAAATAAATAAACCACGGCTGGAATTAAAGCCAAGCTTGTGCCCACATTCGGCACCAAAGCAGCCAGAACTGTAAAACTTCCCCACAGCAAAGGATTAGGCACATTAAAAATTAAAAAACCTAAAGTCGCCACCGTCCCTTGAATCAGCGCAATAAGAAAAGACCCCTTAATGACCCCCGAAATGGCCACGGACAATTTACTCAC
>SXGR01458559.1_pt1 | contig 13008 bp, 9 predicted proteins | sample 3174711 | NCBI WGS metagenome assembly SXGR01 (sample SAMN11356860, study PRJNA531348) | freshwater metagenome | isolation source: freshwater sample F1-60 | place: China: Fuxian Lake, Yuxi | collected 2017-12-25
ATAATAAAAAGATTTTATAAAGAAAAGTTCAGTGGTATTAAAGTTCTCTTTGCAGGTGGCGATCTTGATGCACAAGAGCCAACCTTACTTGCTGTCCATAAATTATTTTCCCCTCTTGCCGGCACTGATAATCCTATTTACAAAGAGAAAGCCGTCATCCTTATTGACAAGCCGAACTCTTCTCAGCAAAATAAATATAGTCTGTTCAAACAAGGTTATCCGTATTTGTTTACAAATAATCAAATCTTTGAACTCACGACAGAATCATTGGAAGAATATTACCCTACTCCTTATACAAAAAATTTGATTGAAATTGCACAGTTGGTAACCGATGGTAAAAAAGTGAGCTACGCAAAAGAAGTTGCTGAACAAATTACACAAGAGCAATTTGAGAATAATATGATTCTTATTTTTCAGGCGCTAACTAAATGCAATGATAGCGCTTTTAATCCAAGATAAGTATGACAATGAAATCTAATACTAAAGAATCGGGATTTGAGGAGTTTATAGAGCAGGAGCTTGGGAGGCTTCATAAATATAGGTTGCGGCTCAATTCTTCCTATAACAAAGAGCTTTGTATGGATACAGAGCTGGTTTTGGAATTTGTGCAGAAAACGCAAAAGGATGCTTGGGAAAAGTTGGTGGAGCAGTATGGCGGGAATGTTCAAGAAAAGTTTTTGGCACGGGTAGATAAAGAAATTACTTCGCGCGGTTTACTAAGTATGCTACGGGAAGGCGTTACGGACAGGGGTGTGCGTATTAAGTTGGCTTATTTTAAACCGCAGAATGACAGAAATCCTGAAACTGTAGCGGATTACGCAGGTAATATTTTAAGTGTTATTCGGCAGGTTAAATATAGCGCCAAGAATGAAAATTCTATAGATATGGTTATTTTTGTAAATGGCTTGCCGGTGTTTACAATGGAACTTAAGAACCAGTTTACCGGGCAAAATGTTATTAATGCTATTTCACAATATAAAACCGACCGTGACAATAAAGAAAAACTTTTGTCATTTAAACGGTGTCTTACTCATTTTGCAGTAGATACCGAGCAGGCTTATATGACCACGCGTCTAACTGGACTTTCTACAACCTTTTTACCTTTTAACAAAGGTAACAAAGGCTCATCTGGAAATCCTGAGGCGCCGGAGGGGAAATACAAGACGCACTATTTATGGGAAGAGATTTTCTCTAAAGACAGCGTTTTTGATTTGCTTGGAAATTTTATTCAAGAAGTGACGGAGACAGTAGAAGGTGAAAATGGCAGACTGAGACATATTACAAAATTGATATTCCCTAGGTATCATCAGTTAGAAACAGTAAAAAGGATAGTGGTGGATGCTCAGAAAAAAGGAGCAGGAAAAAACTATCTTATTCAGCATAGTGCTGGTTCTGGCAAAAGCAATACTATTGCTTGGGTGGCTCATAGACTTGCAGAATTGCATGACGAATCAAATAAAAATGTGTTTAATGGGGTTATTGTGGTAACCGACCGCAGGGTTTTGGACAGACAGCTTTCGGACACAGTAAAAAGTTTTAGCCAAGTGACAGGCTTAGTTAAGCATGTGGAGACATCTGCCGAGCTTAGTGAAGGTTTGGAAACAGGGACTAAAATATTAACCAGCACATTGCAAAAATTTCCGGTAATTGTAGATGCTATAGAAAAAGTTGAAGGCAAAAAGTTTGCAGTAATTATAGACGAGGCGCATTCTTCGCAGTCCGGAGAGTCTGCGGCTGATTTAAGACAGGTTTTAACTTTGGATGATGCTGAAAAAGAGACAGAGAAGGAAGAGAAAGCCTTTAAAACTGTAGAAGACCAAATTATTGAACGAATGAAAGCCCGAAAAGTTGCTTCTCCAAATCTTTCGTTTTTCGCCTTTACTGCAACCCCAAAACAAAAAACCCTAGAGCTTTTTGGAACCGAAGATGCTTTGACAGGTAAATTTATTCCATTTTCTCTTTATACAATGAAGCAGGCTATTGAAGAGAAGTTTATTTTAGATGTATTACAAAATTACACAACCTATGACACGTATTTTGGGCTGTTAAAGAAAGTAGAAGACGATCCGGAGTTTGACAAGAAAAAAGCGCAAAGGCTTATGGTTGGTTATGTTGAGCGCCATGAACATGCAATAGATAAAAAAACTGCAATTATGGTGGAACATTTTGAAGAAAAAGTAGCGCCGCTTATTGCCGGACGCGCCAAAGCAATGGTGGTAACCAAATCCCGCTTGCATGCTGTGCGGTATAAACTAGGGTTTGATAAGTATTTAAAAGAAAAAGGTTACGGCCATAAGGCGCTGGTGGCATTTTCTGGAACTGTTAAGGATATAGACACAAAATTGGAATATACCGAAGCGCAGATGAATAAGGTTTCTGACAGCCAAACAGCGGAAGAATTTAAAAAAGACGAATGTAAATTTTTAATTGTGGCGGAAAAATATCAAACAGGGTTTGACGAGCCCTTGCTTTCCGTAATGTATGTAGATAAAAAATTGGGCGGGGTTGGCGCTGTGCAGACACTGTCGCGCTTGAATAGGACAATGTACGGTAAGGACGAAACATTTGTTCTTGATTTTGTTAATGAAACGGATGACATCAAAGAAGCTTTCCAACCTTACTACACAACCACAGTCCTATCCGAGGCTACTGACCCGAACATTTTGCACGACTTGGAACGTGATGTTCGAGGCTTTAAATTTTTTACTGATTTTGAAGTTAATGGATTTACCGAGGAGTATTTAGCCGGCGCGACTCCGGACAAGCTTAATTACATTATTGACAATGTTGTTTTAAGGATAAAAGAAGAAAATCTTACAGAAGAAGAAATAGAAAGCTTTAAAAGCACGGTGTATGACTACTTGAAAAAGTATGCGTTTATTTCTCAAATAGTAACTTTTAAAGACCCTCAACTTGAAAAGTTGTTTATTTTTCTGAAGTTTTTAATTCGAAAATTACCCAAAAGAGAAAATCCACTGCCGTATGAAGTACTTGAGGCAATAAATATGGAAACTTACCGAATTGAAAAGAAAGGACAGTCCAATCTTAATTTAGAAAATGCCGAGGGAGTTATTGACCCTATGGGCGGTGGGGAAGGGAAAGGAATGCCGGAAGATGAAAAAGATGCGCTTTCTAGGATAATAAAAGAAGTTAATGAACGGTATGGCACAAGCTTTAATGATGGCGATAGGGTTATTCTGAATGATTTAAGTAAGCGGTTATTAGAAAGCGAAGTATTAAAAGGTTCGGTAAAAAATAATAGTAAAGATGCGGCAAAATTAAAGTTTGACCAGCTGTTTCAAGATGAGCTAGTTGGAGTGCTTGATAATCATTTTAGTTTGTATCAAAAACTTGATCGGAACCCTGAACTTAAGAAATTTGTCCAAGAGCGGGTATTTGAGCATGTCATAAATAAAATTATTGTGTAGAGTACATAAAAAAATGTTATTATTGAGAAGTTTATCCAGGATTGTTTTATAGAACATCTCGAGTTAAATGGATGGAGTAAGTTTTAAAAAAATTATAACCCCAATAAAACTCCAGCAATCCACGGGAAAACCACAGTCACGTCGCTTTGGATTATTTGATAATAACTCTGCGTGGATAATTTGTCCCAGGTTATTTTTTCCTTTCCGCCGGCGCCGCTGTAAGAACCATAAGACATTGGACTGGAACCAATTTCTATAAACCCTGCCCAGTCCCGCACTTTATGATGTTTTAAATCATGCTTTATGGAAGGCACCACACAAATAGGGAAATCTGCAGCAATCCCCCCGCCCAGCTGAAGGAAAGCAATTGGATGATGCTTAGACTCTTTGGCATACCAATCATACATTAAATGAAAATAGTCCAGACCGGTTTTCATTACACTCCCACTAAGCACCATGTCTTGTTGATTTTTTAAAGCCCCTTGGTAAGTATAACTCGCGAAAATATTACCCATAGTGCTATCTTCAAAACCAGGGATAACAATAGGGATGTCTTTTTCAAAAGCCGCATAAGTCCAGCAATCTTTGGGGTTAGCCTTAGGGTCTGGCTTAATTAATTTTTCCTTAAATAACCGACGAAAGTATTCGTGAGGCAAATGACTTTCGCCTTTTTTTTGTGCCACGTTCCACATTTTCAGTAAATGGGGTTCCATAATTCGCACACTTTCATCTTCAGGCAAAAAAGTGTCGGTAATTCTTCGGAGGCCAGCATCTCTAAGTTCAGCTTCCTGCTCGGGAGTAAGTTCTGTATAACGAGGGATGTAAGCATAGTGAGAATGCGCCACATAACGGTAGTAGCTTTCTTCGTGGTTAGCCCCCGTGGCGCTAATTAAGTGCACTTTATTTTTTCGGATGAGTTCCGCGAGCATTACCCCGACTTGAAAAGACGACAAAGCCCCAGCTAAAGTCACAACCAATTTTCCGCCTTTAGCTAAATGATTTTTCAACCACAAAGCAGACTGCATAGTAGAGCCACCATTTAAGTGGTTAAGTGTGCGCTCGGCAAAAGCGGAAACTGGGGAAGCAGATTTTTTGACAAACTCACTCACCGTGCCCACAGTTTTACTGTTAGGTTCTTCTACGATTAAATTTTGTAAACTTTTAGATAATTTACCAATTTTTTTCTTATCCATAAATATTCTCCTTAACCGCGAATTTCTCTATTCCAAGTTCAAGCGGGATTAATAACAAAATAATTTTACCAGATGGGACAAGTGTGTCAATTATGCAGGTTGTTGTTGGGTCATACAGTGTATAGCTCCCCCGCCGTAGATAATATCACTGCAGTCAATGCCCACAGCTTGCCTATCTGGAAAACAACTCTGGATAATTTCCATGGCTGTTTGGTCATTGGGATCATTATACAAAGACACCAGAACTACCTTGTTCCCAATATAAAAATTAGTATAAGAGGCTGGAGCTTTGGCCTCTTCCTTCAGTCCCACGGCACTATCTTTAAAATATATATGGGGCATGGGTAATTTAACTATTTCCAGAGGTTCATTTTCTAAATTCCGTGCATCCAAAAGTGTTTCGTAATTATTTTTTAATATTGTATAATTGGCGTCCTTGGGGTCATCTTCATAGGCACACAAAATTTTATTGGGCCCCACAAACCTCGCGAGTTCATCTATGTGCCCATCGGTATGGTCATTGACCAAGCCTTCATACAACCACAAAGTTTTTTTCACGCCTAAATATTTAGCCAAATACTCTTCAATAGCTTTTTTGGTTTTTCCTAAATTCCGGTTTTCATTCATCAAACACTGTTCAGTAGTTAAACACAAGCCTTGCCCATTAACATCTATAGCCCCGCCTTCCAAGACCAATTGGGGTTCTAATAAGGGTAAATTTAACCAATCCCTTATAGAGTAAGGCAAATTATCATCTGGGAGTAAATCTGGGAACTTGCCTCCCCATTGGTTGAATATCCATTTTACCAATGTATAATTACCCCCCCTAACCCCCCCTTCTAAAGGGGAGGAAGAAGAACGAACAAACATTCCTCCGCAATCACGCATCCAACCATCCATATAATGGACTTGCCTAAAAGTAATTTTAAATAAATCAACTCCCGCGTCTTTAAGTATTGAAGAGGCTCTTGCCTGCATTGCAGTATCTAAAACCAAAAGCTCCACTTGTTCGCTTTGGTGGATAGCACAAATAATTTTAACCACATCTGCCTCAACTTTTGGTATTCGCCCGGGAAAAGAAATTTCATCATGTGGCCAAGCCAGCCAAATCGCCGAGTGGGGTTCCCACTCTGCGGGAAAAATATATGAATTGCTATTTATTAGTTTGGGCATTCTCGGTTTTTATGCGTCGTTCTTGCAAAAAAGGCCATTCTTCACGCATTTTATCGGTTACTGAATAATCAATATCCGCGATTAATATCTCTTCTTTATCTCCCGACGCCTGACAAATAACGCGACCAAACGGATCACTGACAAATGAACTTCCCCAAAAACGAATGTCTTTTTCCAAACCAATCCGATTAACTGAAGCAATAAAAATATTGTTATCTATCCCGTGGCTTCTTTGGGTAATTTGCCAAGCCTGATGCTCTGCTTGTTTTTTCCATTTAGGGTTATCGGTTGGCCAACCAATGGCTGTGGGATAAAAAATAATCTGCGCGCCTTGAGCAGCCAAAATCCGCGCCCCTTCAGGAAACCATTGATCATAGCAAATCAAAGTCCCGATGGTGCCATACGGAGTTTTAAAAATTTTAAAACCTTCCTGACCCTTTTTAAAGTAATAGTTTTCCGAATAATACCCCACTGGCAAAGCAGGGATGTGCATTTTACGATAAGTTCCGATAATTTCCCCTTTGGTGCCAATCACCGCTACGCTATTATAGTATTCTTTTTTCTGAGTTTTTTCATACAATGAACAGACGATGACCAAACGATACTGCTTGGCAATTTTGGCCAATGCTTCTGTAGTCGGCCCGGGAATGATTTCGGCTAAATTAAAAAATTGTTTGTTTTTTGGACCTTGGCAAAAATAGGGGGAAAGAAATAATTCTTGCAAACAAATAATTTGAGCGCCTTGTTTAGATGCTTTAATAATAAGCTCTATGGTATGAGTAAGATTTTTTGACACCTCTTGCCCAACCTTAGTTTGAATTAAACCTACAGTTATAATTTTTTTATGTGAAAATTTAAAAGCCATAAAAGCATGTTATCAATGTAAACTACTTCTGTCAAAATCTTTAAGGAACTTTCCCAATATGATCCCACGAGACTCTCCCATTATACACATCAAACCTCATACCGGTTATACTTTGTCCTTCTAGTCCAACTTCATTGGCTGGAATTTCCAGCCTCACCCAACCTCCTGCACTGGGCAGATTGCCCATATAATGGTTTTTTTGGGATTCCACACACTCTGAACTTGGATAGCACAATAAATTTTGTCCCCAATATGCCCCATGGTTAAAGTCCTGCGCACTCCGCCAACTTAATTTTATGGCAGTGGGTAAATTATTTAGATCAGTATCAATATACACATAAGCCAACATCTTATCTCCACTATTAATAGCCCAAGCCGGCGCATAAGTAAAGTTAAGCTCATGCCAACCTGAAATAATTCTATGCTGAAAAGCTGAACTGCCAGAATAAGGAGCAGGATTAGAACTTACCCAATCCCAAACATCTCCATAACCACTATTCGCCACAGCCCCTGCAGGAATGACATCTTCCACCCAAACATTATCCACCACTGAATTAGGAATAGACGCGTCAGTATCTGGAATTTTTACCCTCACTGCCCGAGTCACATTTCTATTTCGTGCATTAATCTCCACCACAGTTTCCCCATAATTGGGCATGCCTTTGGGCACTCCGCCAACCCCAAAAGCTTTAATAATCGCCCAACCGTCATCTATAATTGTGGAGTCTCCAAAAATTATTAACTCCTGTTGTTTATTGGGATTAATGCTATAAACTAAACTCTCTGCACCATCTAACACCTGAATATTCGGATACCGCATATCAAGACTCCCTGAACTACTACAATCTACCGGGTTGTCTGTGGGAGTAAAATCTTTTGGCGCTTTATATTCGCAAATATAAAAATATATTTTTCTGCCATTCCCAGAATTATTTTGGACTTGAATACCTTCAAAACCCCCTGGCAAATTAATATCCAACGGATTATAAAGCAAGTAATGATTGATAGAATTAGTAAGGGAAGTGGAGTTGATGGGAATTTTTTCAGTAATAATGGGGTCGTGAAATAAATTTTCTGTCGTGTCGCCCATACTAACATTACCCAAAGTAGTGGAATATTTAAATTGCCCCACGCAGGCACCACTACATCTCGGATACCCCCTTTTAACTGTAAACATAGCTTCTTCCGTAATAGCATTGGCCGCATAAATAGCAGGTTCTGTCCTACCTAAATCCCCAGACACCCTTACTTCCACTAACAAGATAGCACTTAAACTCATAGCAATCGCCATAATCGCAGACATAATTAAAACAGCTAAAAGCAAAGTCACTCCGGCTTCGTTTTTTCTATTCACTAATTTTACTACCTGATAATTCATTGAACTGATACTTACAATTAACTTTTTTCTCTATTTCTCTAATTATTGGGTATGTCATATTTGTCTGAAGAAACTGAAGTTTGATAATAAATCGGAAAAGTCTCTCCGCTCGGCAGTTGAGCCACCACCTTCATAAACAAACTTACCGCTGGCTGAGTTCTAATTAAACCCCCACTGCCACTATAATATGGATCTTCCAATGGCCGAATAATAAACATTAAATTTTCCACTTTATAGTAAGGTGGATTTAAAATTTGTTTGAAACCTGTCTCTTTTTGCAAAACTAAAGTCTCCCCCACAAAACTACTGGGCGGGGGCCAATTTCCATTAATGTCGCCTAAGAATAAACACCACCGTTCGCCTTCCGGTGTTATCAACCCCAATCGATTCTCTTTAGTTTGATAAGAATTACTGCCATCATGATCAGCCCCCACTAGAGGGTTAGCCTTAGGGCAAGGCACTACTGGATTCTGAATTTTTAAATTAGTGTGATTTACTGAATAATCCACTTCTCCATTCCGAATAGTTTTAATTAAAAATTCAGCAAAATTTCTCACACCTTGCGTGGCTTGCCTTAAAGCTTCGCTTTTGCGGTTGATTTTCAAAGTAGAGTTAAATAAAGAAAGCATAGCCAAAGAAACTACGGCAAAAATCGCAGTGGCCACAATAATTTCCATAAGCGTAAACCCCCGCTTGCCTTGCAAGCTCACACCAAAATTTGGTGTGGGGGTAAACCCAGCACCAGACTTTTGATGCTGGGTAAATCCAGCCCTATAATCTGCCTTATTCAAATTAATATATTTACTTTTTGCCATAATCTTATATGTTTTCTAAATACTCTCAATCTTCTGTTCTAATTAACCGATTACTGATTGACTGTCTGCTGATATGCTGTTAATAATCTTTCCAATTAGTCAAATAAGTTTGTAATTCTACAGCACATTTACCCAAACCCGGCCAATTTAAGTTAACTGGGCATTGCCTATCGGTCCACCATACTTGAGACACTACCTTTAACCGTGGTCCGGTATTTTTGTTAAACGGATTATTGGCTCCACTACCAAAATCGGTTGTGCCATCATCTTCCGTAATCACAATTTTTCTAAAAAATTCAGAATTGCCCTGAGTCGAATCACTGGGTGTATAAAAACCTTTAAAATTTAAACCTTCAATATCCAAATAAAAATTCAAGCCATAATTATCTTGACCTCTTTGTCTATTCAAAACCCAAACATCATTTATCCCCGCATTCACCCCTAAATTATAATTCTGGGTAATAGCCCCATTGCCATTACAATTCCCGTTATTATCTGTAGGGTCTAAACAATACGGCAAAGCAGAACCATTGGTCCCTAACCAAGTTTTATAGCATTTGGCAGTATTCTGTGCCCCTTTGGGGTTATAACAATTACTATCTATCGCCACATGCCTAAGCCAATTAGTATCTCGCATATTTTTAACCGCTTCCACACCTTCTCTCGCTAACCCAATGGCAATAATTTTTTTTACTGCCCCTTTAGAACCACTATAAGAAAACACGGCTAAACTCACGGCAGAAAAAATCCCCACCACCAAAATAAAAATTCCCACTACCGTTTCTATGAGTGTCTGACCAGACTGATAATTATTTTTAATTGGTTGATACTTCATCTATTATCTAAAATCTATTTAATATCCACACACCACGCCATTTGCGCTAGGACAAATAAGTCCGGTAATACCTTTGACAATAACATACTTTGTTAATAGACTTCCGGTTTTAGAAAGTTGAATAACTAAATCTGCATCTGTGCTCACAGACTGACTGGGGTTATTACTCACATGGTCTAGAAGTTTTTTATAACTATCCCCGACTTGAAAGGCTGGAGTAGTTACTGCGCAACCATTATTCATATAAACTTTGCCATAAGGGGATTTAAAAGCTAGTAGGGTGCAATCAGACAGCACTGGCAAAGACCAAATCGGCCCAGTAAGACTTTTAGCAGTAATTTCTACCCCTTTGGGAAATTTTACTGTGCCTAAATTAAATAATTGAGGAGCAACAGTAGCATCCGCAATGCCTTGTAAGACATACTCACCTGGACTGGCACTAGAAAATTTAACAATTTGGTATTGGGATGCATTATTACTCCCGACATCAGTAGAAAATAAAGCTGAACTTTGAACTTTTCTTAAATTTGTTACCAATTCATTTTGCGCAATTTTTATGTCCCTAGTATTTCTTTGCCGATAAAAATCAATAATAAACACCCCGACCATTAACATCATAATACTTAAAACTACCAGGAGTTCTATGACCGTGAACCCCGCCCTTTTTCTTATTGAGGACAGTAACGGAAAATTTGATTTATGGTATTTATTTAAATTTAACATGCTTTTTTACTTTGGAATGAAAGAGCGGGGTAAAACCTGCAATTACAAAAAGTTTTTTTTCTACATTGTTCATTTATTTCCGCTTTATTCAAATACTTAGGATTTACGCACTGAGGCAAGTTCGAGGCATTTTCCGAGGATTTTTGGAGGCGTATGCTTCATACGGCGACAAAAATCTTGAGGAAAATAACGAAGAAATTGCCCAGAACCACCTTTTAGACTGGCTCTGCCAGTCTAAAAGGTGGTGATGCGTAAGTCCTAATACTGATATTATACCGCGATAATAGATAAATACCAACTTAATAATTGTTCTCCGTAGATTAAAGCGATAATTGCTCCACTGCTTAAAAAGCAACCAAAGGGCAAAGCTGTCTTGAGCCCAGCTTTGCCTGTAAGGAGTAAACTTGCACCTAAAATTCCACCCAACATTACGGCTATAAATACTCCCACTAAAATAATTGGAAAACCTAAAACTAAACCTAAAGTCAACATTAATTTTACATCCCCAAAACCCATTAACCGACCCTTGGAAAAGAACCAAATTAAATAAAAAGGCAAGCTCCCCCCAAGGGCTCCCCAAAATCCAGCCAGAGTGGACTTAAAACCTTGACCTATGTATAAATCAGTGGTTAGATTTAAAACAAAAAAAATCAAGCCGAAAACAAGAACTAAAGCATCCATTATTAAAAAGTGTTCATAGTCGATTACAAACACTATTAAGGCAAAGAAGCTTAAACAAACCAATTTAATCAAAAATAAAAACTCCAGTAAAGTCGTCGGCAAAACCCATGCCCACGCCCCTAAAAACAAAAACCCCATAATAATTTCTACCAATAAATACCTAAGGGAAATTTTGTGCTTACAATGTTTGCACTTGCCCTGTAAACATAAAAAACTGACAATTGGCCACAGTTCCCAAAAACCTAAAATCTGCTGACAATGCGGGCAAGCCGAACGCCCACCTAAACTTAAATTATTAGGCAGGCGATGAATTAACATATTGGCAAAACTGCCAAAAATTGTTCCAAAAACAAAAATTAAACTCGCGAGTAAAATATCCATAAATTTTATAAGAAGTCCAAGGTGTTAATGCTGGCGGGAATTGGCAGTTGTAAATAATTCTTTAGATTTGTCTTAATCGCTCTCTGTAAAAGTCTTAATTCAGGCCACAGCGGTTCTAATTTATAGGCTTTATCTATGGCAAAAGCAGTTTGCTCTGGTTTTTTTTCCAATTGATAAATTTTAGCCAATAGGGTCCAACCAGCCACATCTTTATTATACAACTGTAAACCTAATTTGACAGTTTCCCGCGCTTCAGCTAATTTTCCACTTTCTGCTAAATAATAACCCAACCTAAAATATCTCTGAGGGTAATACGGATCAAGCTCCAAAGCGGTCTGCATGGCCTCGATACATGCCTGCAAATGAGTTTGGTCTTGAGTGGCTAAATACCACAAAAAATACAATTTAGCTTGACCTGCATAACTATTGGCATCAAAAGCTTCCCAGCTTACCACGTCAGTTATTTTTTTTACAATAAGTGGATCTTGAGGATTTAAAATAATCGCAGTCCCGGCTGTGTAATTTTTCAGTAAACGATTAAAAGGATTTAATTTATTGGCTAAAGAAAAATCTTTACTGGCCTCTACATAACTTTGCTGATTAAAGGCTTTGAGCCCCTTAAAAAATAAAACTTCGCTGGAAAAAAATGCCAGCGAATAAGCAATCATTGCTGTGCCAAAAACCATAAACATTGGCTTTAAAAAAGTCCTCTCGACTTTTATTTGCGACGTAGAGCGAGAGAAGTTAAATAGCTTGCTATTTAACTTCCGAGCCGAGGAGCTAATACAGGTTTGAATACCTCGTAGCTTACCACGAGACAAATAGTAATGTACTTGCAAGTCAATATCCCCTTGCTTGTGGCGGGGAACCTTTATTTCCAAGGAAGATGGGAAATTTAAAGCAGGCAAAAGTAAAATTATCAAGAGTAAAAAATTAGGCAAAGACACAGGGTTAAAACTACTGGCAATTACCCAAACCAAGAGTGAGCCTAGAAGGCTTAAGTGATATACATTAGGCACTTGCCATAATTTTTTTAACAACTTTATACCGGCATATCCTATTAAACCCCAAAACATTAAAGTAAAAGGCAAACCAGCGGTGCTGGCTTGTTGCAAAAATAAATTGTGCACATCATCATAAACGCCATTGTGATCAGACAGGGTGTTGTTCCTATGTCTTTCAAAATAAATATGAAAATTGCCTAAACCAACGCCAAAGACAGGATTTTTAACTACCGCTTCCCCAGCCATGGACCAAGCTAACAACCTAGAACTTACGTTTATGTCATGGAGCTTTAAAGCTGATTCAGTAGCCCCCGGCCTTGCTAAACTGCCAAAAACAAAAAACAACCCACAGACCAAAAGCATACAACTAAAGACGCTGACCTTTACTTTCCAAGTAAATTTAAAAATTAATAGTCCAAGAAGCAAAAACCCACCCCCAGTAATCAAAGCCAACCAAGCCCCCCGGCTAGCTAGTGCCAAGATTGCAAACAGAAATAAAAAACCAGCTAAAGCCACAAAAATCTTAACCGTA
>SXGR01378666.1_pt1 | contig 13004 bp, 5 predicted proteins | sample 3174711 | NCBI WGS metagenome assembly SXGR01 (sample SAMN11356860, study PRJNA531348) | freshwater metagenome | isolation source: freshwater sample F1-60 | place: China: Fuxian Lake, Yuxi | collected 2017-12-25
AGCCCAACGGCGGTTCCACCAACAGCGTCACCGGCAAGAAGGCGCCGCCGGTCAACCTGCTCAGCGTGTCCATCCCGGTTCAGTACCAGATTCAGGACGTGCGCGCGTGGGCCTACAATTACAACAACGCGGGAGAGCTGCTGAAGCAGGTCGCGACGCGCGAAGTGGTCCGCTACTTCGTCGGCATCGATGTGAATGAAATCATGTCCACGGCGCGCTTCGCCGCAGGTGATCAACTGCGCCAGCGCATCCAGGCGCAGGCTGATGAACTCAAGCTCGGCGTGCAGGTGCTCTTCGTTGGCTTGCAGGATGTGCATCCGCCGGTCGCTGTCGGTGGCGCATATGAGAAGTCCGTCGGCGCAAAGCAAACGCGCGAGGCGAACATCCTCAAGGCCCGCGCCTACGCGATTCGCACGAATGCGATGGCCATTGCCGAATCCACGCGCCGCAAGCTCACCGCGTCCGCCGCCAGCACGAACAAGATCGCCGCCGCGCTCGCCACTGAATCGCTGTTCACAAACCAGATGGCGGCCTTCAAGGCGTCGCCGGAAGTGTACGCGCAGCGCTCGTATCTCCAGACGCTCGCGAAGAACAGTTCCGACGCGCGGAAGTTCGTGGTCGCCGTCAGCAATGCGAACGAAGTCATCATGCTCAACATGGAAGACAAGATTCGCGACGACCTCCTGAACATCGCGGTGCCGCCGCCGAAGACGAAGTAATTACCAACCACGGATGAACACGGATAGACACGGATATATGAACGTAGCCGCCGACGTGAGGAGGCGGACGGGTCGAAGGAAGGCGGCATCCGCCTCCTCACGTCGGCGGCTACCCTGCGCTTCTGTCATCCGTGTGCATTCGTGTCCATCCGTGGTTAAGACTCCTTTCCTCAACGCATGAAACATTCGCCCATCAACCTCGCCGTCGGCGCGCTGCTGCTGCTCATCTTTGTCCTGCTCCTGTTCGTCTTCCAGGTGCGCACCACGGAAACCGCCGTCGTCACCACGTTTGGCCGCGTCTCTGGTCCCGCCGCCGGACCTGGACCGCATTTCCGCTGGCCGTGGCCCGCGCAGTCCGTCCACAAGTTCGACAAGCGCGTGCATAACTTCGAGAGCAAGTTCGAGCAGGTGCTGACCTCGGATGGCAACAATCTCCTCATCTCGATCTACGTCGGCTGGAACATCAGCGACGCGACCGCGTTCCTCACGCGCTTCAATGGCGACAATCGCAAAGCCGAGGCGAGCCTCGAAGGCCTCATCCGCAACGCTTACAGCGGCGTGGTCGGACGGCGCACGTTCTCGAACTTCATCTCCACCGACGAGAAGGAGCTGAAGTTTAGCGAAATCGAGCAGGAGATGCAGACGCGCATCCAGACCGATTGCCGCGCCCTGACAAACGGCCTGAACATCGCGTTCCTCGGCATCAAGCGCCTCGGCCTGCCCGAGAACGTGACTAAGCTCGTCTTCGAGCGCATGGAATCCGAGCGCGAAGTGCTCGTCAGCCAGATCAAGGGCGATGGCGAACGTCAGGCGAGCGAACTGAAGTCCCGCGCGGATTACGAGAGCGCCAAGCTGCTGGCTGAAGCCGACGCGCAGGCGACGAAGACGTTGGGCGAAGGCGAGAAGATCGCTGCGCGTTCGTTTGAGACGTTCAAGCAAGAGCCGGATCTCGCGATCTTCCTGCTCAAGCTCAAGGCGCTCGAACAGTTCCTCCAGAACCGCACGACGCTGATCCTCGACGACAGCACCGCGCCGCTCGATTTGCTCAAGTCGCAGAACGCCGGGAAGAAATGATGCTGCCATGAGCGACAAGCACGATCATCCGCATCACGACCACGTTCATGATCATCCGCACGATCATGATCACGCGAAGCCGGCGGCACCGTCGTTCGAAGGAGAGGATGCAGGAACGCAGGCGCTGGCCGGCGCGCTCAAGAGCAGCTTCGCCATCGTCAAGGTCATCATGGCCGGCCTGCTCGTAGTGTTCCTGTTCTCAGGGTTCTTCGTTGTCGGGCCACAGGAGAAGGCTGTTATCCTGCGCTTCGGTGTTCCAGCAGGCGGCGGCGATGGCAAGCTGCTCGGCCCCGGACCGCACTGGGCCTTCCCGCCTCCGATTGACGAAGTCGTGCGGATTCCCGTCGGCCAAGTATTGAATCTGAACTCGACCATTGGCTGGTATCCCACCACCGCCGCGATGGAAGCCGCAGGAACGGAGCCCGAGCCCGGCGAATCTCTGCGCCCCGCCGTCGATGGTTACCTCCTGACTGGCGACGAGAACATTGTTCACCTCCGCGCCACGCTACGTTATCGCATCGCCGAGCCAGGCCTGCGCTACGCGCTCGATTTCGCGAACGCCTCGAACGTCGTGCAGAACGCGTTCAACAACGCGCTCCTCTTCGCCGCGGCGCGCTACATGGTCGATGACGCGCTCACCCGTGACCAGGCTGGTTTCCGCGAAACCGCGCGCAGTCGTTTCGAGCAGCTCGTCGTGCGACACAATCTCGGCATCACGGAGATCCAGATCGACAACATGCAGGTCATCCCGCCGCGCCAGTTGAAGGAAGCTTTTAGCCGTGTAACAGAGGCCGAAGTTCGCCGCGCGAAGGAATTGAACGACGCGCGCAGCTACGAGAACCAGACCATCAGCCGGGCCCGCGCGGAAGCCGAGTCACGCAAGAACTTGGGCGAAGCCGAACGCACGCGGCTCGTGGAGTTCGTTGCGGCTGAAGTAGAGCGTTTCACAAACAACCTCCCGGCCTGGCGCGCCAACCGCGACCTGTTCACCCAGCAGCGTCAGTCGGAAGTGCTGCGGATCATCTACACCAACGTGCAGGAAAAAGTCGTCGCACCCCAGCGCGGTGCGAGTGCCGGACGCGAGCTGCGCCTGCAAATCAACCGCGAGCCGCCCAAGCCCAAGGTGCTGGACCAACCGAAGGCAGACAACCATTGAGCAGGTGGTGAAGCCCGCCAAGCTCCCAGCGCTGGACTAGCACACGAATCGAAGAAAGCTGAAGCCATGAATGTCTCTTCCCTCCTCAGCCGCGAGGAACCCAAGCATGACCACGGGCATGATCATCACCATCACAAGGACGGTGAGTCCTGCTCTAGTTGCGGCCATGACCACAGCCACACGCCCATTCGCCTGAAACAAACACTCGCGGGTCTGCTCTTCACCATCAACTCGTTCATCGTTGAGTGGATGCAGCTCGGTCCCGGTGTTGCGGAAGTCAGTGGAATGATCGGCGCGATTCTCCTCGGCACGCCCATCGTGATGACGGCGATCAAAGACTTGCGGATGGGCCGCCTGAGCACGACGGAGCTGGTTGGCCTCGCCGTGCTCGCGTCCTTCGCCTCCGGTCATTATCAGGAAGCCGGCGTTGTCGCGTTCTTCATGCTCATGGGCGAAATCATCGAGACCCGTACCGCCGAAGGCGCGCGCGCCTCCATCGAATCGCTGATCAAGCTCACGCCCACGAAGGCGCGTCGCATCAAGGGCAAGGACGAGGAAGAAGTCGCCGTGTCCGCCCTTTCCATCGGCGATGTCATCCGCATTCGTCCCGGCGACAACGTCGCGGCCGACGGCGTCATTCTCAGCGGCCAGGGTTCATTCAATCAGGCGAACATTACCGGCGAATCGCTGCCTGTGGACAAGAAGCCCGGCGACGACGTCTTCGCCGGCACGCAGAACCTCACCGGCGTGCTCGAAGTCAAAGTCAGTCGTGCCGGCACCGACACCACGCTCGGCCGCGTGCGCGATCTCATTCTCGCCGCCGAGAAGACCAAGCTGCCCATGATGAAGATCGTGGATCAATACATGGGGTTCTACACGCCGCTCGTGCTCGTCATCGGCGCGCTGGTCTGGGCGTTCACGCAGGATCTCAACCGAGTGATCGCCGTCTTCATCGTGGCCTGCCCGTGCGCGTTCATTCTCGCCACACCCACCGCGATGGTCGCCGCGCTTTCTGCCGCCGCGCGTCTCGGCATCTTGATTAAGAACGTCGCCGACATCGAACTCGCCGCTCGCATCAACGCCTTCATCTTCGACAAGACCGGCACGCTCACGACCGGCAAGCTCGCCGTCAGCCGTCTTGCTCCAATCGGCGACACGACTCCGGCCGATCTGCTCCGCATCGCGGCGTCAGCCGAGAAATACAGCAACCACCCGACGGCGAAGGCGCTCACTCAGCTCGCCGAAGAAGCTGGAGTGCCGCTCCCGGAACCAAAGGACTTCTCCGAGACCGCCGGTCGCGGCATCACGGCGAGCGTTGATGGCGCGACGATTCTTGTGGGCCGCGCCGCGTGGTTGAAGGACAACAACGTCGCGGGAGATTTCCTCAAGTCCGTGGACCTGAACGAAACCGAAGGCTGGAGCCTTATCTTCGTCGCGCGCAACGGCCAGTGCATCGGCTGGGTCGGATTGCAGGATCAAACCCGCGCCGAAGCCCGCGAATCTCTCGCGGACCTCACGCACACCGGCGTCCGCCGCATCGCGATGGTCAGCGGCGACCGCGAACCCGTCGCCATCCGAGTGGCGAAGGACATCGGCTGCGAAGAAGTCGTGGGTGATTGCCTGCCGCAGAACAAGGTCGAGTTCGTCCGCAAGATGAAGGCGAAAGGTTATCGCGTGGCCGTGGTCGGTGACGGCGTGAACGACGCGCCCGCGCTGGCCGCCGGAGATCTCGGCATTGCGATGGGCGCGGCTGGCAGCGAAGTTGCCATTCACAGCGCGACCATCGCGCTCATGAACAACGATCTTCGCCGCATGCCCGTCCTGGTGCGGCTCTCGCGCCAGACGCGCACCGTCATCAACCAGAACTTCTTCTTTGGTGTGCTCTTCGTCATCGGCGGCTTGGTGCTCGCGGCGATGAACTACATCAATCCCATCGTCGCTGCGATCATGCACGTCGCCGGCTCGCTCCTCGTCGTCTTCAACAGCGCGCGTCTCGTCCGTCACGGCGAGGAACTGGAACCGTTCCACGGGGCCGAGGCCGATCGCATCAAGCCTCAAGAACGTCCGACAAATCCGAAACCGCATCTCGAACCCAAAACGGCGTGAACCAAGCTCGGTTTCACGGCGTGGCGATGTGCTTCAGGACACTGCACGTACATTTCTCGCCAACAGAATTTAGTGCGTAGCTGCCCCCGCCTGGGCAATCCGGCTTGTGCTGGATGTAGTTGCTCTGACCGAACAGGTCCGTGTCGGACGGAGTGGCATCCAAAGGTTTCTTCTGATCCATCGCCCACGCGAGCTTCGCGGCATCGATCTGCTTTTGGTTGGCTGCGCACCCCTGGGTGCGGGCGCGTTCGATCGATTGACGCGCGTTGGGAATCGCGACGGCGGCGAGAATGCCAATGATGGCAACGACTATCATGATTTCGATGAGAGTGAATCCGTGGAGCTTCTTCATGGTGCTGGTGTCGCTGGTGATGGCGCGGCGGATGATTTTGGAGCCCGCCGGTGGCGCGTTCGCGCCGACCTTGGTTGAACTGCGGATTCGGAAAAAAGTTTCGCGGCCGCGCCGGCGTCGCAGCTCGAACTGCGCGCCGTTCGATTCGTCGGACACCGGAAGGAGGGCTGTCCGCTTTGGATACGGAGACAAAAAAGGCCGGGCTTTCGCCCGGCCTTGTGTGAGTAGCTCGACGCTTTAATCCCTGCTGCGGATACGGAAGAAGCGTTTCGGGCCGAGGATGCGCTGGAACACTTCGCCGCTGGTCTGTTCGTACTGACCGGGGCTGGTGATCCACGGACCGGTGACTTCGTTCGCCTGTTCAAGGATGCCGCCGAAGGTGTGCCAGCGGATGAAGATACCTTCTTCGTCTGCCGCGTCGCCCTTCACGAGTTCAGGGGCGTCGAGGACAGGAACTTCAGGGCCGGTTCCGAGGCCGGAGAGCATCAGGCTTTCGGCGCCGGTGGCTTCGAGGCGGAGGCCGGTAAGGCCGGTGACGGGATAGTTCTGCACCTCGACGAGGATGCGGAGTTCCACGGCTTCCAGCGTTTCACCCGCGATGCGCAGGGTGGTGGGCTTGGGCCAGGTGTGACGGCGGCACGGGGTGCGGCCGCCGAGCTTGCCAATCATGGTGGGCAGTTCGTCCACAACGACGGGGAGCGGGTCCGTGCCGGAAACTTCAAACCGGCGCGTGCCCGACGGGCCATAGACCCAGTAGATGCGGCGCGCGGGATGGACGCGTGCCGAACTCCATTCGCAGACCCAGCCGGTTTCGATGCGCATGAACTCGACTTGATCCACGTCCACTTCCTCGCCACCGATGAGGCCGCGCACGATGTTGCGAACGACGGCGTTGCTGGGCACCGGGTTGAAGGTGCCGAAGGGCGACGGGGTGACAGCGCGGAATTCTTCGACGGGCGCGAAGAGTGCGTTAAGGGAGATGGTGTTGCCTCCCTCGTAGAGCGGGTTGACGACAACCTGGCCGCCAGAAACGGACGCCACCGAAGCGTCGGTGCTGGTGAAGCTGACCTTCGTGCGACGCGTGGGGGATTCGCGGAACGCGGTCTGCACTTCGGGCGTCAGCACGGTGACTTCGGGGATGCCGGTGGCGCGGAGCGAGACGCCCTGGCTTCCGCCGTCGTAACCGAGCAGGCGGACGCGGAGTGTTTCGACATCGGACGATTCGCCCGGGATCTGGTCCTGGAGGCTCACGAACAATTCGTTGCGATTGTCCGTGCCGAGTTCCACGAGAGGATCCGTGGAAGGGAAGTTCGCCAGCGCCATGCCGGAAGTAGCCGGGACGCCGGGGAAGCTTTGGATGACGATGCCGTTCACTTCGATGTCCATGTCCACATGGGTCACGCCAGGCGGCAGGTCGCCCAGTGACACGATGACGCTGCCATCTTCCTGCGACGTGATGCGCAACCGGTCCGCGGAGGCACCGTCGTCATCGTGGCCGAGGGCGAGGGCGGAGCCGGGATGGTCGCTCAACATGAGCGGTTCGATGGGCAGGCGGAGGCCGTCGGCTTCACCGATGGTGAACTTCGCAGTGAATTGCGGCGTGGCCGGGGTGTCCTTGATGATGCACCAGTTGATCGGCCCGTAGATGATCTTGGCGCTGGCGAGTTCCACGCCGAGGCCACCGATGACGTGCGACGGCGCGCAACGGAGGACGCGCAGGTTGGCGAAGTCCACCGTGGTGTCGTCCTGGATGAAGAAGTCCAGTCGCTTGGTGCTGTTCATGTGCGGGAGCAGGCTCGTGGTACCGCTCGGCGCGAGGGGCAGCAGTGCGAGGTCGTAGTTCAAGAAATGCTGGCAGCCGTTGCCGTTGCACCAGTTGGCCTGAACCAAGCCGGGGCTGGCGTTGCCGGCACCGAGGTAGCGGCTCCAGAGCCAGTTGATCGGACTGCAACTGGAGAGGCCGAGGCTGAAGGAGTCATTGGCCGAGCCTCCGGAGCAACCGTTGACGGGCGGACGCGCGCGGGTGGCGATTTGTGCGCCCATGATGTTCCAGCTCAGAGGGAAGTTCCAGGTGTGACCGACCCAGCGGTTGACAGTGGTCACATCGAAATTCTTCCAGTTGCCGCCGGGGTAGGCGGTGGTGAGGCAGGCTCCAGGGGCGTTCGGTTCCCAACCACTCTGCGCGTAGCAATCGTTGATGCCGACGGGGAGCGTCTGCCAGAGGAGGTTGTTGATGACCTTCACCGGGAAGGAGCACGAAGCGGTATTGCCGCAGGCATCGGTGGCGGTGCAGGTCACGATGGTGGTGCCGGCGCTGAAGACGGTGCCCGACGGCGGCACGCAGACGAGGCTCACGGTCGGCGAGCAATCATCCTTGGCGGTGGCCTTGTAGTAAACTGCGACGCTGTTTGCACAGATCGAGCGGGTAATGGGGCCGGGGCATGTGACGACCGGTGGCGTGACATCGCGCACGACCGTGACAGGGAACGAGCACGTCGTGGTGTTGCCGAGGCTGTCGGTGGCGGTGCAATTCACCGTGGTGACGCCGACAGGGAACGGCCCGGGCGACGGGGGAACGCAGACCACGCTCACGGTGACGTTCGGGCTGGGGCAGAGGCTCGATGCGCTGACGGTGTATGGCACAGTGGCCAGGCCGTTCGGCGAGCAGACCCACGCGGTGCGCGGACGCGGGCAGTTGAGCGCGATGGCTTCGGGGCAGCAGCAGTTGAAGGTGTTGGTCAACTCCGTGCGGAGCCCGGTCCAGATGATCGTGTTGGTCACGTAGATATCCAGCGTGTTCAAGCCGGGGACAAAGCCGGAGGTGATGTTCACCGGCGACCATGTGGTAAAGCTCGTCGAGAGCGCGGCGGTCGGCACGCCGTTGAGATAGATCCTCGCCGTGTCGTCGGACATGAATCGTCCGCCAATGCTCGCGCCGTTAGTGCAGGGCACATTGAACGTGAGGCGATAGATGTAAACACCGGGGGCCGCGCTCTGCGAGTTGGGTGTGAAGCTGACCCAGCTTGAGGCGGCAGTGTTCGGCGACCACGCTCCACCCGCGGGCGAAGTGAGAACCGTCGGAATGTTCGCAGGACCACCAGGCGTCTGGACAACATTGAAGTTCGCAGCATTCGGTCCCGTGGCTCCGGTGTTCCACACGCGCGTATCGACCGGCGCGATGACGGTGTAGCCGACCTGGCATTGGGTGCTGTTGCCCGCCGCGTCGGTGACGGTGACGGTGATCAGATACGAAGCACCTCCGGGAACAACCGTGCCAGCGGCCGGAGATTGCGTGCAGGTGAGTTGGGCGGCCGGAGTGCAATCATCGCTGTAGCATTGCGCGTTGCACAGGTTCGGAATGACGGCAGAGCAGGCGCGAACCGTCATTGGCACCAACGACTGGAGGCACGAACAATCAATCACGGGCGGCGTGATGTCCGGCCGGAGAATGACGTTGAAGCTGCACGTCGCGCTGTTTCCCGCCGCATCCGTGGCAGTGCAGGTCACCACCGTGGTTCCCAGCGGGAAGACCGATGGCGAAGGTGGCACACACACCACGGTGGTGGCGGCACCGCATCCACTGATGGCGATCGGCGGCGCGTAGGAGAGAAACTCGCTGGTGCCGCAGATGGTGCGGTCGATATCCGGCGGGCAACTGATGGTCACGTTGCACGTGTTCGAGCAATCGCAGCACGAGGCGGAGTTGGTGAGTTCCATGCGGATGCCGGTGTGGCCGGCACTGGCGTTGGTGACGAAGAACGTGAGGAAGTTGATGCCGGGCACCAGGCCGCTGGTGATGCTGATCGGGTGCCAGTTCGTGAAGGCCCAGCCATTGGGCAGGTTGTTGCCCGTGGGAATCCCGTTCACATGGATCGTGCCTGCGTCATCGCCCATCCACTGGCCGGTGACGGCGTACTTCGGCGTGCCGTTGGTGCAGGGCGGGAGCGTGAAGCGGTAGTTGTAGCAGTAGAGGCCGCCGGGCAGGTTCGGATTGCCCACAGGCGCGAGCCATTGGGAATCGGGACCGTTGGGCATCCAGAACGGATTCGGATTCGTCACCTGGGCAGGGCCAGTCGCGACGCCAGGAGGCGCGCAGCTCAGGACAAGCTGCGGATCCAGCGAGCCTTGCGGCATCATGCCGCTGACGTTGACGCCGCTGAGGTACTTCGAGGTGTCCTGCAACGGACCGCAGCAGCAGTCGTCCCATACGTTGGTCAGTTCAGCACGGAAGCCGGTCGGGTTGACCACGCCGTGCCAGTTGGTAACGTAGAAGTCGAGGTAGTTCGTGCCGCAGATGAGGCCGTTGGTCAGGGCCACCGGATGCCAGCCCGAGAAGGCGTAGGGATATAGGATCGAGGGGATTGTTGAAACAGTCTGGCCGTTGAGCTGCATCACGCCGAAATCATCCGCCGTCCACTGGCCGACGACGGACGCGCCATCGACGCATGGGAGGTAGAAGCTCTTGCGGTAGTGATACACGCCGGAATCGCAGTTCGCGTTCGGCCCGCCGCCGATCCATTGCGAGTTCGGGCCGTTGGGCACCCACGGACCGGGGATGTTGCCAACGACCTGCGCTGGCCCGGCGCAACCGGCCGGCGCGGAGACGAGCACGTAGTTCGGGTCGGGCTGGCCGACGGCGAGCGCGTTGGTGCCGTCCATGCCGGTGTTCCAGACGTTGGTGAAGGTGTTGCAGCAGCACTCCTCAAAGAACTCCAACTCGGTGCGGAAACCGGTCGGGCCGCCGGCGTTGTTCACGACGAACTCGATGATGTTCGGGCCTTTCTTGAAGTCCGTGCAGTGATTGATGTTCGTCCAGAACGTGAAGCCGGAAGCGGCGACGAGGACGCCGTTGACGTAGAGATAGCCGTCGTCATCGGACGCCACGCGGCCGGTGAGACAGACGCGATCGCAGTTGGCGTCATAGACGACACGGTTCGTGTAGAGACCAGCGAAGCCCTGCATGTTGACCGACGGCGAAACCCACGCAGAGGTGGCCGAGGCAGGAAGCCAGGGGCCGAAGACGATCGGGAATTGGTTCGTGTCCGCGACGACCATCGGCGTCGGGCCGCCGGGCGCGGCGACATTGACCCAGACTTGTTCGAGAGCGCCGGTCGGTAACAGGCCGCCGGAGCCGTTCGTCGTGCCGGTGTTCAATGTCGCAGTGAGCGTCGGCGGGCACGGATTCGTGGTGCAGCCGCCGGGCGGCGCGGTCACGACGAAGTTCACCGTGCAAGTCGCCGAACCGCCAGCGCCGTCGGAGAGTGTGATGGTGATCGGATAGGTCCCGGGTGAATACGGGGTGCCGGCCGCCGGTGTCTGCGTGCAGTTCACCGGGCAGGGGCAGTTCTGCTGGGCGAGCGAGATGGCCTGGGCGCAAAGCGCGGGGACGTAGCCGGTGCAGGCGTTGGTCTGCAATTCCGGCAACGCGGCGAGCGCGGCGCAGTTCAAGGTGAGGCTGTTCGGGCCGCCCACGACGGTGACGGTCTGGCTGCATTGGCTGACATTGCCGCAGGCGTCCGTGGCAGACCAAGTGCGCGTGACCGTGAGCGGGCAGAGGCTGTTCGTCACGGTGCTGACGACGGCGATGGTGACATTCGGAGTTCCGGCAGCGCCGACGGCGCAGTTATCAGTGGCAGTCGGCGGGTCAAAGACCCCCTGCGCTCCGCAGGGCACTTGCTTGTTCGCAGCGCAGGTAATCGTCGGTGCCGTGACGTCTTGAATCGTGACGGTCGCGGTGCAGGTGGCCTTGTTGCCGCAGCGGTCCACAACTTCCCAGACGCGCGTGACGACTTCCGGACACGCGCCGTTAGTGGTGGTGCTGACGATGTTCAGGATCAATCCGGCAACCGGCGTGCAGTTGTCGGAGATGACCGGTGTCGGAAAGTTCCATTGCTGACCGCAGTTCACGGTCTGGTTCGGGCCACAGGTGATCGTAGGCGGGACGGTGTCCACGATGGTTACGGTCTCAGTGCACGTGGCCGAGTTGCCACACAGGTCAGTGACGCGCCAGACGCGGGTGATGACGCGCGGGCAGACGCCGTTTGTCACAGTGCTGACAATGCTCAAGATCATGTCGGACGGTGCGGTGCAGTTGTCGGAGTAGATCGGCGTCGAGAAACTCCACGGAGTGGGGCAGTTCACGGTCTGGTTCGGGCCGCAGTTGAGCGTGGGCGGGACGGTGTCCACCACGGTGACGGTCTGGCTGCATGTCGCGGTCTGGCCGCATTGATCAACAGCCTGCCATGTTCGGGTAATGACCATCGGGCACACGCCGTTGGTCACGGTGCTGACAACGGACACGGTCGCGCCACCGTTGGGCATCGCTGCATTCGGGCAGCACGGGTTCTGCACCGTCGGCGGATCGAAGCTCCAGTTGGCACCGCAGTTCACAGTCTTGGCCGGAGCGCATTGAATCCCGAACGGGCCGGTAATAGGCGCGACAACAGTGAATGGCACGGCGCACTGCATCGGTGCCATGCCGGCCACCGTCACCGTGACGGTGATGATGTGCGTGCCGGGACCAACGGGCGTGCCCACAGGCGGCGTCTGGCCGCACTGCACAATGATCAGTGGCGGCGGCGGGACGATCGTGCTGCGGAAGCAGTTGGTCGTCAGTGCGCAGATATCAGGGATGGTGGCCTGGCAGTTGGTGACGGTAAGAGAGGCGTGCTGGGCCACGCAGGCGCAGTCCAGAACATACTGGGCTCGAGCAGGCAGGATGGCCAGCAGGGCGACCAGACAGGTTAACCAAAGTGTTCGTGTTCTCATAGGGGTACAGGGATTGCCCTAGGTCTGGTGTGTGCGACAGACATGGGTCGTATCACACCATTCTAAACCAAATTTCCTTGAAAGGTGCAAACCTATTCCTGCCGAGATTATCCATTATTCTACGTCCGCGCCGGGTTGCACCTGCCGATCCTTCGATACCGGTGGCCTCCAAAGCAAAAGGCCCGGGGATTAACCCGGGCCTTGCTGAAATACGATCTTCCGCAGCAGCGGACTAGGTGCGCGCCGCCGGACGCTTCGCGGCAGTGTCGAGAATCGTCTTCTCGACCGAGCTCGGCACCTGCTCGAAGTTGAAAGGCTCCATCGAGTAGGACGCGCGGCCCTTGGAGAGGGAGCGGATGGCCGTGGCGTACCCGAACATTTCCGCCAGCGGAACCTGAGAGTTCAGGATGGTCTGGCCATTCTTGGCATCAATGCCGAGAATCGTCCCGCGACGGCGATTGATGTCGCCGAGAAGGTCGCCCTGATATTCGTCAGGCGTCGTGACTTCGACCTTCATGATCGGTTCCAGAAGGATGGCTCCGGCGGACTTGACGGCGTCCTTGAAGGCGAAGATACCCGCCATCTTGAAGGCGAGTTCGTTCGAGTCCACTTCATGGAACGAGCCGTCCACGACCTGAACCTTGACGTCGATCATCTGATAGCCGGCATGCACGCCGCTACGGATGGCTTCCTCGATACCATTGATCACCGCGCCAACGTATTCCTTCGGAATGGCACCGCCGACGATCTTGTTCTCGATCTCGACGCCCTTGCCTTTTTCATTGGGCTGGATGGTGACGCAGGCGTGGCCGTATTGACCGCGACCACC
>SXGR01206111.1_pt1 | contig 13003 bp, 4 predicted proteins | sample 3174711 | NCBI WGS metagenome assembly SXGR01 (sample SAMN11356860, study PRJNA531348) | freshwater metagenome | isolation source: freshwater sample F1-60 | place: China: Fuxian Lake, Yuxi | collected 2017-12-25
CAAAGATACGCGTCGGACCGTACTCAGCCTCCAAACCGTAGGCACGCCGGAGCCATGCCGGTTCGGGCGAACTGTCCGTCAGCTCGGGCACTGCGAGCTGCATGCGAGCGGCCAGCTCGTAGTTCTGAATCGCGGACTCGATCGCGTCAACGTGGCCCAGTCTGTGGAGAGCCGTCTCATCGAGCTTTCGAATGAGACTCAGCGTGCGCCGCTGCAGGTCGGGACGTGCCTCGAGCGGCTTGATGTTGGCCACGGCGCCGACTCCCGGAAGCAACACCGAGCCCTGATGCGTCGCCGAGAGGAAACCGCTTGAGAAGTTGTCAAGCCCCCCCGGCGGAATGAGGCCACCGTTCAAAACCACGAAGGCCGGAAGATCCTGGGTCTCGCTTCCGAGCCCGTAGCTGACCCACGCACCCATGCTGGGCCGCCCGCTCAAGCCGGCCCCGGTGTGGAGCGTGTAATTCGCGATCGTGTGCTCGCTGGAGGGCGATACCATCGATCGAATCAAGCAGAGATCGTCGGTGTATCGAGCGATATTCGGGAAAAGACTGCTGACGGGCATCCCGCTCTTTCCGTGGGGCTGAAACTCCCAGGGACTCTTGAGCGTGCTGCCATTTCTGTTGAACTGAGTCGCCTCCATCTTCATTCCGAACGGCTTCCCGTGCTCCCGCGCAAGCCGTGGCTTCGGGTCGAAACTGTCAACCTGGGACACGCCTCCATCCATGTAGAGGAAGATCACGCTCCTGGCCCGGGGCTCATGGTGATGGCGGTCGAGGGCTCCCCGAACACCACCGGCCTCACACTTGTCCTGAAGTAACGATGCGAGCGCCAGGGCGCCAAAACCGCTCGAGAGAGTACACAGCACCTCGCGGCGCGTGACCGGTTGAGGCAGAAACTGTTGGCAGTGCATCGTTTTCAGTTCACGAAGATGAACTCTTTGACATTGAAAAGGACGTGGCACAGGTCGGCCCAGGCCTCGAGGCTCGGGAGCGGGTCCTCGGGCGGCCGGCCATGCCCGATGCCCTGCTCCGCCAAAAATGCGAGCGCATTCTCACGCTCGAAGGCCGTCGGCGGCCGGCCCAGAGCGCATTCGTACATGTGCTCGATGAGTTGCGGGGCCGGTTGAGCGGGAGTCGCAAGCAAGCGCTGAGCCCATCGCCGCGACTCCGCCTGCACGAAGGGGTCATTGAGAAGACTCAGCGCCTGCGCTGGAACATTCGAGACCATTCGCCGGCCCAGGGTCGAGGCGGGAATCGGCGTATCGAATGCGAGGAAGAAGGGCGAGAGGAAGTTGCGGCGCACCTCGAGATAGACGCTACGGCGGCACATTCCATCAACGGGGCCCGATACGGCCGGCCGGCCTCTGCCCTGCATGAACGGCGTCAAGTAAATCGGGACCGATGGCCCGCCAAGGCGCAAATCGAGCCCAGTCGATACGCTGAGGATGCGGTCCCGGATCGCTTCAGCTTCCATGCGGCGAAGCCTCATCCGATGTAGGAGCAAGTTCTCGGGGTCCAGCTTCTCCGCACGCGGGTCCCTGGAAGCACTCGACATGCGATACGCGCTCGACGTGACCAGACGGCGAACAAGTCGTTTCAAGGACCAGCCGTCGTTCCTGAACTCCACGGCGAGCGCATCGAGAAGCTCGGGATGGCTCGGCTTCTGCCCCAGGACCCCGAAATCATCGACCGTCGGAACCAGGCCGCGACCAAAAATCTGGTGCCAGATACGATTCACAAAGACACGCGTGACAAAAGGATTGGAGGGATCCAGCATGCGGCGCGCGAGCTCCAGGCGGCCGCTGCCTTTTCCGACGGGGGGCTGACTCGACCCGCAAAGGGCCACAAGAAATCTCCGTTCGGCGACCTCACCCGTTATCTTCGGATTGCCCCGAAGAAAGACGGGCACGTCCTCGCCGGAGCCGTCGGCCATGGCAGGCAGGAGGGTGGGCGCAGGAATGCTCTCCTCGATCTTCCTGTACTCCGCCCAGAGCGATCGAGCCCGCGGGGCCGACTCCCTGGAACACGTCGGTTTCCTGCGTTCGATGAGTCGTCCGGTAGAAACCTCCAGGGGTGGACACGGGCTGTCCGAGAGGCCGATCCAGCTTGCGGCGATCCAACCGCTTGGGCCGTAACCAGCCTCGCGGTATTTGTCGCCGAGGTCCCGCGGCTCCAGATCAGAGAGCTCCACCACGGCTTGCCGGACCGCCCACATGCCAAGATCAACCGTGATCCAGTGAGCTGATTCCTTCTCGAGACCTTGCTTCAGGTCCCCGTAGATCGGCGAACGGATCAGGCCAAAGCCATCGACAATAATGTTCATGCGACTGTCGCGGCCTGCGACGAGCGCATGCAAGAATTGTCTCTCGATCTTGAAGCTCGGAGATCGTAGGGCCCCCTGAAGACGCGTCGACAGGGCTCCGCTGTTCGCCCAGCCGCCGCGAAAAGCCCGAATCTCCGGCAGGTCGGCCGATCCGCTGAAGGCCAGTTCCGGGCAGAATTCGCCGGAATGACCGAAAGCAGGCCCCTCAGGCAGCCAACCGTCCCACCGCTCACCGCGGACGTGCGCCCGGCCGAAGTCAGCCAGGATCACATCACCCTCGCGGACGCCTAAATGCTCCGGCGGGTGCGACGTGTTCATCAAAGCTTGACCGAGCTCATGGTGGAGGCTCGCCAGGCGCCCGGCCTTCGCCGCGATTCGATCCTCGGGATCCACGTGAGCCTGCGTGTACCTTGAGCTCGCAAGGAAGCCATAGAGCGCGTAGTAGTCCTGCGTGGAGATCGCGTCAAACTTGTGATCGTGGCACCGGGCACATGCGACCGTGAGTCCGAGAAACGTCTTCGTGAGAACGTCAATCTGGTTCTCGATGCGCTCCACAGTCTGTTGGCGTGGATCGAGAGGCGCTATCGTCTGCTGGCCGAACCAGTAAAACGCGGTACCCTTCACCGACTCGTTCTCGCCGCTCACACCGCGCCGAGGAGTCTCGATCAAGTCGCCCGCGACATGCTCCCTGAGGAACTGATCGAAGGGAACATCCGAGTTCAACGCCTCAATGACGTAGTCGCGATAGCGCCAGGCGTTCGGCAGCGGGTAGTCGTGCTCGTGTCCGAGCGTCTCGGAGTAGCGCACGAGGTCGAACCAGCGACGCGCCCAGTGCTCACCGAATCGGGGGGACTCGAGGAGACGGTCGACGAGGCGCTCGTGAGCGTCAGCTTGAGCATCCCGCCGGTAGGCCTCGACCTCCGCCGGCTCTGGCGGAAGGCCGGTCAAGTCATACGCAAGTCGGCGGATGAGGTCAGAGCGCTCGGCTTCCGGTGCCGGGGCAAGCCCCTGCGCCTCGAGGCTCGCAAGGAGGAATTGATCCTCACGACTCCTGGGCCACTTCGTATCCTTGACGATCGGCGGCTCGTGGATCCCAAGTGGCTGCCAGGACCAGTGCTCGCGCTTGCGTTTCTCAACGTCAAATGTTCTGGGCTCCGCTGAAGGGCCCCCACTTCTGGCATCAGCGGGCCACGGCGCGCCCATGCGAATCCATGCCTCGAGGTCAGAGATTACCGAGCCGGAAAGCTTGCCCCGGGGGGGCATCTGAAGGTCAACATTCGTGTATCGCACGGCCAGGAGGAGGCGGCTCTCATTCGGCTGACCGGGCACGATCAGGGCGCCATTCCCCCCGCCGCGAAACACCGAGTCCCGCTGATCGAGCCGCAAGTTGGCTTTTTGCTTCAAGGGCCCGTGGCACTGAAAGCAGTTCTCGGCGAGAACGGGGCGGACTCGCTTCTCAAAAAAGTCGATACCTGCCGGGTCCGCGCCGGGAGCTTGGACCCCGAGGCTGAAAACCAGGAAGAGAGTGAACATGTGGTTTCTCTGAGTGGCTTCCCATTGTGCGCCAACACAACAACGAATGCTACAAGGGCCTGAGTTCAAGTTGCAAGCTCTGACGTCGTGAGACACCGCGCCTGTTCATCAGGCGATTCCGGTGGGGTTGCGAAGACCAGGATTACTCGCTGATCACAAGGCGCGCCTCCGCGGCTTTGCCTTCCTCGATCGTGAGCAATTCCTCACTCGAATGAGCGCGGTCCGTACGGGCAATCACCCGGTACTTGCCGGGGAGCACCCGTTCGAGCACGAGGGTGCCGTCTGCCGTTGTTGTCACCACCGAGCCAGTGCTCGTCACGCTCGCGAAGGCCAGGTCATCCGCAAGGTTGGTGCCGGAGCCATCGAAGATGTCCACAGTGGCACCCTCGACGGGCCTTCCCTGACGATTGACGACGATAACCTGCACTCGAGCTCCGGGCAGGAGCTCGAGCGTCACCTCGCCTCCATCGATAAACTCAACCCTTCTGCGCGAGATCGCATAAGAAGGATGCACCACCACAAGCTCATGAACTTGGGAGCGCGCGCCCGTGAGGCTCACAAGCCCAGACGCGTCGGTCAAACTCTGCCGCTCGAGGAGCGAGAGGTCTTCTTCCTCGCCGCGTATCAGCACCCAGGCGCCAGAAAGGGGCCGGCCGCGCGCGTCCACGACTCGCGCCCGAAACGTGATCGCCGGCTCCAGCGCAACACGGATCTCTTGAGTCTTCCCCCTGTCATCGCAGCGAATGTGTTCGAGTCGAGCACCCGCGTAGCTGTTTCGGGAGACTCGCAACGAGTAGACGCCGTACTCCAGGCCGCTCACGACAAATTTCCCCTCTGTGTCCGTACGATCGGTTCCAGGAGCTCGTTCAAGATGCCGGGATACAGTCCGTTCGGTCGCGCGGCTCCCCAGGACAAGGACCTTCGCGCCCTCGAGTGGAGCCCCGGTGACAGCGTCGACGACGACGCCCTCGATGGTGCCGCCGCGCGCCAGGTCGATCACGAAGCCAGCGATGTGCTCCCCCGCCTTGACCATGATGGGCTGCGACTCCGCCGACACAAGTCCCCGAGCCCTCGCGTGCAACACGTGGGTCCCGGCCTCGACGTCGATCTCGAAGCTCCCGCTCGGGTCGCAACGACTCCAATGGAGCTTGTTTGAGCCGGAGCTCAGGATCTCCCGCGAGGCAGCGGCAAGCACCCCGGAGGAGGCGAAGACCTCACAGTCACTGAACACCGTGACCCCCTCTGCGCGCAGCACTCCGAGAATCCTCGCCGTGCGCTCCAGCTGGAAGACGACGTCATGGCTCGATGGAATCTGAACCATTGTCTGAACCGACGCAAACCCGTCCTGGCTCACACGGACCCTCGCCTCGCCCTTCGCGAGGCCCTGCACCTCGAAGCGGCCATCAGCATCCGTCTGCGTCCGGGTTGGTACTGCATCCCCAGTCAAGACCTGGACCCGGGCGCCCGGCAGGCGCCCGCCGGCGGTGTCGCTGACAATCCCCCGGAGAGACTCCACCGCGCCGAGCCCAAGGTCAACTCCTTCCGTGGGACGGCCCTCGTCCACCTTCACGTTGCGCTTCGTGGCCGACCTGCGGTCCTTCGCCAGCGCGCTCACCGTGTAGCTGGCGGCGGGGAGCGCATCGATCGAGTAGAAGCCATCCTGTGCGGTCGAGGTGATCCTCGAGCGTGCGCCACTCCAGCCCATTACGAAGCGATCCTCGTCGTCCGCGTCACCGTGCTCCCGGGAAGCCTGCACAGTGGCGCCGGCCACGCCGGTGTCGCCAGAGTCGATGACCCTACCCCGGATCGAGCTGCCGGACGGAAGGACGATGTCAACCTTCGCGACCATCTCCCCCGGCTCCACTGCGATCCCCTTCACCACCCCCTCGGGGTAGCTCCCGTGCTGCGCCGACACCGTGTAAGCCTTGTGGGCTGGCAGGCCCGCAAGTTTGTAACTCCCGTCCGGCTCCGTTGTCGTGGTCAGTTCGAAAACTGTTCCGAGTGAGCCAAGTGAGTCCTCGGCAACTGGCAGATGGACCACGGGACGCACCGTCGCGCCCCCGACAGGATTGCCCTTCGAGTCGATCACCTTGCCCGCGATCGCGCCGCCGAGGCGCAGCTCAAGCTTGAGATCCGCGGTCCCGCTGGGTGAGATCTCAATTTCCCGTGCCTCGTCCGGAAGATACCCGGCGGCCTTCGACGAGAGCTTGTACCGACCGTCACCAAGCCCCTTCACCTCGAAGCGGCCACTGTCGTTGGTCTTGCTCGTGCGGCGGGAGCCTGCTCCCGCGAGGTGTGAGTCCGGCTCATGAACACGGCCCGTCGGGCCTGCATGGTAAAGGAATACCTGGGCGTCAGCGATCGGCTTCTGTGAATTCCTGTCGACCACAAGTCCGGCCACGAAAATCCCTGCGGGCAGCCTCAGAACACGCCCTTCGATCAACTCCCCTGCCCTCACCTCGGGGAGCTTCTCGGTGTATCTCGCGAAGTCTCGGTGCGTGACCTCGAGCAAATAGGGCCCCGACGGCAACTTGCGAATCGAGAAGGTGCCGTCGGGGCCGGATTCGGCGGAGTACATGCTGCCCGTTACCGCCTGAAGCGTGACGGTGGCCCGTGCAACTGGACTCGAACTCTCCGCTGCCACTACCCTGCCAGAAAGGATGGCCTCCGGCTCGAGCGTGAACTCGAGAGTCTCTGTGCCGGACGGCACTCCGCGAAGGCGCTGGGACGTATGGCCCTCGGCCATGATCGAGACGTCGTAGTCTCCTTCGCTCAGGAAGTCGAAAAGGAAAAAACCGGTCTTGTCAGTGGGGAGGGTGGGGTCAGGTTCCAGAAGGTTCGGACCGGAGCTGACCTCGGCGATCGCCCCCACAAACGGCGTTCCGTCACGGGCGAGGACATTCCCCGCAAGACGGCGCCCCGGCGCCAGCCGGATCATCACGGGCTCCTCGCAAGGCATCTGAACCGTCTCCTGGGTGCCGGCGTAACCGGGGGCGAGGACCTTGAGCGAGTGCGCTCCGGCTCCCATTCGCTCGACCACGTACTTGCCGGCGCCTAGCTCCCTTGCCTCGCGGCGGCTGTCACGCAGTGACTCGCGCTCGAGCGCGAGCCCCTTCGCGGAGTCGTCCCGCTCCCCGAGGATCCGCCCCTTCTCCACCGCCTCGCCTTTCGGCCCCACGAGCTCCACTTGCAGCGAAAGGGGGGGCTCCAGAGGAATATCGCCCAGATCGCGCAAGCCGGATGAGTCCGGGTCACCCAGCTGAAAGCTGAAGGTCTCCAGAGCGCTTTCGGGCTCGTCAATTTCGAGGTGCAGCCAGCGCCGCCCGGGACAACCCACGAACTCAAACTGGCCCTCCGTTCCAGAAATGCCCGTCTGCGGCTGCGCCTGCGGCTCCCCCTCCAGATTCGTACGGAGCGGGTGAGGACCGAGAAAAACCCGGGCGCCCTCGACTGGCCAAACTTCGCCGGTAGCCTCCACCCTGACAACACGACCCGTGATGCGCCAACCGTCCTCAGGCCCAGAGCTCACACGACGCCCCGTGGGGCTCTCTGCGGCCAGATCCATGGGCCTTCGCAACTTCTCCTCGGCCCTGACGTCCCTCTCAATCCCGGGCACCTTCGCGACAAAACTCGGGGCCGGTGCGCCACGACCGCCGTGGGAGCCCGGATCCTCCGCTTGCCTCCGGAACTTCCACAGAGCAAGGCCCATGGCCGCCAGGGTGGAAAGACAGACCAGGAAGGCGATGAGAAGCCTGTTTCTCAGGGGCATATCAAGGAGCCTCCGGGATCATTGTGCAGCAGAAGAGCCCAACGCTCCAGGACATACATCGTGCCTCTCGACAGGCTGGGTGTCTCGCAACGATATTCTCCAGCCTATCGGCCCCGGGTGCGCACCCTCACTTCCGGCCGCGCTCGGGCTCAGATCGGGAAGTGCACGAAATACCACCCTGGTTAACTCTTGCAGTCGAGCGTATCCTCCGTCGGATCGGGCCCCAGCCCGGGGAACGGCAGAGGCGGTGGGGGGCCCTCGCGGAAGAGATAATCAAGGCAACCCAGCGCGTCGGGAAGATCCAGCTTGCCGTTGTCGTCAAAGTCCGCCGCGTCGCGGCAGGACGGCACATCTCCTCCCTGGAACAGGTGTCTGAGGGTGACGATGGCATCGGTGAGGCTCAACTTGCGATCGCCGCCAGAGTCGCCACGAACAAAATTGCCCGGCAAGGCAAGCGTGGTAACGGTAATGCTTGCCTTGCCCACGACATTTTCCTGCCGGTCAAGACCAAAGAATTCGAAGAAATTGGTCCCCTCGGGTAGGTCCAATGTGGCCTTCCAACGCACGGGCGATGTCCAGGAGGGCTTGAGGGTAACCAGGGCTCCTCCGTTTCGACGATAGGCGATAAGCGCCGCCTTTACGGGCGCATCACCCTCAAGCACGGTGGTCTTCGAATCGGTCAAGAGGTCTTGGCCCGTGTTCGTGACGATCTTGAAAGCCGCTGAGGTGCCGGGACGAATCGTACTCTTCACGAAGCTTTGGCTCGTCTTCATGAAATCAAGAATCGCAACTGTGTCGACGCCCGCCACCACCCGCACCGCATCGAGAAACGGCTTCGCCCTCACGGGAGAAAAGTAGCCGTCGATGTAGTCCTCGAGGACCCGGAAGTATATGCGCTGGACCCAGGGCCGCTGGAGCAACCTGGTGATTTGGCTATCCGATTGTGGGAACAGGTTCACGGCGAACGAACTGGTGAAGGATCCGTCGACATCAAACGGGAGGAGCTCCCAGCGACCGTCGCGCGGATCCACGACCAGGTAGGCATTGTGGCCGCCGCCAACGCCGAGGGTGTCCCCGTCGGCTGCAAGCATTCGCGCCGAGAAGATTCGCAAGAACTCTTCGACGTCGAGGACTGTCTCGAGCTCCGCGTCATACTTGACGTCGGGCGTACTTCGCTTGTCCAACATACGACAGAGATCAATGAACGGCTGCCACAGATCCAGGCTGCGCTTGAATCCCGGGATGAAATAGTGGCGGTAGTTCTCCTTGTCTTCTCCTCGATAGATGAGCGTCGCTCCTTCATACTGCAGGTCCTCGGAATCGCCGAACAGCCTGCGGCCTTCGACCTTCAGAACCGGGCCGTTCCCCGCATCACCATACCACTTGAGCAAGAAGTCGACGTCGATGGGCTGAATGATGCCGTAAGTGATGAAGGCCTTGCTACCGTTAATCGCGGCCCGCACATAGGAGTAATCCTGCGCCGGCGCGGGCGACCCCGGCACGCCGCTTCTGCCGGCGAGCCAGTAGGCGGTACCCTCGTTCGCGCTGGATCCGCGGCTTGAAAGGTTGATCGCCTTTCGACCACGGTGGAAGGGCTCATCGGCCTGAAACTTCACCCGAAAACTCCCACGTGCCGGCCTGCCCCACGGACTCCCCCGATACCGTATGCCAACGTTGTAATAGACCTCCGAGTCGTTGAAGATCATCGTTCCATCGAGGAGATCGTTCGAGTGGAGCGCCCGAGTTTCCAGCTCTCGAGTGCGAGCGGCGTCAAGAATCGTGCGCACCGTGGCAAGACCCGCCTTCGGCGGATCGGCAACGATATAGAGGCAAGTCCTGGCCGGAGCATCGACCGGGAATCGGCCCGTGGCCCCCGCCGAGTCGATAGCTTCGACATAAAAAACCCTCTTCGTCCCCACAACCGCGGAAGCCGGGATTTCGCCCCCAAAAATTCCATCACCGGCGGCGCCATCGGAGTGAGCGCCGTCGTCCAGAAGCTCGGCCGAGAGAAAATCCCCAAGTGCGCTTGTGTCCCGGTAGTAGACCTGAACGCTCGCCACGCCAAGGGAGTCCTGCGCCCGGGCCGTGATGGTGACGGGCATATTGGGAAGCGGCACAATGGGGTTGTGGCGCACGCGGTCAATGACCGGGCCCTGGTTTCCGCTTCCCGTGGCAAGCCTGAGCCGCTTACGGACGCTATTTTCGGCGCCGGGGGTTCCGAGATTCCAGGGCACCGTAAGTGAGAAGGCCGCCGCCATGCTGTTGCCGGCTACATAGTCGCCGTGGACCAGAAGAAGGCTCCCGCCCCGACGCCAGCGAGCCCAGAGAGAAACATCGTAGGCTCCGCTCGTCAGATTCGGCTTTGTATCCGTTTCGATGCGGTTGACGAGCGTGTCCCCCTTGCCCGAGGCGTTGATCTCAAGACAGGCGGTGCCCGTGTGGAAGTCGGTCGTGATGCGACGACTCCGGATGTGAGTTCCCTGAATTACCCACGGCGTCGTCGCAGTCTCGAAGCCGGGATTTGGAATCAAGTTGTCGCCGCCAGCCCGCGTGATCGACACATCGTCGACATTTACAAACCCTCGCTCGGCCAGAAGCAAGTGGAGCTCGGAGCTCGCCCCGGGCGAATACTTCTTCACGTGGAAGGAGTGCTGCTCCCACGGAGCCTTCTCTTCCTCGTCGCTCGCGTCCCAGGCGGCAGGCACCGAAAGGTTCTGGTCTGGATCGATGAGCTCAAGGCTCGAGCCGCCCGCGTCGGCCCACGCCGACCACCGGCCACCGTCAGCATAGCGCACCTCGCTGACAAGGTTTCCGCGCGTATCGACCAGGCGCACGTTCTCGCCCCTGTTCGAAAGTTGGCCCGCGTAGGGCCCCAGCGATGCTTCCCCGTGGTTCGCCTGTAGCAGCGCAGGATCCTCGGCGACCACGAGGTATCCGTCAGCCGCGATGCGGGTTCCCTGGGGAATCGTGAAATCAATCCCCTTGTCGAAGCGAAAGCCCGAGAGGTCCAACGACTCCTTGCCGCGGTTGTAGAGCTCGAGGAACTCGCCCCGCCGGTCCAGCGGGGGATGGTAGAAGATCTCGTTGATCACGACGTCCGTGACGCGCTCGACCTCGTTGGGAAGCCCGCGAGTCGGGGTGCGCGTCACCCAACCTTCCGGGCCGCCATCTGGAAATCTGGCTTCCGAGAATTCTCCCGTCGGCAAACCCGCAGGCACCTCACGGTCATGGGTGCTCGCAGCGACGGCAAAACCATCAAGCGCCAGGAGGAAAAGCTGCAGTTTGGGGACCGACAGGTCGAGCTGAGCGGCGCCTTCATCGATCACGAGAAAGCCATGGGGCGCCATGCTGCTGCCCCCAGGAAATCGATACGGCTGAGCGCGACCGGGATCGTCCGTGAGGGCGATCCCCGAGAGGTCCACGGTGGAGCTCCCGGCGTTATGAAGCTCAACCCAGCCGAGCCCCGCCGAGGCACCACGGTAGAGCTCGTTGAAAACAACGAGTGGGCGCACGGGCGCTTCCTGCGCGACCAAGAGGTGCTTCAACACGCGCGGCACCAGGGTGAAATCATCGTCCGTGGCCCGAAAATTGAAGCCGATGAGAGCGAAAACATTGTCTCCCGAGCTGAGCGCTCCCTGGGGAATCAAGAAGGGATCTCCCTCCTTGCCTGCCTCACGTCGTGCTGTCGCGACACCGTTCCACAGGGGATCCACTCCGGGCTTTCCGGCGTTGAGCCGCGCCACTTCACGACCGTTGCAGTAGGCCACAAATCCGTCATCGCAATCGACCGCGAGGAAAAAATCTCCCGGCGCAGCGAGCTCTTCCGCACTCAGGCTCAGGTGCTTGCGGATTGCCACGGTAGTGTAAAGGCCAGCCATGTCTCCGAGCACCGTCGCGTCGTCGTTGTCGGCGAAACCGAAGCCCGAAGGGCCTTCGAGCCAGCCCGAATCGTCGAACCCGGGCTCCTTCCACGCCGTCTCGGGCGTGGAATAAGCCTGCGTGCCCTTCGCGTAGCGCCACGCCGCGGCCTTGTCGATGAGGACCTCGACGGTGAGCTGTGGTCTGGAGGCCGGAAAGCCGGGCCAGCCCGGGTGGCCACCCAACCCTGCGCTTTGCCCCCAGCTCTCGGGCTCCCCGGAGTCAAGGTGAGCGGCTCGAAGCACGAGCGAGTGAGCCGCGCCGTCGGGACCGACTGGCCACTTCCCACGGTCCTTGTAGCTGACCTTCTGAAGCACGATTCCCGCAGAATTCACGAGGGCGATGGTCTCGCCAGAGTTGTCAAGCTTCCCCACGAAGTTGCCCAGCGCGGCCAGGAGACCGTAGCGAGTCTGGACGGCGTTGACGTCGGCACAGACGGCAATCGCAGCTCCCGGAAGAAGGATCGTCGCAGCCGGGAACGTGAACTCAATTCCCTCGGTGAATTGATAGCCCGAGAGATCCTCCGGCGTGCTCGAGTCGCTCGAGACCTCGACAAACTCGAGGTTTTCCTCGCCCGCGCGAGGGTGGTAGTAAATCTCGCTGATGACGACCGCTCGAATGGAAGCGGGAATCAACACGGCCATTCCAAACAAAAGCAATCTGAGCTCTTGATGCACGGGTGAACCTCTTCCACCAAGAATTCCTGCTTCCTAATAGCTTAGGCCGCACCTGGCCTGGAAGCGTGACTATTTTCCGCGTTTTGTCAGGCTCACGGCGAGTGTCATTCCCGGTCCGGCGGGTCCCCCCATCCCGGCCGATACGACCCACCCCGTCCCCGCGGTGACGGGCGCGGGTCCCCGGTGAGCGGGATCGCCGTGGGTGCCACCTGCCTGCGGACTGCAAGGTAGCGAGCGTTATCGATGGCAATGGGCTCGCCGGGGAACTGGCGAGAGCGGGAGAAGGGCGTATACACTCAGGTGGCGACGGTGGTCTGCGTGATTGCGAGCACGGGCTTCAAGGACACTCCGTCGCTCGACCGACTGGCGGGGGCCGGCTGTCCACTCGTTGAGGTGGCCGAAATCAACTGGTAGGAGCAGTACTCACCGCACAGCGATCGGATTGCCCGGGGAGCCGCTCGCTCCCTTGAGCTTGAGCGGCGCGAAGATAAAGGCGAACTCATAGACCTTCTCGGCGGCCAATTCCTCCAGAATCAAGTTCTCAAGGAAGCAGATGCCGTGTTTGGTAATCATGTGCTGGTGCACCTCGATCGCGCGGTTGGGGACTTGAGGCGGATCCACCTCAATGCCCCAGTTGTCCGCGCCCAGGAGAGCGATGTCCTTCTCGATGAGCCAGTATGCCGTCTCGAGACCGATTCCCGGCTCGCCGCCCGTGTACTTCGCGTTGTCGATCTTCCAGAGCTGGCTGTGGCCCGTTCGGATGAGGACGACATCTCCGGGGCGG
>SXGR01097110.1_pt1 | contig 13002 bp, 13 predicted proteins | sample 3174711 | NCBI WGS metagenome assembly SXGR01 (sample SAMN11356860, study PRJNA531348) | freshwater metagenome | isolation source: freshwater sample F1-60 | place: China: Fuxian Lake, Yuxi | collected 2017-12-25
ATATTGAGATTCTTGAATCAAATGAGAATGTAGTTGCGAGTGCAGGGAATATTGAGTATTATGGAGAAGTAATAGATAGCAAAAATAATAAAAAATCGTCTAAAATTAAAAATTTTATAAAACATGATCAAAATATAGATTCCAAGTTCAAGTACATACATCCAATATCAGGAAAATTTGAAGAAAAAATTAATTTTTACTTAAGATTTAATCGTGGTAGTGGTATTTATGCCATATATAGAACAGACATTCTAAAAAAATCATCAATTAAGAAACCTATTGATTCATGGGATCTAATCATAATTTTAAACGCATTAAGATATGGAAATCTTCATGTTTTTGAAGAAGTGATGATGAAAAGATATTCTTTAGGAACGTCCACAAAAGGATTAATTGCAGGATATAGAAATAAACATATAAGTTTTGTAGATATCATCATACCTAGTTCAACATTTTCTATGTGGATAATCAAGAATTTAGGTTGGAAAATATTTGTAAAAAATTTTGATTGGTTTTTTCTTTTAACATGTTATGGTTGGAGAACAATATTTTTAGAAATGTTCAAAAAGATTAAGAATTTTTAATGAAATTAAAACTTCAAAGATAATTTTTTCGTCATTGATACCACATATGTGAGTTATAATCAATAATTATTTGTTAGAATTATCTACATCCAATATCAGGTAGTTTTGAAGATAAAGCACGATTTTATCTCAGATTTAATCAGGCATCATTCATTTATGGTGTATTTAAAACAGAAAAATTACGTAAAAAGATCATCCAAGGACCAATATTCGCTTGGGATTTAGTAGTGCTTCTTAACGTTCTAAGATTTGGAGATTTTCATGTAATAAATTAAGTTTTGATGTATAAGTTTGTGGGTGGACTTTCATCTAAAGGTGTGCTAGATGAATACAAACGAGGGGAGTTCTCTGTGGGAGATCTGATTTTACCTAATTTATCATTAACACTTTGGTGTATTTGTAATATTGGTGTAAAGTTTTATTTCAAAAACCTTGATTGGTTTACATTGTTGACATTATATGGATGGTTTACAATCGTACAAAAGTTAAAAACTAAAATATAGAAATTAAATTTATTTCATATTTCAAATGGATCTACATAATGTCTAAAATAATCAATATCATGTTCGACCATCATTTTTACCAATTCCTTAAAATTCACTTTAGGTTTCCACCCCAATTCCTTTCGTGCTTTTGATGGATCACCTACCAGCTCATCGATATCTAGTGGTCTAATGAATTCTGGATCAATTTCTACTAAATCATGCCAATCTCCCAAACCAGCAATCTCTGTTGCTAATGAAAGAAATTCTTCTACAGAATGAGATTCTCCTGTTGCAATAACATAATCATCAGGAGTTTTTTGTTGGAGCATCATCCACATCGCTTCTACATAGTCTCCTGCAAAACCCCAATCTCGCTTTGCTTTTAAATTTCCTAAACTTATTTTAGTTCTTTTTTTGAATTTAATTTGAGCAATTTCATAGCTTATTCGTCGCGTAACAAATTCAAGTCCACGTAAGGGAGATTCGTGATTAAATAGTATTCCACAGCTTGCAAAAATACCATAAGCTTCTCTGTAATGTTTTGTCATGTCATGAGCAAAAACTTTAGCTACTCCATATGGACTTCGTGGTAAGAATGGAGAATTTTCATTTTTTATTCCATGATAGTTACCAAACATTTCACTTGATGAAGCTTGATAGAATTTGAGATTTGGGTCAAGTTGTTTTATTGCTTCAAGAACTCTTAGAGTACCCAACCCAGTAATATCAGAAGTTAGAATGGGTTGACTAAAAGATGTGCCAACAAATGATTGTGCAGCTAAATTATAAATTTCATCTGGATCTGATTTTTTAATCGCATTTTGTATTGAACCTTGATCTGCAAGATCCATTTTAATTGTATGTATCAGATCAAATATTTTAATTTCTTCTAAACGTTCAAAACATTTATGACTTGTGCGCCTAAAGGTACCAAAAACTTCATAGTTCTTTTTTAACAAAAAATCTGCCAAATAAGTTCCATCTTGTCCAGTAACTCCAAAAATTAGTGCTTTTTTCAATTTATAATCAATCCTTTTTGTTTAATCTTATCTAAAAATTCTCTAAATCCTCTTCCTCCATTTTCATGTCCTTTCCAAACTTCAATGGCAAAACTTTTTTCAGCAAAATTATTTAAAATGGGAATTATTTTTTCATAATTCATCGTGCCCTCACCAATTTGCAATCCTTCCCCATCTACTCCTTCTGCGTCTGACAAATGAAAGTGGTCCACATGATTAACTACTTTTGTTAATTCCCCAATTAAATCAATACCTAATTTGTTACAATAGAGTTGAGAATGACATAAATCATAACATATCTTTAAGCCAGTTTCATTACAATATTCAATAACATCATCAGAGTTAAGAAAAACGTTGGAATTCCACCGTCCACCAAAAAACCAAGCATATGGAGGCATGTTTTCCATTAAGAAATTAATATTTTTGATATCTAATTGTTTTATAGCATCCAGCATTTTATTTTTCATCTTTTCTATATCTATCTGAGTTAATTCATTTAATGAATACCCACCAGGATGAACTACAAGAGATGGAATTCCTTTAAAATGTTTATTTAATAAAACTGTTTTGTCAATAGCCTTTTGGATCAATTCAATTGTTGTTTCTTGAGAATGAATTTGATTCGTTTCGCCCAAGCTTGCAATATCTAAAAGTTTTTTATCATAATATTCATAACAGTGTACGATTAATCTCATATCAAAATCATGTTCAAGTTCTAACATTAAATCACTGTCAGAAAAATGAAATTCTAAAAGTTTAGGTTGAAATTTTAGCATATCATTTAGATCATGCTTTCTAACTTTCATTCCAAGAATCATAAATCATCCTGTTGAATATACATGCCTTTTTTTATAGTTTGTTTTGATTTTTTTCCAAGAATTTCATAGTAGAATTGCGGCGATATTCCTTTAGCTGGTCCTTTTACCTCGAGATTGTTTTTTGTAAAGATATCACCTTTTTCAATATCAGAGCTACAGATAATACTTTTCCCGAGAACTTCTCTTTGTAGAATTTCCCCTCTAGTCATTTTTTTAATTGATTTACCTCTAGCTTTTTCTGATTCTCGAATAAAGCTAATCAACTGAGTTAATTCTAATGGTTCTAAAGAAGAAGATTGATCAATTCCTTCCATTTTTTTATCTAGTGTGATATGACGTTCAATAATGACGGCTCCCAATATTGCAGCTGTAACAGATGGGATTATTCCTTGTTCATGACCACTATAACCTACAGGAATTTGAAATTTTTGTTCAAGAGTTGGAATGAGATTAAGGTTTAATGACTCCACTGGTGCAGGATAAGTGCTATTTGAATGCAATAATACAAAATCAATATTTTCATTTTTTAGAAAATTTACTGTTTTCTCAATTTCTTCCATAGTTGACATTCCGGTAGAAACTATAATCGGTTTTTTTGTTTTTGCAACATATTTGATTAAAGGAAAATTTGTCATGTCTGCTGATGCAATTTTATATGCAGATACATCAAGTGTTTCTAGAAAATCAACACTGACAGAATCCCATGCAGTGCATAAAAAAGTGATATTTTTTTCATTACAATATTTCACTATTTCCTTATAATTGGAATCGCTAAGTTCAACTTTTTTTAAAACATCCAGAAGAATTTCAAATCCTTGACTTTCAATATTTGGGTTCTGTAAAACTTCAATCTTATAGAGGCTATCCAAGTTTCGTTTTTGAAATTTTACAGCATTAGCTCCAGATTTTACTGCCACATCAATTAATTTTTTTGCAATATTTATTTCTCCATTATGATTAATTCCAATTTCTGCAACAATATAACAGGGTTCATCTTTTCCAATATTAATTCCAGAAATATTGATTGTTTTATTTTTACTAAAATCCATTAATTATCACTAAATAATTCATAATCACTAATTTTTAATATAACACATGTTATTTGCACAGAAAAAGTTACCAAGACAGATACCCACCATCTATTACTATATTTTCACCAGTCATATAACTTGATTTTTTACTACAAAGATAATCTACTAAATGATTCAATTCGTCTCTTTTCATCATTCGCCCCATCGGGGTTAATTTTGAATATTTTTTAACAAAATCTTTTTCTTGTTTGTTGTATATTCCTCCAGGAGATATACAATTAACTCTTATTTTTGGAGCAAGATGTGCAGCAAGATATTTTGTTAAACCAATTACTCCGAATTTCGAGACAACATATCCAATATCTTTATGAGAATTATTGTACATGTCTAGTCTTGAAGATACCAATCCAAGATAAGAAGAAAAATTGACAATAGAACCTTGTTTATTGTTTCGTGCAAATTCTCTACAAACAGAAAATAATGAAGTTAAATTAATATTCATATAATCAGAAAAGGATGATAGTGGGAACTCATACAGTGTTCCCTTTTTTCTTTTTGGATCAATATGATCATTTAAAGCAAAACAATTTATCAAATAATCAGAATGATTGTTCTTGAACCATTTTTTAACAAAGATTTCATTTGTTAAATTATGACCTAATTTAATATCAAGTTTTAGGATTTTAGTATTTTTTTCAAAAAATTTACATAATCCAGAACCCACATATCCTTCAGATCCAGTAATAATTACACTGTTCATCTTCTCATCGTTTTTTACAGTGTTTTTATTATATTCATTGCGTTTTATTTTTTCATAAAACTTACAAAAGATAAGAAATAGTCATTTTAAGCGTAAACATTAATTTATTAATTCTGTAATAAATAAAGCGTATAACTTGTCTCAAAATTTAACAAATTCTAATCTATTAAAAAACAGAGCAAATAAAGTCATACCACATCAGACTGGAACTTTCAGTAGAGCTGCCAGTAGTTTTGTTGAAGGCATATACCCAGTTTATGCAGAAAGTGCGACTGGTTCAAGATTTTTTGATGTAGACGGTAATGAATATCTCGATTACCTGTGTGGACTAGGTCCAATTACTCTTGGGTATAATTATCCACGAGTAAATGAGGCAATAATTGCTCAACTAAAAAAAGGTATTTTATTTTCATTACCTAGTTCTGTAGAAGTTGAATTAAGTGAATTACTTTGCAATGTTATTCCTCATGCAGAAATGGTCAAACTCGAAAAATCTGGTTCGAATGTAGTAACAGGTGCAGTAAGAGCTGCAAGAGCTCTTACAAATAGAGAGAAAATTGCGTATTGTGGAAGTGGTGGAATTTGGCACGATTGGCAAGCTGCAATGGTCAGTAGAGATCAAGGGGTGCCAAAGTTTAATGCAGATTTAATAAAAATTTTTGATTATAATGACATAGATGGGTTAGAACGAATATTTCTAGAAAACAAAAATGAAATTGCTGCAATAGTCCTAGAACCTACACATTTTGAAAAACCAGAAAAAGATTTTTTAAAAAAGGTGAGAAAAATTGCTGATCAAAATGGGGCATTATTAATTTTAGATGAAATTGTCACTGGATTTAGATTTGATTTAGGGGGTGCACAGAAATATTTTGATATAAAAGGTGATTTAGTTTGTTTTGGAAAGGGGATGGCAAATGGATTACCGTTATCTGCAATTACTGGGCCTAAAGAATTTATGAAAAAATTTGATGATTTATGGGTATCTTCAAGCTATAATAGCGAAGCACTCTCAATTGCAGGATCAATTGCAGTGATCAATGAGATGACAGAAAAAAATACAATATTACACTGTTGGAAGATGGGTAAAAAATTGTATGATGGTTGGAATAAAATTGTTGAGAAACATAATATCGATGCAAAAATGGTAGGATATCCAATAAGAATGGAAACTGTTTGTTATAATAAAACTGGTGATCAATCATTGGAATTGAAATCACTGATATTGCAAGAAATGGTAAAAAAAGGAATTTTTATGTCACCATTAGGAGCCGTGTATTTATCTTACTCTCATTCAGATCATGATATTCAATATACATTAGATACGTTAGATGAAGTCTGTCATAATCTCAATATTAAGATAAAAAACGAGAACTATAGAGAATTATTGGAAGGTGAAATTCCAAAATCAATATGGACTATGAAAATTCCATCAACTAAAAAATTAAAATAATTAATAAGATTAAATTAATAGATTAAAACATCATAAATAATGCGAAGAAATAAAGACTTACAAAACTTTTATCAAAAAGTCTATTTAAAAGGTGAAAAAAACACTATACACATTTTGTGACTAAACATACTCCTACTTCTGAAGCTGATGAAATCCTAAAAGAGGTAAATTGGAAATCAAAAAAAGTTCTAGATGTAGGATGTGGGACCGGAAATTTTGCTCTTAAAGCTGCAAAGAGAGGAGCACATGTTTTGGGCATAGATTTTGCAGAAGAAGCAATTAAAATTGCTAGAAAAACACGTAAACATCCAAATCTAACTTTTGAAAATATTGATGTAACAAATGTCAAAGATAAATTTGATGTAATTGTTTCAATTGGCACTTTAGAACATATGGATGAACCTTATAAAATATTAAAGAAGTTAAAATCTCATTTAAAACCTCATGGGAAAATTGTTATCACTACACCTAATTGAACAAATCCTAGAGGGTACATACTAATGACATTATGGCATTTGTTTAATGCTCCAATTACAATGGCAGACTTGCATTACTAAACTCCGGTTGATCATGAAAAATGGACCAGAAGATTAGGAATGAATATGAAATAGAGAACAATAGAAAAATCATGGGCCATGGAGATGTGTTGATAAAAGATTTTAAGACAAGAATTCCTAATGTATTAAATGATGCAAAGTTACCTAAAAATGAAAAAAATATTTTATCTTTGATTAAATGGTTAGAGAACAATGTTTTAAAATTAGATAACTCACTGCCGCATAGTGGTGCAGTTGGTCTATATGTTTATTCTAAAAAATAACAGATAATTAAAAAATACTTAAAATTATTTATGATTATTGTAGAATTAAATATAATGTTTCAAGAATACAAATATGCCTGAAAACGACAAAGTTGTGGCTTCAATTCAAGCACGATCTGGTTCTTCAAGATTTCCAGGCAAAGTTCTTAAAAAAATCTGTAACAAACCAATGTTATTGTTAATGTTAGAAAGATTATCTAAATGCGAATTATTAGATGAAATAATCATAGCTACAACAGATAATAAAAAAGATGAACCAATAGTAGAATTAGCAAAAGCGGGAGGTTATAAAGTTTTTAGAGGAAGTGAACACGATTGTTTAGATAGACATTATCAGGCAGTCAAAAAAACAAATGCAAAATTTATTTGTAAAATCACATCAGATTGTCCTTTAATAGATCCTAAAGTAGTTGACAAAGTCATTAAATATTTTTTAGAAAATAAGAATAAATTTGATTATGTAAGTAATGTACATCCAGCTACATATCCAGACGGTTTAGATGTTGAAATATTTTCAAGTTTTGCTCTTGAAAAGACTTGGAAGGAAGCCAAATCAAACCAAGAAAGAGCACATACAACAACATACATGTGGAAAAATCCATCTTTATTTAGGATTGGAAGCGTAGTAATGCCTCAAAATCAAAATCTTTTTTTGAAAGAGAGGTGGACAGTGGATTATGCTGAAGATTTTGAATTCATAAAAGCGATTTATGAAAATTTGTATAATAATGGAGAAATTTTTCTCATGAATGATATTCTAAAATTTTTAAATGAGCGAAAAGATATTAAAAAAATTAATCAGCATTTGGTAGAAAAAAATGCCGTTCATTAAATTAATACTTTTAGTAAGAATTTAAAAAGTCTCTAAATACCAACTATTCATGGTAGTAAATAGTAAAAAAATAGTTCTAGTTGGATGTGGGAACATTGGAAGTAGACATTTACAAGCTGCAGTAAAATTGAAAACTAACACATCAATTGAAATTGTAGAACCAAATATAAAATCGCAAAGATTAGCAAAATCTAGATTAAAAGAAATTAATTACAATAAAATCACTCATAAAATTTTTTGGTATAAGTCATTAGAACAAGTAAGAAATAAAAGCGATTTAGTAATAATAGCAACTAATTCTTTAGGAAGGGTAGATTTAATTCAAAAACTTCTAGATTTAGGACATAAAAGATTCATCATAGAAAAAGTTGTTTGTCAATCTTCAGATGAGTATAAAAAACTGTTATTATTTATGAAAAAATTTCATGCGAAAGGGTGGGTAAATACCAATAGAAGATATTTTAAGGCATATAGAAAATTAAAAGAAAAATTTGTTGGCTCAAACGATATTTACTTATCAGTATTTGCAGGCAATTCAGATCTAGGAACTAATGCTATTCATTTTCTTGACTTATTTTCTTGGCTAGTAGAAGAAAATAAAATAAAACTAAATGGTGAATTTCTTACAAATCAATTATCAGATAATAAAAGAGGGGAAAATTTTAAAGTATTTCTTGGCACAGTAATTGGTTTTAGTAAAAATTCATTTGTTTCATTGAAATTTTTTCCTGCAAAAAAAGAATCGTTTATAATCAAAATTTATGGGAAAAATGGTTTTGCATATATTAATGAATTAGATGAACAAGGATATTTTCTGAATAATAAAGGAATAGAAAAAATAAAACTAAATGCTAAATTTGGACATACAAGTGAATTAACTACAAAAATAATACAAGATATTTTCTCTACGGATGATTGTTTGTTACCCACTCTCAAGGATTCTCATTATCTGCATAAAGAATTATTCCGCATATTTAACAGTCATATAAAAAAGGTATTAAATAAGGAAGTAAAACTGTGTCCTATTACATAAATGATTAAACAAGCTTATGAAGATCTAACAAAAATAAATTTATTAGATTTTCATGAAAAATCAATTCTAGTTTTAGGTGCAGGATATATTGCAGAAGAATATGTAATTGCATTATCTAAATTAAAAATTAAGAATATTACAATTTTAGGAAATACAAAAAAGAATTTACAAAAATTTAAACGTTTTTCTAATGTTAAAATAATATCTGGAGGTTATGAAAAAAACTTATCAAAAATTACAAAAAAAGATTTAGTCATTATAGCACTACCCATACCAAAATTAATACTAGCTGCAAAAAAAGTTATTGAGTATGGTCATGATAAAATTCTAATAGAAAAACCAGGATCTGTTTTTAAAAAAGAATTAATAGAATTTGAAAAATTAATTAAAGAAGAAAAAGTAATCATAGCATATAATAGATTTTTTTATCCTGGATTTCATAAATTGAAATTATTAAGTGAAAGTGAAGGTGGAATTACTTCATGCAAGTTTGATTTTACAGAGTGGTTACATACAATTGAAGTAAAAAAATACGACAAAGATGTTTGTGGAAGATGGGGGATTAGTAATTCATTACATGTAATTTCTATGGTGATAGGATTAATTGGATTCCCCAAAAAAATTTCTGCCTATCAATTTGGTAGTATTAAATGGCATCCTACTGGATCAATTTTTGTTGGCAGTGGTTTATCTGAAAATGAGATACCATTTTCTTATCATGCAAATTGGGGAGGTGGTGGAAGATGGGGAATAGAAGTAGTCACTAGAGAGAATGTATATCGATTAACCCCATTAGAAAAATTATTTATATCAAAAAAGGGTTCTACCGAATGGAAAGAAATACAATTACAAAAGTCATTTTTGGGAGTCAAAGAAGGAGTCGCAGAAGAAATTGCAACCATCTTAAACGACAAATTAAATAAAAAAATAGGCATGATTAATTTAAAAGATGCAATAAAATTTAATAGAGTCGCAGAAGAAATTTTTGGATATAAAGATAAAGGAAAAAATAAAATAAGATAAAATTTAACTCATCTAAAGTAAGTTGCTTGTGATGTTGGTAAATGCATCAGCATACCTGGTTTATCTTTAAAGAAATCATCAACTGCGTGCTTAGTGTCTTTATGATTGTTCCATCCATAATCATCATACAGAATCACACCTCCGGGTACTAATTTCGGAAAAAAAAACTCTAATGAAACAATGGTTGGTTTTGTAGAATTAAGATCAATGTGCATGTAAACAATAGAATCAGGTGGATTTGGTAATTGATGAAAAACTTCAGGTATGTATCCTTTATGATAAACAATTTGATTTTCATATTCTTTTAAATTATTTTTTGTCACATTCAATTCCAGTTCAGAATATCTATCAACACTATCAAATTCGCTTTCAATTAGATCTATTTTTTTCATTGGTCCACAAGAATCAAATAAATGTAGTTTTGAATTATTTAGCGTTTTTGGGTTTTTACTAATTTCTCTTAATGTATAAAATGCACTTAATCCATCACCAACACCACATTTTACAAAATTAAATTCATGAGAATTAGAAAATTGAATAGCATGTCGAGTTGAATAAGAAACAATCCAATGACGCCATAATAATTGATCTACGTTATGACTATCAACTCCAGTGGAGTGAATAGACTGAAATTGGAAATTTTTTATATCTTTACTTGTTTGGTTAAACAGACTATGATAAGGTTCATCAACCCATGGTGGATCATTTGCGGTTTTAATTGCCAATCCGGAAAATCTAGGTTTCATTGGAAAAAATGTATCACGAATTATTAACATGAATTTTCTAATTTTTGGATGTTGCAAATAAAAATGAAGTCCAATTCGTTCAATATTTTTTTTCATGTATCAGTTTTTAAGAAATCGGCATATATCTTAACCGAGTAAAATATATCTATAAAAATTTTAATGAGAATATGAAAAATGAGAATCAATTAAGTTTACGGTATAGTCAATTTTTATTTTTATCAGATTTGATACAATAATAGAAAAGAAATTACGAAGTTAAAATGAAACAAATAATTTTAGTTGAAGGAGTAATTGATTTCAAAATTATAGATCGAAGTTTATTTAAGAATAACTCAAATGTAATAAGTTTTGATTATCACTCACATAAATCATTAAATGATAACAACATTAAACATAAACTTGTAGAAGAATATTTTTCAGAAGAAGAGATATTAGAAGTTGATGAATTATCTCTAAAACTTGGTACATCGTGGTACAAGGATGAAAAGATAAAAGAGTATTTAGAATTTGAGGGACTTAATCTAGGTTCTCTATTTGAACTTGAAATGCCAGGTTATTTTTTTACAAATTTAAAACGAATTTTAGGAATAAAAAAAATTATACAAAATGAAAAACCAAATAAAATAATTTCTTACTCACTAAAAAAATATGTTGAACAGTTTTGTAAAAATAAAAATATCGAAACTAAATTTTTTGAAAAAAGTTTACCAACAATGTTATTTTATGATGAAATTATAATTCCACTAAACTTAGGACCAATTACAAAAAAAATTACAATTTCACGAAAAAACTACATTAAAATTAAAAAAATTGTTGATGAGATTGTTGATTTAATTTGGAAGGTGAAACCAAGTAAAAAAATATTAAAAAATAATGATTCTATTTTGTTAATAGATTTTAGCACAAAAATTTATGAAGATTTTTTAAAAAAATTTCAGACATCAGATAAAAACATAATTATTTTAAATCAAAGAAAACCAGCAATTTTTAATTTAGAAACATTAAATATTATTAAAAATTCAAAATGTAGAATTTTATCAACTAATAATTTTGAAAATTATCTAATAAAAAAGAAAATAATAACAAAACAAAACGAATTAAAAAATAATTTAAAGTTGCTATTTGATAATAAAAATGCATTAAAAAAAATATTCACACATAATGAAGAATCATTTTGGAGTATAATTGAGGAGAATTTTTCAAAAATAATTTTAGAAAGATGTGCTGAAAGTATAAAAAGATTAATTCTGATTAATGAGATGTTTGATAAAATTAATGTTAAATTAATTCTAGATTGGGCACATACTGGTGTAGAAGAGAAAGAAATTAATCACATAGCAATTAAAAAAAATGTTCCAATTTTTTGTTTACAACATGGAATAATGACATTAAATCCAAAGTTTGAAAAATATTTGCCACTGATGCCTGTATTACCGGCACATAATATTAAAATGTTAGTATGGGGTAAAATTATGGAGTCTTATCTTTTAGATCATAAAATAGAGCCGAATAAGATTATCAATGTTGGAAGCCCAAGACATGATCAATTTTTTAAAAAGAGATCATCAAACAATAATAATACTATTCTAATTGCATCAAACTTATTTTTTAATGTTAATTTTGATGGAAATGACACTAGAGCTTTTGATAGATTAGAATTATATATAAAAAGAATTTTAGAATACATTAAAAAAAACTCTTCTAAAAAACCAATTATTAAATTACATCAAGCTGAATATAATGTGATATCTTCAATTGTTAAAAAAATAGATCCATCAATTATTATTTATCAATATGAAGATATTTTGGAATTATTGAGTACATGTGATGTGTTAATTTCTTTGAATTATTCCACAATTCTTTTGGATGCATTAATTTTAAACAAACCCACAATGGTGATTCTGCCTGAAAAACAGAATTATGAAGAGGAAGAAGTAATTAAACGAAATGCTGTTTTGGCAGTTTCAGACATATCTGAATTAGAAATTAAATTGAATCAGATACTTTCAGATGATCACATTAGAGAAAAATTAATTTCAAAAGGTAAACAATTTGTAGAGGAGTATTTTTCCAATAGAGGAAACTCATCTGAATTCTTGACAAAATTACTAATAAAAGATGAATAAATTAAATCCATTTTTTCCAATCATAATCTTCAAAGTTGACATTTTTCATTTCATCATCATCTGGTTTCCATGCAGGGTTAGCCAGAGTCAATATAGTAGCAATATGATCTCCAATGTTAATATGAGCAGATGGATGATTTTTAGGAACTTGTACTAAAATTGGATTATCTTCACTTGATTCAATTTCATGGTATTTTCCTGACAGATCTTTTGCGATAAATACAACTTTTCCACGTATACACACAAAGTAACTATCACGTTTTATGTGAAGA